>UMFX01025877.1_pt1 | contig 9824 bp, 11 predicted proteins | sample 1965131 | NCBI WGS metagenome assembly UMFX01 (sample SAMEA4836058, study PRJEB28245) | human gut metagenome | biome: gut microbiome; material: fecal sample | place: Denmark | collected 2008 | reverse complement strand
GTTCAGAACTGTTCATACAATACAGTACACCTTATTCGTCACGCTTGAAAGCGCGCTTATTTCAGCATCTCCCTCTTTCAGGGGATATTATTTTGTATGAAGGAGCTCTGACACTCCGCATCCGGCCTCCCGGATGCAGGGTTGATATTAAAGAAAACACCGGTTTTTGGCAAGCGGAAAATTGTTCTTTCTGCGGGGAATTTTTGCAAAAAGAACGGGAAAATCTGCCCGTGTCCGGAAAAACGAAAACTATTTGTCGCTGTCGCTTCCAACCGGTTCAAATTCCCAGGGGAATACCAGCCAGCGGCCTGGCGCTTTCGGTGCGGCCGGAAAATCAAGCTCGGCTGCCGGGGCTTTGCTGAACAAAACGGCGATTTTGGCCCGCGGATATTTTTCTTTCAAATAACGGTAAGTACTGCCGGAATCGTAAAGGTCATCCACGAACAGCGTTTCCTCGTCCATGCGGATGTCGGGCGGCACCAGACATTTGAGTTCGCTGCGGGCTTCGCCCTCATAGCTGGCCAGCGAGATGCTGCTGATTTCCCTGATGCCGAGAAACTGGGCGAGAACGCAGGCCGGCACCAGCCCGCCGCGGGCGACCGCGATGATGCGTTTAAAACCGCGGCCGGCAAGAAGATAAGCCAGTTTTTTACATTCGCTGTTGATTTCCTCGTAGCTGATATATTCCTTTTCCGCCATCATTCGTTTCCTTTTAAGCTGAATTGTTCGATTGTTTCGGCCAGACCGGTTTTGTCGTCGGTTTGAACCGCGATTCCCCATACGGTGCCGCCGCTGCGGCAGACTTCCAGCCGGTTGCCGTTGTAACGCTGGCACAGCCGGTCGATCGGCGCCTGTTTGTCAAAGCCGAGCACGGAGTCGTAATTGCCGCACATGCCGACGTCGGTGATGTAGGCGGTGCCGCCGTTTAAGATATGGGCGTCGGCGGTGGGGATATGGGTGTGGGTGCCGGCAACGATGGAAACCCTGCCGTCGAGATAGTGTCCGAGAGAAAGCTTTTCCGAGGTCGATTCGGCATGGACGTCAACGAACACGGCGGCAATGTTGCGGCCGAGCGCATAGTTCTTTAACAGCCGGTCGAGGACAAACGCGGGGTTGTCAACGCTGTCCATGAAGACCCGTCCCAGCACCTGGGTAACAAGCAGTTTTTTGCCGCTGGCCAGTTCAAATTCGACCGCTCCGCGGCCGGGTGCGCTGTCGGGATAGTTCAGCGGCCGGACAATACGTTTGCACTCGTCTAAGAAAGGGATGATGTCACGCTGCTGCCAGACATGGTTGCCGGTAGTCAGAACGTCGGCGCCGCGTTCCAGAAACTCGCGGGCGATTCCCGGCGTGACGCCGAAGCCGTGGGCGGCGTTTTCAACATTGACGATAATTGCGTCGGCCTTGTATTTTTCCCGCATCAGCGGCAGGTTGTTTAAGACGGCGTCTCTTCCCGCCCGGCCGACCACGTCGCCCAAATAAATGATCTTCAACAGTTTTCTCCGTTAATTAAAAAAACTCCGGCGGCCGGAGTTGAAAGGTAACAAAAAAAGAGAGAACCGTCGGGCCGTATAGGTACATTCTGTCTCGAACCGCATCTCAATAGGTGGGCATCATATAACAGGACCACGATCCTGTCAGGGACAATTCCCGATAAAATTACGTTGGCTCGGAAGATCTGCGGAATTACGAACCGGACAGTCACCTCTCCATAAACCGATATTATAATGATTCGATCTGTTTTGCAACAGCTTTTATTTTTTCGCTCACAACCCTGAGCCGGGCGGAAAGTTCGCGGTCGGCGGCAGCGGTCCGGGCGGCGTCTTCCCCCGCGGGGGCAACCGGCGCGGGGTTGTTTTTGCGCGCTTCAAGCAAATCGTCGGCAACCAGAATGCCGATCATCGCCAGCAGCATGTTTTCGCTGATTTGTCCGCTGATATCTTTCAACAGCCGCGCCTTTTCTTCCAAAACGCCGGCCAGCTGCATGATCCGCGCTTCCTGACCGCTTTCGCAGGCAATCGGATATTCGCGGGAATTAATCGTTACCGTTACTTGTGCCATTTTGCTCCCGTGCCGTGTTCAGATGGTTGATCAGTTCGTCGATGCGGGCAACCGAACGGGCGGCGGTTTCTTTAAGGCGGGAAACGTTTTCCCGCTTGTTTTCAAATGCCCGCTGCAGCTCGTTGAGCGCCGCGTCGATTTCGTTCAGGGCTTCCGCCGTTTCCTTGAAACGCGAAATTTCTGTTTCCATGGTAAAATTTTTCTTTCTTTATCGATGCCGTTAGCTTATAATCTCCCGATAATACCGGTCATTAACTATTTTTTCAAGCGGCAAAAACGGATATGCCTAAATTTATTCTCAAAATTGCGGCCGAAAGCGCCGAAAACTGCATCGACGAAAAGAACGTCGAATGTTTCATTCTGTCTGCTTCCCTGCCGGAGAACAGCCTCGGCAGGATAATCCGGAAGATTGAGGCGGCCGGAAAAATTGCGCTGCTTGAAGGCGAAGACGCCGCCGCGCTGGCGGTTAAACTCGGCGCCGACGGCATTGTTGCCGATCTGAGCGCCTCAACGGCAATCAAAAAGGAGATGGCGGCCCTGCGCCGGCAGCTCGGCCGTCGTTTTCTCGGCGTTATCTGCCGCAGCCGCCGTCATGAAGCGATGATCGTAAGCGAAAACGAACCGGACTTTGTTGTTTTCCGCATCTGGAATGAGGGGGCGGAGAAAACCAAAGCGCTGGCCGACTGGTATGCGGCGTTTTTTCTGCTGCAGACGGCGGTCGAACCGATGGACGGTTCCGTTAATTTTTCCGCCTGGCCCGCGGACATGGTGATTTTAAGCCCCGAAGACTATAAGATTTTAGTTGCGAAAAAATAAAGTTTAGAGTAATTATCTTGATAAAATTCAAAAAATCAAAAATTAAGGAGTGAATAAGAAAATGAAGCAGCAAGCAGTATCCATCAGAATCGGCTGGGTAATCGAATACAAGGGCAAACCCTGGACGGTCGTTAAGGCAACCCACATCAAGCCGGGCAAGGGCGGCGCCTTTATGCAGGTTGAAATGAAGTCGGTTGAGGAAGGAACCAAAACCAACGAGCGTTTCCGTTCCGAAGATACGGTCGAAAAACTGATGGTGGAAGAAAAAGACTGCCAGTTCCTTTATGAAGACGCCCTCGGTCTGACCTTTATGGATTCGGAAACTTTTGAACAGTTTGTTATGCCGGCCGACATTTTGGGTGATTCCCGTCCGTTTATGGTCGAAGGCATGACCGTTTACATCAATTTCATCGACGGTCGTCCGGTGGCGGTCGAACTGCCGCAGCAGGTCGTCTGCACCATTGCCGAAACCGAACCGGTGGTCAAGGGACAGACCGCGGCTTCATCCTACAAACCGGCGATTTTGGACAACGGCGTCCGCATCATGGTTCCGCCGTTTATCAATCAGGGTGAAAAGGTTGTGGTCGGTACGGCCGAAGCCAACTATGTCGAAAGAGCCAAATAATGTCGTATCTTTCCCCAACTCTCACGCTTTTGGTCGGCGCCGTCAAAAAGGCGACGGCGTCGCTTGACCGCGACTTCAACGAGATTGAGAAGCTGCAGTCTTCGGTGCGCGGTTATCAGAATTTCGTTTCCCGTTCTTTCGAGCGGGTGGCGCAGACTTTGAAAGGCGAACTTTCCCGGCTGCGGCCGGACGCCGTCTTCGTCGACGGCAAACCGCCGCTTTCCCGCGGATGTTGCTTTATGGTCAATCCGATTGACGGCATGGGCAACTTTGTCCGCGGCATTCCCGTGTTTGCTACCACCGTCGCCTATTGCGAAAATGGTGAAGTCAAGGCTTCGGTCGTCTATAACCGTGCCAGTGACGAGCTGTATTTTGCCGAAAAGGGCAGCGGCGCCTACAAGGAAGGCTTCCGCAACCACGAACGTCTGCGTGTTTCCGCCGTCAAGGACGGTGCCGCGGCTCTGGTGGCGGCCTCAATCGGCTTCCAGCACGGCAGCGCGGAATATACCGCCGCTTACCGCGATTTGTTTGCCGAAACCGAAAACGTTCGTCTGCTCGGTTCCGTTGCGCTCTCGCTGGCCGGCGTTGCCGCCGGCAAAATGGACGTCTGCCTCAGCCTCGGCAGCAATCTGAATTCGGCGGTTGCCGGTCTGTTGCTGGTGCGCGAAGCCGGCGGTTACGTCTATAACCTGAAACGGGAAGAATTTGCGCCGGAAAAAATCGAACAGGTGATCGTTTCCGACGAGTTGGCGGCGACCAACACCTCGCTGGAGGCGTTTATCGTCAGACTGGCGGGATAGTGTTTTTGTCTTTCGGGGGAAGAGAATGCGCAAAGTCTGGATGTTGGTAACGGTTTCCTGCCTGTTGTGGGGACGGGCGGCGGCCGACGACGTTTATGTCGATCTTTCGGTGTTGGACGGTCTGGACAATGCCGGCAGTGAGGAAATTGCGCCGCTTTTCCCCGTATTTGACGATTCGTCCCTGCGTCCGCTGCCCAAGCCGGTGATCGGCAACAAGCCCCGGGCAGCCAAGCCGGTGCCGGCTAAGACAGAGGGCAAACCGGAGAAAACTCCGGCCGCGGTAAAGGCAAAAGCCGAACCGGCGGTAAAAGCGATTCCCGTTCCCGAACGCAAGCCGAATATTCGTCCGCTGCCGGTTAAGTCCGAACCGGCGACCGAACCTGTTGCGGCACAAAAAAAGAGGCCGGCAGAAGATAAGGCAGTAAACGTTAAAAAGGCGGCATTGCCGGCAAAGTCCGCGGCGGCGGAAACCAAGCCTGCGGCAGTTAAGGAAAACGTGTCCGGAAACACGGCCGTTTCCGCAAAGGAAAAGCCGACGGCAGAGAGAAAAAAGCCGGCGGCCAAACCGGCGGTAAAAGAAAAACCTGCGATAAAAGCGGATATTGAAAAGAAAAGCATGCCGGCGGTATCCCGGCAGCCGGTTTCGTCAGTCGTTGCCGAACCTGCCGCGGATAAAGCGGTGAAGGCGGCAGCGGCCAAAAACGTGAAAGCCGAAAAAGCGGTAGGGGCGAAAGATACGGAACGGCTGATGAAAGCTGAAGCGCCGCGGGAAGTTCCGGTGGTAAAAGCGCAAATTTCTGTCGCGGAAAGCGGGATAGAGGAAGAAAAGCCCGCTGTTGCGGAAGACAAAACGGCGGAAAAAATTCCGGTAAAAATTGAAAAAACGAGTTCCGCCCCGGTCGTTGCAAAGGAAAAAGAACCGGCTTTGCAGCCGCTGATTCCGGTGGCGGAAGAAGAACCGGCCGCCGACGTCATTGCCTTTGCCGGCGGCGTGTTTGAGCTTTCGGCCGAAAATACGGCGCGGCTGGCAGCAATTGCCGACGGCTTCAAACGGCCGGGCGAAAGCAAAATCCTCATCTACGCCTACAACTTCAACGACGGCGGCAACGATTTCAAAAACAAGCGTCTGAGTTTGAACCGGGCGGTGGAAATCCGTTCTTATCTGATGACCCGCGGTTATAAAAACTTCGGCATCAAAATCGTCAATACCGACAACCGCGGCAAGCAAAACACGGTGGAAGTTTTCGAACAGGCGGATTAATGGAAAAAGCTTAAAAATTTTTTAAATTAATGCTTGCTTTATTTGAAACTCTAATGTATAAAAACGACAACTGAAAATTCGATATGGAGAAATAAGATGAAAAAAGGTATTCATCCGGATTATCACGAAATTACCTATGTAATGAGTGACGGCAGCGTAGCCACCACCAGATCCACCTGGGGCAAAGCCGGAGACAAGATGACTTTGGAAATTGATCCGAAATCCCATCCGGCATGGACCGGCGTTTATCGTCTGGTTGACACCGGCGGTCAGTTGTCCAAATTTAAGAACAAGTTTGGCGCTTTCGGTCTCAAAACTTCCGACGGCGAATAGTATTTAATCTTAATACTATCTTAAATTTTTTCAATTAACCTGCATTCTATAATGGAATGTGGGTTTTTTGCTCACAAAATCTGTGTGCTTAAAACAAAAAAGAAAGGACAGAAGAATGACAGCCCCGTTAATGCCCAAGGCAACAGCCGTCTGGCTGGTTGAAAATACGACTTTGACTTTTAAACAAATCGGCGATTTCTGCGAACTGCACGAGCTGGAAGTGCAGGCGATTGCCGACGGCGACGTCGCTTTTAACATCGTCGGGCTGAATCCGGTTACCGGCGGTCAGCTGACGGCGGACGAAATTGTCCGCTGCGAGCAGGATTCTTCCGCGTCGCTTGTCGGGGTTGAACCTGAACGTAACGTCAAGGCGGAAAACAGCAAGAACAAAAAAGTGCTTTCGCCGTCGCAGCGCAGCGACAAGCCGGCGGCTATTCTGTGGATTCTGCGCAATTGTCCGGAAATTATCGATTCCCAGATATGCAAGCTGATCGGTACCACCAAGCCGACCATTGCTTCTCTGCGGGACGGCACGCACCGCGACATGGCCAACCTGCGGCCGAAGAATCCGGTTGCTGTCGGTTTGTGCAAGGAAAAGGACCTGGACGAAGCAATTGCCGTTTCCAAAAAATGGACCGAACTGAAAAGCCAGCCGAAAAAAACGGTGAAGAAGAAAGCCGGAAAATCTGCGGCGAAAGCCAAGGCCGCCGCTGCCAGAAAAAAAGAGGCGGAAAAACTGAAAGCTGCCGCCGCAAAAGAAAAAGAAGCGGCGAAGAAGAAAGCCGAAGCAGCCAAAAAGAAAGAGGCCGAGAAGAAGAAAGCTGCCGCCGCAAAGGAAAAAGAAGCGGCAAAGAAAAAAGCCGCTGCGGCGAAAAAGAAGGAAGCCGACCGGAAAAAAGCCGAAGCGGCCAGGCAGAAAGCAGCCGAAAAGAAAGCTGCCGCCAAGGAAAAAGCCGCTGCCAAAAAAGCCGCGGCCAAAGAAAAGAAGGCTGCTGCCAAAAAAACGGTAAAGAAAAAGAGCAAAAAGGCCGAAGCTTAAAAACGAAAAACCTCTCCTGGCGGAGAGGTTTTTTTATGGGATGAACACAGCATCACAATGAAGGTACCGCAGCGATAAGTCCCCGGACACGCCGAGCCTGAAAGTGTTTTTGACGCTTACGGAGAGTCTTTTTATCAGGCAGGCACAACAAGCCGGTATCAAAGCAGATATGTGATGCTGCTTCATCTTCAAGCTTGTGCGGCCGGTTTTTCGATATTCAGAACGGTTGATGACGTTTGTATCGGCCGTCGGTACCCGGTGCCGCCGGGAAAAAGGCTGCGTCGCCGCGGCGACGGGAACGGGGTTTGAAAATACTCGGCGTAACCGGTTATATTCGCAAAGGCTTTGTTATGCCGGCGGATTTTGTTTTTCCGTTGCTGCCGAAGGGGGAAAAAAGTCTTGAAATCTGCGGGGTATGCTTATATACTCGGCAATTGTTCAAATTTATCGGGGAATAATTTCAAATGTCAGAAGTCAAAGTCAGATTCGCGCCGTCGCCGACCGGGCACATGCATATCGGCAATACCAGAACCGCGCTGTTCAACTGGCTGCTGGCGCAAAAGCTGGGCGGAAGCTTTATGCTGCGGATCGACGATACCGATAAGGAACGCTCCAAAAAAGAATATGAAGCGGAAATACGCGATGCCCTGCAGTGGCTGGGACTGGTGTGGTCGAGCGAAGCCCGGCAGTCCGCGCGGACGGAACGTTACCGGGAAGTGACGGCAAAACTGATTGCGGAAGGACTGGTTTACCCTTGTTACGAAACGCCGGAAGAACTGGAACTGATGCGCAAGACGCTGCTGGCCAAGGGTCGTCCGCCGATTTATGACCGCCGTGCCCTGAGTTTGACGAAAGAACAAATTGCCGCTTATGAAAAGGAAGGCCGCCGGCCTCATTACCGTTTTAAACTGGCGCCCGGCGACATCGTCTGGGAAGATATGGTGCGCGGCCGCTGCCATTATTCGGCGGAAAATTTGAGCGACCCCGTTGTAATTCGTGAAGATGGAAGTTATTTATACCATCTGCCTTCGGTTGTCGACGATACGGACTTTGCAATCACACATATTGTCCGCGGCGAAGACCATGTGACCAATACCGCGTCGCAGATACGGATGTTTGAGTCGGTCGGCGGCCGGGTGCCGTCGTTTGCCCACCTGCCGCTTTTGACCGGCAGGGAGGGAAAACTTTCCAAACGTCTGGGTTCCGTCGGCGTTGCCGAACTGCGGGCGGAAGGCATTGAAGCGATGGCAATTTGTTCTTATCTTGCCAAGCTGGGCACTTCGGAAGCGGTGGAACCTTTTGCCGACCTGTGCAGCCTTGCGGAAAGTCTGGATCTTGCCAGGCTGGGGCGTTCGCAGCCGAAGTTTTCGGAAGACGACCTGCGCCGTTTCAACACCCACCTGGTTCGCGGGCTGGATTATGAAGCGGTAAAAGGCCGGGTGAATGTAGACAGGGAGTTTTGGAATGCCATCCGCGGCAATCTGAATATTGTAACAGACAGTGAAATATGGCGGGGAATCTGCCGTCGGCCGGTTCGACCCGAACTGGAAGACAGGGAACTGACGTCCGCCGCCGCCGAATTGTTGCCGCCCGAGCCGTGGAACGAGGAAACCTTTGCCGTCTGGACAAATGCGGTAAAAGAGCGCACCGGCCGCAAGGGAAAAGCTTTGTTTCACCCGCTGCGCAAAGCGATTACCGGCATGGACGACGGTCCCGAACTGAAAATTTTACTGCCGTTGATCGGGCGCGAACGGGTTTTCCGCCGCTTGAACGGCGAATATGCATAAAAGGAGAAAAAAATGCCGGAAATGTATCTGCACAATACGTTGACACGCCGCAAGGAGAAATTTGTTCCGTTGGATGAAAACAATGTTCGCATGTATGTCTGCGGGCCGACGGTTTATGACCGCGCGCACCTCGGCAATGCCAAGTCGGCGGTGGTTTTTGACGTGCTTAACCGGGTTTTGCGCGAGGTTTACGGCAAAGATCACGTAACTTACGTTTCCAACATTACCGACATTGATGACAAGATTTTAAACAAGCATCAGGAAACCGGCAAACCGATCAGTGAAATTACCCGGGAAACTTATCAGTGGTATCTGGATGACATGCATGCGCTGAACGTGGCCGATCCCGATTTTCGTCCGCGGGCGACCGAGTTTGTCAACGAGATGATCGAGCTGGTCGAACTGCTGCTTAAAAACGGCCATGCCTATGAGGCCGACGGACACGTTTTGTTTTCTGTCGATTCGATGAAAAACTACGGTTTCCTTTCCGGCCGCAGCATGAAGGAAATGCTGGCCGGTGCGCGGATTGAGGTGGCCGGTTACAAGAAAAATCCGGCCGACTTCATTTTGTGGAAGCCGTCGGAAGCCGGGCAGCCCGGCTGGGACAGCCCCTGGGGCTACGGCCGTCCGGGCTGGCATCTGGAATGTTCGGCCATGAGTTCAAAATATCTCGGTAATTCGTTTGACATTCACGGCGGCGGATCGGATCTGATTTTCCCTCACCATGAGAACGAATGCGCGCAGTCGATGTGCGCCCATCCGAACGACACTTTTGCCCGTTACTGGGTGCATGCCGGCATGCTGATGGTGGACGGAGTCAAAATGTCCAAATCGCTCGGCAATTTTTATACCGTTAACCAGCTGATCGGAGAATATCCGGCGGAAGCTCTCCGGCTGCTGTTTATCGGCACCCATTATCATCAGCCGTTCAATTTCACTTTTGACGGGCTGAAACAGGCAAAAACGGTTTTGGACAAGTTTTACAACGCTTTGCTCAAAACGGCAGATATCAAGGTTGATGCCGGCATAGGTCCGGATGCCAGAGTGATGGAAGCTCTTTGCGACGACCTCAACACGCCGCTGGCCTTGTCGGTTCTCCACG
>UMFX01020296.1_pt1 | contig 9868 bp, 10 predicted proteins | sample 1965131 | NCBI WGS metagenome assembly UMFX01 (sample SAMEA4836058, study PRJEB28245) | human gut metagenome | biome: gut microbiome; material: fecal sample | place: Denmark | collected 2008 | reverse complement strand
GAATCTCCGCATTCACCCGGTCTTCAATCCGTAAGAAACCTTCATTTCCTTCTTCTGCAATAATCTCTTTAAGTAAACGCTTCTCCACTTCCTGGATTACCAGATCTGTATCTACAAACTTATATCCCAGTCTCTTAGCAACAACAACACCGACTGTGCTTTTCCCCGATGCCGGCATTCCGATAAATACGATATTCTTCATGCTTCTTATTATCCCTTATCTGTATTCGTTATATATCTTCTTATAGTCATTACATTTTAATCTCATCTATTTTAACATAAGATTTCCTTTTCGTCCACTTTTCGCGCCAGAATCTACTGCCTCCACAAGATTCTGATAAATTATTGATTATTTTCTGACCAATTCTACCAAAATAAGAACCGGCAGCACTTTATTTCTTCCGGTTCTTATTATTTATTATATGAAATCATCTATTTCAGGATAAGCTTTCACTCAGAAAATAGTATTTTCTACGGAAGTCTCTCCGCTCCTGCCGTCTACGGCATATTTCCTGACAGGTCATCACCCAGACCAGCTCCCGCAGCCAGGCTTCTTCCAGCTTTTTTCCCTGCGCTCCTATATCTTTGCCATTCTGCTTATCTGCTAAGATCATCTGATCTTTCACCTGCACATAGACACGGTCACAGATCATCTGTATCTGAAGACGATCCGGATATTCATCATAGATCATACTGACATCATATTCCAGCCGGTCACATTCTGCCTCTACATATGGCAGGATCTTCTTAACTTCAGTCGGATACATGCTCTTCATATAAGCTGCATCCCGGCTGTTTTCCCGTTCCCAGGCTGTATCGATTGGCAGCTGATTTTGATATGCCATATAAAAAGGCAGTTTCTCATTCATAGGTTCTGCTCCTTCTTGGAAAAATATCTGCTTTATTATATGCATTTTTTCAAATGCCGTTCCCGGAAATGCCGGATTTTGTTTTTCTGCCTCTATTGCCGCAATAAACGCTGTCACCTTAGATTTCTCCCCTCAAAAAAGGGCGATGCATATCCTGCATCGCCCTTTTTCTCTGTTCTAAGCTCTTTCGCTGTAGTGATGTGCTTCTTCAAGCATCATATCTTTTACTTTCATCAGACGGATCTGAGAGCTTCTCTCGTTCTCGTCCAGCTTCATCGTGATGTATTTGATTGTCTCCTGAGCCTCCGGAATTGTCACATGCTCCAGCGCATTTACACGACGTCTTGTCTTCTCAATCTCAGCCGCCATAAGCTGGCATGCTTTTTCTGTCTCCGCAAGTTTCAACATATCCGGCAGAATGTCCGCCAGTGATTTTACAGCACCATCCAAATCACTGGATGTAAATGCAAATCCATAAGAATAAATATCATTGGCATCAGCAGTCCTTGTCTTCGTATTGAACACAGGAATGTCAACGCTCATAACATTTTTATTGCCTACTTCCAGATTTACTTCCTGTTTTGGTGCCATCAGTGCGGTATTCAACGTAGCCTCATCCATTCCGGCTTTGGCTATAACAAAGTTCTTATTTGCAGAGAGGATTCCGGCTTCTACTTTCTGACGAAGTGCCATGTTCTCCTTTACCAGCTCCAGAAACTGACGCATCAGCTCATCACGCTTGTCTTTCAGGAGCTTATGTCCCCTTCTTGCTGTAACAAGCTTCTTCTTCGTCTTGGTCAGTTCCATCCGGGTAGGAGTGATCTGTTTCGATGCCATTCGCTACCTCCTTATTTCCATTACCTGATTATTGCTTTCCATAATACTGGTCTAAGAATTTGTCGTCGATACGTTTCAACTCTGCTCTTGGCAGCATAGACAATAATTTCCAGCCAATTTCCAGTGTCTCCTCAATAGATCTATCGTTGTCATATCCCTGGGAAACATATTCTTTTTCAAATGCTTCTGCAAATTCTGCATATTTCAGGTCAATCTCTGTTAAGGCAGCTTCTCCTAAGATTGTCATCAGTTCTTTTGCATCTTTTCCACGGGAATACGCAGCAAATAACTGGTTCATCGTATTGGAGTGGTCTGCTCTTGTTTTGCCTTCACCGATACCTTTATCCTTCAGACGGGAAAGAGACGGTAATACATCAATCGGCGGCTGTAATCCTTTACGATACAGCTCACGACTTAAGATTACCTGACCTTCTGTGATATATCCGGTAAGATCAGGAATAGGATGTGTCTTATCATCCTCAGGCATAGTCAGGATTGGGATCATAGTGATACTTCCGTCTTTACCTCTCTGACGTCCGGCTCTTTCATACATTGTTGCAAGGTCTGTGTACATATATCCTGGATATCCACGACGTCCAGGTACCTCTTTCTTCGCTGCGGAAATTTCACGCAGCGCATCTGCATAGTTCGTGATATCTGTCAGGATAACCAGAACGTGCATATCTTTTTCAAATGCCAGATATTCTGCTGCTGTCAGTGCCATACGAGGAGTTGCGATACGCTCTACAGCCGGGTCATTTGCAAGGTTGATAAACAGAACGGTTCTGTCAATCGCACCTGTCTCTTTGAATGACTCGATGAAGTAGTTAGACTCTTCGAATGTAATACCCATTGCAGCAAATACAACGGCGAATTTCTCATCTGTTCCACGTACCTTTGCCTGTCTTGCAATCTGGGCTGCCAGCTGGGAATGTGGCAGACCGGAACAAGAGAAGATTGGCAGTTTCTGTCCACGAACCAATGTATTCAGACCATCAATGGCAGATACACCTGTCTGGATAAACTCTTCCGGGTACACGCGGGCTGCCGGGTTCATAGGCAGACCATTAATATCTCTTCTTTCCTCCGGCAAAATCTCCGGTCCATCATCAATCGGACGTCCCAGTCCATCGAAGACACGTCCCAGCATATCCGCAGATACACCAAGTTCCATGCTTCGTCCGAGGAAACGTACTTTACTGTTACTTAAGTTAATACCGGCAGCATTCTCATAGAGCTGTACTACTACGTCATCTCCATCTACTTCCAGTACTTTACAGCGTCGTTTTTCTCCGCTTGCGAGTTCGATTTCACCAAGCTCGTCGTATTTAACGCCTTCTACACCTTTTACCATCATCAGCGGTCCGGCAACTTCCTGTATTGTTCTATATTCCTTTGGCATAATTAGAAGTCCTCCTTCCCGATCGTTCCTGCTACTTCTTTACCGAGTTCATCCATGATCTTCTCATATTCTGTCTCAATATTTTCAGCTAATGTATATTTATAACGACCGATTTTCTCTCTGACATCCATTACAAGAAGATCTTTCATGGATGCACCTTTGTTCAGAGCTTCTGAAGCCTGATCATAGAATGCAAGAACCAGTTTCATCATCAGATACTGTTTACGAAGTGGTGTGTAAGTATCTATTTCGTGGAAAGAGTTCTGATGCAGGAAATCTTCACGGATAGATCTTGCTGCTTCCATCTTCAGACGGTCAGACGGAGACAATGCATCCATACCTACCATCTGTACAATCTCTTCCAGTGCTGCTTCTTCTGTCAGAAGGCTCATCATTCTCTGACGGTCATCCATCCAGTCCGGAGCAACGGTTTCATTAAACCAGTCTTTCATATTATCCAGATACAGCGAATAACTGGTCAGCCAGTTAATAGCCGGAAAATGTCTCTTATATGCCAGTGCGGAATCCAGTCCCCAGAATACCTTAACGATACGAAGGGTTGCCTGTGATACCGGCTCTGATGTATCACCACCCGGAGGAGATACGGCTCCGATTACGGACAGGGAACCTTCTCTTGCATCTTTACCGATGGAAACTACACGTCCGGCTCTCTCGTAGAACTCTGCCAGACGGGAACCTAAGTATGCCGGGTAACCTTCCTCACCAGGCATCTCTTCCAGACGTCCTGACATCTCTCGAAGTGCCTCTGCCCAACGGGATGTAGAGTCTGCCATCAATGCTACAGAATATCCCATGTCACGGAAATACTCTGCAATCGTAATACCTGTATAAATAGATGCCTCACGGGCTGCGAAAGGCATATCGGATGTGTTCGCGATCAGAACGGTTCTTTCCATAAGGGAACGTCCTGTCTTCGGATCCTTCAGTTCCGGGAACTCATTCAGAACGTCTGTCATCTCATTTCCACGCTCTCCACAACCGATGTAAACTACGATGTCAGCTTCTGCCCATTTTGCAAGCTGATGCTGGATAACTGTCTTACCGCTTCCGAAAGGTCCCGGAACGGCTGCAACTCCACCTTTTGCGATTGGGAAAAATGTATCAACAACACGCTGTCCTGTTACAAGCGGTGCATCCAGCGGCAGTTTCTTCACATATGGACGTCCTGTACGAACCGGCCATTTCTGCATCATTGTCAGCTCTTTGTCTCCGTCCTTCGTCTCCAGAACTGCAACAACTTCTTCTACCGTAAATTCACCGGATTTGATCTCTTTGACTGTTCCGCTTACTCCATAAGGAACCATGATCTTCTGCTCAACAACTGCTGTCTCCTGAACAGTACCGAGCACATCTCCCGCTCCAACTTCGTCTCCGACTTTTGCAGCCGGAACAAATTCCCATTTCTTGTCTCTCTTCAGGGAAGCAACTTCAACACCACGCTGTAAGTTATTTCCCGAAATCTTCATAATATCATCCAGAGGACGCTGGATACCATCATAAATGCTTGTGATCAGACCAGGGCCAAGTTCTACTGACATTGGTGCCCCTGTTGATTCTACCGGTTCTCCCGGTCCAAGTCCTGATGTTTCTTCGTATACCTGAATTGATGCCTCATCACCGTGCATCTCGATGATCTCTCCAATCAGACGCTTTTCACTAACACGTACAACGTCACGCATGTTAGCATCTCGCATTCCGGATGCGATGACCAGCGGTCCTGCTACTTTTTTAATCGTACCTGTACTCATTTGGACGAATCACCCTCCATTTCTTATTTTATTGTTGCGAAAACAGAATATCAGAACCGACAGCCACTTCCACAGACTTCTTAACGCCCGCGACTCCTGCTCCCGTATTACCGGCAATGCCAGGAATCTGGATGATCGCCGGGATGATTTCTTCCTGATATCTTGCAATTTCATGTTTTAACTGATCGGCCCAGGCTTCTGTAATATAAATAATTCCGTAACCACCTGTTGCCAGTTTGTGAAGCTCTTCGGCAGCTTCTTCATGGGTAGTAACCGGAAATGTGTCAAGCCCCAGTGTAGCAAAGCCGTAGATGCTGTCATAATCGCCTAATACCGCAATCTTATACATACATTTCCCTTACCCTTTCCCGAATAGAATCATCCGGCAGGTCGTTAAGCTTACCGGAAAGAATGATTCGTACCGTTTTTATTTCATTCTGTCTTGCAATTACATAGGCAATTACCGGTCCTATTGTAAATGCATTATATTTCTGCGGGCTGATCGTCTGGATGATCCGGTTGTCGCACCACCGTTCAAATGCGGATGGAGATTCCAGAAGTGCCTGCGCACCTTCTGCATATGCCGTTCCCATCAGATAATCACGAAGCGCTTCCTTACCGGAAAGTGCCGCTTTGGAAAGCTGATCCACACTGACACTGTCGCACTCCGCCATTGCCCTTTTCATAAAGTCTATAGATTTCGCGGTTTTCTGTGATCGCACTGCAATCTTAATATCTGCAACTGCAACCGTTGATTCTGCATAATCCCGGATGATCTGGGCTTTTGACGCTTTACCTGCCGCATATACGGCATCCAGCGTTGCTCTGTCGATCATCACGTCGCACAACTGACCATCTCTTGTATGAAGCAGTGTCTCATAAGCATCCGCTGCCACATGCTGCATGTAGTCCGGAAGTCTGGTAAACGCTTTCTCTCTTACGATCTCCAGCATCTCATCCCCCGGAATCGCTACATCATCATAGAAAATGTGCCGGTTCTTTTCCTCCGTGCATACTTCCTTGATCGCAGCTTTCAGATTATGGAAAAGTTTTGGATAGGAAAGTACTGCAAAGTTCTCCATGTCAATGGAAAGATCCTTCACTACCTCCCAGATCTTCTCTTCCTCTCTGGTCAGTATCGCCTCTGCATCTCCGGAAGTATCTGTGCCTCCCCACCCCTTCTCTTCCAGAAACTGCAGGCACTGATGATAATTCTGGCATGCAATCAGCTGGTCGATCGTGCTGTTTGAAAACAGTGACACTTCCAGTGCACGTATGCGCGCAACCGCGTAGGTATACTGTTCACTCATGTTACTTCCTCCTGTCACGCGTTACGCAAATAATATATGGTATACTTTGTCAGACAATTCGTCTTTTTTCTCATCGAACATTGCCTGTAAAGTACAGTTCTCTTCTATCCCGCCATAGGCAAGAACAAATCCATTCTCAATCTTTCTTTCTTCTGCGGAAATCTTAAGGCTTCCGCCTTTGTCCTGCGCAGTGTTCTCCACTGCATTTTTAAAGTCGTCAGACATTCTCTGGAGATCTCCTGCGGAAAAGAAGATTTCTCCGTCCTGCGGCAATGCATATCTTGCAAGTAATTTTAATAAAACTCCAAAATACTCTTCCTCATTCATAGACTCCAGAGACTGATATGCCTTATCCAGCACGTTCTGGATCATCTCCTGTTTTGCTGCCAGAAGTTTTGTTCTTCTCTGCAGATCAATGGAAGACGCCGTACGCTCTTTGTAATTCACTGTATCCAGTTCGGATTTGTGGGCAATCGTCTCGGAAATCTTCTTAGCATCTGCCTCAGCCTGCGCTACAATCTCGTCCGCTTTTGCCTTTGCTTCTGCAATCTTGCTGTCTGCTGCCGCTTTTGCTTCATCCAGGATCTGACTTTTTATTTTTTCTAATCCTGTCATCGCTTCTTTGCTCCTTCCTGTTTTATACCTGAATTGCTGTTACTGCCAGAATAGAAATCAGGAGTGCAAGAATTGCGTATGTCTCAACCATTGCAGGGAACAGCATTGCTTTACCGAACTGCTCCGGTTTTTTAGCTACAATTCCGATTGCTGCCGCTGCTGTCTGTCCCTGTGCTTTACCAGAGATCAGTCCAACGATTCCGATTGGCAGACATGCTGCAAGGATCAGAAGTCCTGTCTGTGGATCAAGATCTGCTGCGCCGCCGCCAAGGAGACCAATCTTGGATAATGTAATGAAACCAACCAGCAGTCCGTAAATTCCCTGTGTACCAGGAAGCAGCTGCATGATCAATACTTTTGCAAATTTGCTAGGGTCTTCTGTTACAACTCCGGATGCTGCCTGACCTGCGATACCAACTCCGATTGCTGATCCTGCTCCTGCGAGAAATACTGCTACTGCTGCGCCAAGTAACGCATATACAAGTCCTAAATTACTCCAAATACTCATGATAAAGTTTCCTCCTTAATATCTACATATTTTGTATCTGATTCAAATGGTTCAAATGGTTTTCCACCGCCTTCGTAGAATTTTCCGAAAAATTCCACAAACTGAAGACGGTTCGTGTGCACATATGCACCAAGTAAGTTGATCGCAAGATTCAAAGTATGTCCCACCACGAACACAATCGCAAATCCGATCGCACCAACCACGCCTTTTCCAAACATGCTACCCATCTGGTTTACAACAGATGCAATAACACCGGTTGCAAGTCCGAGAGCTAACAGACGTGAATAAGATAATACATCACTGAGCCATCCGGTAATATTATAGATGTCATACGCTCCAAGCGCGATCCTGAGAACCGGATTTTTATTTGCTCTTCCTGACATCAGAAGCAGTCCCAGTGCACCGATAATCGCAAGCGCTTTTGCAAGCGTATTCACAAACGGTGGAAATACGATTTTCGCCTGTGCTATAGAAGCAAAAATATCAGATGGGATCAGCATCAGTAAAAGTCCTGCCAGAAATACATACCATAAAATAACATCACAGAAAAAGTCTAATACTTTTCCTTCTTTCAGAAGCATGTAACCTTTGATTCCAAGGCCGACGAACAAATGTACAAGTCCGAATGCCATGGAATAGATCAACAGCTTCATCGGATTATTCAGCGGCGCAAACCATAATGGCTTGATCGTTATATCTTTATTAAAGAATGTCTTTCCTACAACATCGACAACGTCTCCGAAGTAACCGCCAAATAATACACCCCACACAAGTGTAGATAAACCACAGAACATAAACATCTTCATGGACTTTCTCATACTCTTGCTCATCCGTGGGAATTTCTTCAATACTACAAAACATGCGATTGCAATGATCGCACCGTATGCAGCATCAGATAACATCATACCAAAGAAGAATACATAGAAAAACGACATGATTGTCGTCGGATCAAACTCTCCTTTATGCGGAAGTCCGTAGGATTCCAGAACACCTTCTACACTGTCTGAGAAAGCATTGTTCTTTAAAATAACCGGCGGTTCTTCCTCTTCCTTTAACTCTTCCACATCCATCACACAATCGTATCTGTCTGCGATTGCTTTCTTAAGGACAGGAACTGTTTTCTCTGCAACATATCCGCTAATTACGAATGTTCGCTGTGACTGTGGAAGTGTGCCAAGCACTTCGTACTTCTCTGCACGGAGTCTGAAATAATCCCCCACTACTTTCAACTCTTCTCTGCTTGTGGCATATCCTTTGATCTCTTCCTCTGTCACTTCAATCTCTTTGTTCAGTTTCTGGATCTCGGCTTTCAAATTCTCTTTTTCCTTCGCCGGGATCTGGTTGGATATCTGCGATGGTCTTGCAAATCCTCCAGCTCTCAGAGCTTCTTCGGTCTTCTCTGACTCTTTTTTCAGACAAAATACAGCAAGATAAACCGCGTCTGCATCTTCGGAAATGATCTGCACATCCAGTGCTTCAATCTCCGGACACTCTGCAGCTACCTTTTCATGAATAGCCGCTTCATCTGTGCCCGCCGGCATCGTTCCAAGTAACATTGCTGTTCTGGCTGTACCTGCATAATTCATAGGTGCATCCAACGAAAGCCACGGTTCAAGCGATTCAATCCGATTTTCAATCTTCACAATATTTGCTTTGATCTCTGCAATCTCTTTGCTCTTTGTGAGCAGAGCATCTGCTTTTTCGATGACTTCGTCTTTTTTCGCTGTGATTTTCTGGAATTCATCCTGACTGACAAGCTCTTTTCCCGCTAACCCGGACAACATTGACTGCTTCTGCGGTGCATATATATCAAGGATACCCAGCGCCGTCTCTGTAAGCTGTGCTTTCTTCTCAAAGCTAAGCTTCGCATTCACTGTGTCCATCTTTTCAAAGCCTTCTTCATCAGCGATCTGGTTCATCTCCATAACGCCGAGTGCCTGCAGCTTTTCCAGAATTGCTTTGCGGTCTTTTTTAAGTGCGCAGATACTGACTCTTTGCATCTGCAATACTGCCATAGATCTATCCCTCCTTTACATTTTCTTTCCGGTTAGATCTTGATCAAACCAGCTGTGCAATAACTGCTGCTATTGCTTCAGCTTCTTTACTGCCCGCTTCCCGCTTTAACGAAACAATCTCTTCATCTACTTTCTGAAGTGCGTCCTTTACCGCTTCTTCTCCGGCTTTCTTTGCTTCATTCATTGCGAACTGCGCATTTTCTTTTGCTTTTGCTTCTGCTTCTTCTTTTATCCTCCCTGCAGATGCATCCGCTTTTTCAAGAATCTCGGCACATGCTGCATCGGCTTCTTTCATGGCCTTATCTGCCTCACACTCCGTGTCCTTAATGGTTCTAATGGTCTCTTCTACCATTCCTTCACCACCTCCCTCGCGTTCGTTAAAACTTTGTTGTAAGTTTGATTATAATACCGCAATTATCAAATGTCCAGAATAATTTGTATTCAGGTAAGAACAAGCGCGCTTATTGTTGCGGAATTTACATAATTTTTATATATTTTTCAAATAATTCAGACATTCCAGTGCAAATGATGCAAATGTCCTTC
>UMFX01040369.1_pt1 | contig 9956 bp, 5 predicted proteins | sample 1965131 | NCBI WGS metagenome assembly UMFX01 (sample SAMEA4836058, study PRJEB28245) | human gut metagenome | biome: gut microbiome; material: fecal sample | place: Denmark | collected 2008 | reverse complement strand
AGTTCGGCTTGGGAAGTCCTGTTTTTTTGCTTAAAAGACTCATAAAAGACTCACGCAAGCCACACTCTACAAGCCACACAAGCCACACTTGAGTTTATGGTGGGTTAAGCCTTTCTTAAACTGGAGTTTTTAAACAGATGCTAGATACACATGGAGTTCATGTAAATAAAGTGAAAATTTTATTTGGAAGGAGTGTGTGTCTAAATGAGACGTGCAAATGGTACTGGTAACATATACAAAATGAAAGGAGGGAAACGTAGAAAGCCGTGGCGTGTGAGAGTTACTGTCGGTTGGGAGTTAAATCCAAAAACGGGAAGATGTAAACAAAATTTAAAGACATTAGGGTATTACGCTTCTAGAGCAGAAGCCGAGGCAGCCTTAGTCGCATATCAAGAATGTCCTTATGATTTGAATACGAAGGATATTACATTTAAAGAGTTGTATGAACAGTGGACAGAAGATTACTTTAAGAAATTGACGAGTATATCATCTGAGAGAACCATAACATCTGCTTATCGTTATTGTAGTGGTCTGTATAACATGAAAATGCGTGATATTAGAATTTATCATTTGCAAGAATGTATGGACAAAGGGTATATAATACCAGATAGAGGTAAAGAAAAGGGTCAAAAACGCTACGCATCCGCCTGCACGAAAGGACGTATTAAGTCTATGTTCAACTTGATGTTTGACTGGGCATACGCACGTGAGATAGTAGATAGAAATTATGCAAGGGCATTTGAACTTGATAAAGAAACGAAAATAAAACAAGTAAGAGAAAAGCGTAAGAATACAATCTTTTCAAAGGAAGAAATTGATTTACTGTGGAAGAATGTAGATAAAATTGCATTTGTAGATATGGTGTTATGTGGTATTTATTCTGGTTGGAGACCGCAGGAACTTGCAATACTAAAAATCAAAGATATAGATTTGGAACTACAAGTTATGTACGGGGGTATGAAGACGGACGCAGGAAAGGACAGATGCGTACCCATTCACCCATTGATTCAACCTTTAATTGAGAAAAGATACGCAGAAGCGAAAGAGTTGGGCAGCAACTATTTGTTTAATGATATTAACGGTCAGCAAGGCATTTATATGACGTATGATAAATATAGGGGGAGATTCAATAAGGTTGTGGAAAGACTGCAAATGGATCATCATCCGCATGAAACGAGACATACGTTCATCACAAAGGCTAAAAGAGTAAGGATGGAAGAATACATTTTAAAGCGTATAGTTGGACATGCAATCAATGATAATACTGAGAAAACATACACACATAGAGAGATTGAAGAACTGAAAGCAGAAATGCGAAAAATTGAAGATTAAAATTATTAGGCAATGTCACATTACTGGCATTGCTTTTTATTTGTAAAAATCTGGAAAAACTATTTATCTGTCGAGAATTGTATAATATACTGGAAAGAAAAGACTTAAAAAGGAGAAATTTATTATGACACCAGAAGAATTTTTTAAAAACCTAGACCTTACTGCTATTGTGAGAAAATCAACTGAAAAGGAGAAGCCAACCAAACTGGAAGATGGTGATGCTGAAAAACTGTGCTCAATCGTGGGGATGAATACAGAAAATGCTTGCTGTGTTCTGAATGAAGTATATGAGAAATATAAAGAATTAGGGTACTACCCAAAAGAATTATTGCAGGCTGTGTACTTTGTAATTTATAGAGATTGCTATAAATTGTACAATGAGGAGAAGGCTGCTTATGCAACTGCACCAGATGGTAAGTATAAGCTGTTAGGTAAAAATGGTTTGGTGCAAGGTGAAAAGAGAACAGGTATTACAACAGACGTATTTAAAAGAGTTACTGGTGGTAGTTCTAAGATACAGGAAAAATGGGGAATGTCACCCTTTGATGATTTCATGTCAAACATTTATGACCCAGTTGATATGTTCTCTTTGAAGATGCGTGGTGATTTATTCAGACGTATTATAGTAAGGGTATTACAGGAAAGATTCTGTTCTATGCTGATTGATTTGTCTGGAGATGTTACTTTGTTTGAGGATATATATCCACAAAAACGTGAGATAATGCTTGTCAGCAACAGTAATATAGGTGATTTCTACTATGTAATCAAAAATGAGTTTGATGAATTCTGCAAAACACTGGATGTTTATCTGGGAGATGAGGCTATTGAGACAGGTGAAATAAGTGATGAGTTAGAGGAGAGTGCTAAATCTACTAAGGCAGCTTTGGAGGATGAATTACCAGATAATGTACGCAAGGACTTAGAGTATGAGGCATCATCTAATGAACCTAAAAAGAACTATGTTTTTAGTTACCCATATAAGTATAAAGAAGATATGGTTGAAATGGCAGTTAAGTACTTCTTGACAAAAGTAAGTAATGATATGCTGAATAACATAGATGATACAAAGAAAAGGTTGAAAACATTGGGAGAGCGTCTGAGCAAGACTACAGTGGTATGTGGTACAATAAATAGCTTATTGGAAGGCATCACAGAAAAAGAAATAAGATTGCTTGACTTTGAAGATGCGGTGAAAGGTAAGGTATCTGACATTGATATTAAAAATTCATTAAGAGTTTTGAAAGAAGGTCATTTTGAAGAGTTAGAGAGTATGAAGAATATTTCTCCGAGACGTAAGAAAGGAATGCTGTTCTACGATTATACAGTAAGAAGAAACACACAGGATATGGTGAGTTTTGCAAACTTTGTCAATACGCATGATTGCTTCTGGATGGCAGTTTGTAATAAAGATGACCTCATTGTACGTGAGTTATTTAAAGGGGAGGAAAGATACAGTTATGAATTGAATACGGATGGTCAGTTCAAGAACTTCTTTTTCTCAGAAGCTTATTTCAATGAAGTTTCCGTTAAAAAGGTACTGATAACCAATATTCCAATGGACTATATGTACATTCCAGAAGTAGAGGAATCTCCAATATTCAAAGATTTGGAAATGATACTGAAGAATAGTGGTGTGACGAATACGGACAGTTATACTAAGATACTGATACGAGAGACTATAGAGGAAGATCCAGAGTATGATGAAATCACTGAAGAGTTAGACGATGAATATGAAGAGGTTTAACAATGGCAACTAAGGAGAACAGACTACTTAAGAATACTAATATTAAAATTAAAGAAGGCAAAGAAAAGTATTCGATGTTTCCATACCAAGAAGAAGCTATTAAGAACTTAGAGAAATTAGATAAAGTCTATGACACATATAGAACATTGGTAGTAGTACCTACTGGTGGTGGTAAGACTAGAATTGCTGTGGAATATCTGAATAGAAATGTGTTAAACAGACAGGGTACTAAGGTACTCTGGATATGTGAGAGACTGTCACTATTGACACAGGCTCACCATTCTTTTGTAGACCACACGTATAGAGACAGCCTAGAACATGGGGGTAAACCTTTTAAGGCTTCGGAGATAACAGCCCATGTGTTCTCCAGTCAAGATACCTCATTTAGAGAAGAGTACAAATCAGAAGATGTACAGATGGTATTCGTAACAAAACAGACGTTGTGTAAGATGTTTGGTTTTGCAGATAACAGTGGTAAGCAAAAAGAGATAGATGAGTCCTTTAAAGACTGGTTAGAAAATACAGATGAGTTGACAGTAATCATAGATGAGGCACACCATGCGGTAGGAGATGATTATCGTAGTATCATACATGCTTTATTGTATATGGCACAAGCAAAGATACATATCATAGGTTTAACAGCTACACCGAAGAATACAAATGGAAGTCGCATAGAAGAGATATTTCTTCATGGTATAGACCCTAAGAGCAAGCTGCCTACAGACAAGACTTGTTATGCAAGTAGGGTATCAATAAATCAGTTGATAGCTGAAGGGTATCTAGCCAAGCCTTTTCTTGCGAAGAAAAAGGACTCAAGTCCTGAGAAACTATCTGATGAGGAATTGTGTAATCGTATCATAGATACTTACGAAAAGGGGGTATGTGCTTTAGCTTTAGAGACCCCGTCCTCACAGGACGAGGACACAAAAGTTCCTAAAGAATTAAATCCTAACAATTCCTTTGGTCAAACAGTGATATTCGTAAAGAGTAGGGAGGTAGCCAGGCTTCTTTGGAGTAAATTCCTTGCCAGAGATATAGACTGTGGTATATCAATCAGTACAGATGGAAATAATGACTTGACGCAGTATAAGAATCTCCAAGACTACATAGAAAGAATAAAAGAAAATATGAAAAACAGGAAGGATAAAGCGTTATCCTCAGACCAGATAGTAAAGATATACGAGGAGAGATATGCAAAAAACATACTTCCAGTTATTGTTAGTGTAGACAAGTTCAAAGAAGGAGTAGACGTACCTAAGACCCAGACAGTATTTATTGCCAGAGACAGTTCTACAGAAATATCAGTCACACAGATGGTAGGCAGAGCATTAAGGGGTGTACTGCAAGGTGGGACCTCGGAGGCATATTTAGTTGAATTTGAAGATGAACAGCTTAATAAGATACTTTGGGAAGTACCAGAAAGAGATAATTTAGAAGATTTCCTTAAAAAGCACAGTATTTTACTTGGTATGCAAGTTACAGCAGGCAATATTGCTTCTAAAGGATTAAATATGATTGATTTAGAGGCTCTTAATGCTCTTATTGCTAATAACGCTAAAGTATCTGATATTATCAAGAATCTGTGTGATTATATGCCAATGCAGTCCAGTCCTGCCGATGAGGGAGATTTAATCATTCCAAATGAAGTCATTGGTATTGACATTCCAATAGGGTATGTAACTTTTGGGCAGAGGTATCTGCTTGTATGGGATAAGACGGAAAAACCTCTTCAAGACATACGAAATGCTCTTGACTCATTGGGGGTAAACGACCTAAGAAAGCTGTGGGATGAGCATGGTATATCCGCTACTTCATTGAGACGTTATGTAAAAGCTAAGAAAAAGTATGCATCTCTGCATGATATCTCTAGAGAAATCATTTATGAGAACATCTACTGGAACTATGTTCACACCATACTTTTTTATATATTTGAGGTAAATAAGGGTAAGGAAGATGAAGCAATCAAGAAGATGCAGGAGCAGGATATCGAAGTAGAACGTTTTGTTGACTACAAAAAACCAGAACTGTGTGAGATTGCTTACCAAATTATCACAGGTACTTTTCAAGGTGAGATAGATGATTTTTTAAATGAACAGTGGAAGAAGTATGGTACTGCTCTTTCCAATCAGAGTAATCAATTAGGGGTATCAGAACTTTATTTCAAGGCTTACTTCAAACAGTTTTACATGAAGACTGCCGAAGTAAAGCAAGATATAGCCGAGTCAGATTATTTTAGAATTAGACTGTATAGAGATGGTCGCAAGCGTGAGAACTTGGTTAAATTGTTACAACTCATATTAAAGGGTGGAGTAGCTCAAAACGTCTACTCAGATACCTTTGATTTTTACGATGTATTTGGTGGAACAGGGACTATGACTGTTTCGCTGAAGGATACAGTAAAAGGAAAACGGCATTTGAATGAGTTTGATGTAGTAGTAGCTAAGGCTCTATACTTCATTAAGAAGTATGAACACAGATTACCAGATGATTTCAAGAAAACTTTTGCTGAGTTTAATGATAAATGGTATGACATCATAAAGGATATGAAGACATCTATCGATCAGAAGAAGATGTATGCTCATCTGAAGTCTATATTTGAAAACACTGAGTATAGAGAAAGATATGGTAAAGATGCCACCGAAGATAAAGGTGTAAAGGATATAATAGATAACTGGAAGGGTATCAACTATGATACTAAGTATGATTATAAGCAGCAGAGAATTACTGCTAACAGAAAAAGTCTGTATAAAGCCGTCGGTGTTAAAAACCTAAAGATTATGAGTATGGAACGGGGGTATCTTGAAAAAAGGTACGAGGAACTGCTGATTTTGGAAGAGGTATTGAAAAAGCCTGAAGCACAAAACGTAGTTGAGATGTATCTTGCATTGTATGTGTCCTTTGAAGATTACATAAAACAGATGAATAGTGACAAAGTACCAGAAGAGCAGAAAGAGGCATGGCAAAACCAGATTAACAGTGATACATTAAAATTAACTCCCAGAGACAGGCTACTGGTATTTGCATTTTTGTATGTGCATAGTTTTGCAAGTTACATTGTATCAAAATCATCCGAGGCGGGGGTAGACCCGAAAGGTATCAAAAGGTTTAAGAAACTTTTATCTGGAGAGGAAACTTGGCTTGATGAGTTCTCAGATAGGTTACAAGATGTTGACATTACTTCAAAGGATTTCAAGGAGATTGTTCCAGAAACATCAGATAATGAAAGTAATAACAAGGTATATTATTTAGACCCACCATATTTCCTTACGAACCAGTATGCCTGTGAATTTTCTGATGAAAATCACCTTGAGATGTTAAAGAGACTTAGAGAAGCAGAGTACAACTGGATATTCTCATGTAAGAGTAAGGAAACAAACGAAAGTTTAATCAAGCGTAGCAAGAAAGCTAAGGAAAGATACATTCATACTGAAAAAGGCAAACTCTTTGAGGAGTATTTTAAACTGTTCCTTTACGATGAGTTGGAGGAAGAAAAAGAAGAAGATGGTGAAAAATACATAGAAGTTTCTGCTGATACTGATAAGGGTATCACACAAAAGAGAGAGTTATATGTGTATTACGCAGAACCTCTAGAGGATAATTACTACGAAATTATGATATCTAATATTGCACCAAACAAAGATGATGCACAGGTATTAAAGTCATATAATTTTAAGTGTGAGGAGTTTAGAACATTCTTTGAGCATTACGAATACGCTATCTAATACACGGGGGTATCAGTTCTTAAAATTCTATTCAAGGCGGTGTCACTTTTGTGGCAACCGCCTTTTTCAAAAACTTCCCAATTTATAATTTTTAAGATACGAATTGAATAGAGAACCACAGTAGAGACACATTATCAATCGTGAGTTGATGATGGAATCACTGATAGGAAAACGATTGCTATACAGTAGAGATACAGAACTTCATATGGATATCATAGTTTAGTTCATACTTTTTCTTTCCTCTTTTATTGATATAAAGATTCCAGACGTATATAAGAAGTTGGTCTAGCAGTCTGAAGATTCCCCAAGTCTTCGGCAAGCTCTCTCAGATTAGCAGTTTCGCCTGCAAGGCACATCATCAGCTAAACCCATTATTGCCGTATTCATATGCGACCCTATCAGTCTGAGCCTGTTTATGTCAAGACCGCATGAGCAGGCTCTTTTTATAGGAACAGTCAGAATGCGTACTCGCCCAGATACGGCGGACTGTCATCAAAATGTGAAAAGAACTCAATGCTTTGTATGACAGGAAAGAGATGAGGATATAGTAAGTGAAACATTACAGAAAATCTCTCCGCAGTCGGGCGAATTTCCAACGTGTAAGATAAGAATAAAGATGAGAGTAAACACGTTCAATGAGTAAGTTCTAACCACTGAGCAGGTGAGATGGTAAGGAGGTAGTTTATATGATGAGAGTATCGGAGGTAGCTCGTTTATTCGGAGTCAGCAGTGTAACCATAAGAAACTGGGTAGATACTGGAAGATTAAAGTGCAGACGCCTACCAAGCGGAGTACGAGTATTTGATGAGAACGAAGTCAATCGAGTGTACCAAAAGTACATGAGTAGCATAGAGGGAGGTGACAGGTATGTGGAATCCAAGCAGGAAGTATAACAGACAAATAAAACAACCGAAAAGACGCTGTATTATCTTCTGTCATGTGCGGAGTAGAGTGTACAGTTGTATCACCTTGCGATAGCAAGATTACATAGGGGGTATGCGTTTTCCCCCGAAAGGAACTTTGAAAATTACATAAGGAGGTTAGACATGAAGAGAACAATCGTATGTACGCTGTTAGCCTTATCTATATCGAGTAGTCTTTATTCGCCCCAGATAGTCCTAGCAGCAGAGCAAACTGAGGAAACTCTAACGGAGCATTCCAATACAGGGGCAACTGATACAATCCAGAATACGAAGTCAGCGACAGCCCCTAAAGAGGACACCACTACTAAGACAGAGGAAACTCCTAAGACAGAGGAGCAAGCCCCAGTCAGTATCACAGTCAATGAGAACTTAGATGTTCTTAAACAGAAGCTAAAAAATCCTTTTAAAGAGGAAGTATCTTCAGGAAGATATTTACTGACTGAAGACCTTATTTTCATAGGGTATTTAGACAGTAGTAGAGGAGAGGAAGGCTTTCTCATTCCAAGTATCAATCAAACAGCGGATAAGGTATCTGACATTTCCTTTGGAGAATACAATTCTGATGGAGTATTTACGTGGGGGTACTTAAAGAAAGACGATAGTCTGAAAGACCTTGATTCTTTGACGGAGTACATCAAAAAGCACACTGGCGAGATCCAAACAGCTTCCAGTAAAGATTTAATATCCTTTCCACTAAGAACTGAATCACCCACTACAGTATTAGTATTTTCTACGCAAGGAGATTACTTAGGAAACATGGATGTCAACTCCCAAGAAGCCGCCAATACGCTTTATGATGATACATTCCTTGAGACACCAAGTATCAGTATCAGTTCTTCACTAGCTGATGACAAGACCCAGGCTAACGTGTCTGTTGCTTATGATTTTAGTAAGTATCCAGAACAGCTTGGCGGAGAATATCTGATGAACTTCGATATCAAGGATTCCAAAGGAAATTTGGTATTGAGTTCTGATGAAGCCCTAAAGAAGTATATTGATACTGGTAACACTGTAAAAGGAGTAACAAGGGTATTCCCTATCAGTATGAATGGTACTTTTACAGTCAGTATGCGTACTAATATCAGAACGATTACTTCAGACTTCAGTATAGAGGGGGTAACAGCTCCCAAACAGGAAGAGATATCAACTGCCAAGCCAGATATTTCTTACAGTGAGTTACCGAATGGTATTCTAACAGGCACGAACTTTCCGATTACAGTCTACAGTAGTATTGACAGCGTGTTGATGTTGAATGGTGAGTCAAGCCAGACATCATGTAAGGAATATACATTCTCAGTCAGTCATAATGGGAAGTATAAAATAACAGCCACTACCAGTTCTGGTATTGAGGTATCAAAAACCATAGAAGTAACTGGATTCGTGGATAGTGTGGAAGACATTGATATGAATATGTATGGAACTGGAGGCAGTACCATGCTCCCACAGACAGGCGGAGTAAGCTGGGTAGTCGCAGTATTATCTGGAGTAATCTTCATAATAGGGGGTATGAGTTTAGCAAACAGAGATCGACTGTTTGCCCTACTGCACACATTGAGAAAGAAGGTGTCAAAATGAGGATAAAGAAGTCACTGATAGCCCTGACATTCCTGTTATTACTGGGAGGTCAGACAGCACGAGCAGAATGGACGGGCGGAGGCAGCTCTGGTGGTGTCAATGATAGTGTGGTTACGGGCAATGGTACTTACGCAACTTACGGTGTGAAATTTTCACTTGCAAGAAGAGCAGACCTGCTTACAGAAGGAGACATAAATCGTGGCAACTACGCAGGTTACACCAGAGGCGGAGCAGGTATCGTAGTATTAAAGAACGGAGAAGGCTTATACAGTACTTCAGCCAACCGTAATGATATCAGTACAAATGCTCCAGAGTTTATTGTAGACAACGGAGAACTGGTGACGGTGAATAATGCGAATGTTACCACGCAGGAGGCAGCCACGATTCTGTCAGTAGATGCGAACAGCTTAGACAACACATTAAGAAATATGATTGGTGAGGGAGACTTGTCTGGACAGCAGAGTACAAACGTACATGCTCACTTCAGATTTGAAGGACTGGCTGAGTATATCAATCAGAACTTCACAGATGTACATAATCCCGATGGTATGCTTTATAACGCTGAAAAGCGTTCTCAGTTCTATGACAGATTTACTGCTTTACTGGCTGAGAAAGGACTTACATGTGGTATCAGTAAGCAGGAATTTATTTCCAAGTCGG
>UMFX01002558.1_pt1 | contig 10030 bp, 6 predicted proteins | sample 1965131 | NCBI WGS metagenome assembly UMFX01 (sample SAMEA4836058, study PRJEB28245) | human gut metagenome | biome: gut microbiome; material: fecal sample | place: Denmark | collected 2008 | reverse complement strand
GCCAAATAATACCCTTGGGATCGAATATTTAAAGGCACTCCACTATTTGAAAAGTCCAATCGAGCCTTTTACCATATCCCGTCAGGAATCCGGTTACCACGATACCGCCCTTTGCGAAACTTTCAGTTCTGCTACCGCGATTCGGAATCAGCTCTTAAATCCAGATCCGATGCAGAATGTTTTCGAGCCGGTCACAGCCCAGCTTCCATCTGCCTCCCTGGACCTGCTGCGAAAGAATTACCGTTTCTCTCTTCCGGTTACCCAGGATGATTTTTCACTCCTTTTAAAATACCGCCTGCTTTTGGAAACTTCCACCTCGCTGACCTCTTACCTGGATGTCAGCGAGGATCTCGCCAACCGCATCATCAACCGGAGAAAAGATTTTGCCACCTGGAGTTCCTTCTGTGATCTTCTGAAAACCAGAGAACTCACCTACACCCGGATCAGCCGCGCCCTGCTGCACATCCTGCTCGGCATAAAAAAAGACACCTTCCGGCACGACCCCCCTTTCTGTTTCACAGCAGATTCCACCACAATTTCCTGCGAAGCACAAAAAGAACAGTCTGCCCTGTACGCCCGTGTCCTCGGTTTTCAAAAAAAAGATGCACAAATCCTGAAAGAAATCAAACAACATGCCAACATCCCTCTGATCACCAAACTCGCAGACACCAAAGCTCTCACCTGTGCCGCCCAGACTCTCCTGAACCTGGACATTTTCGCCTCCGACCTCTATGAATCCGTAATTACCGAGAGATTTGGCACACCATTTAAAAATGAATACCAGAAGCAGCTACAAATCATTTAAGACTTACCTTCTCGCTTCCAACTCCCCTGCCTTTTGTCAAAAGCATTATCTCTACCTTTTGGACAAACAAACCTCTCAGTGATTCAACACCTGCTTCTTTCGCCAATAAAGTCATCTGGAAGCAGGATACAAATAAATACCGGCAAATCCTTATCTTGCGCAATGGAGATGAAACTCAAAAATTATGGAAGCCTTTGCTGACATAATTTTCGCATTCAGAGGTTCATCGGAATGCCCTTGCGCAACTTGGATTTGCCGGTATTTATTTGTATCCTGCTCCCTCATCTTTATTCAAAAAGAAGAGACTCTTTGCCTCACATATGTTTGCGCAAAAAGCCTCTCCCATTCATTTAGTTCACATGAAGAATCTTCGTCAGTGTCACAGCTCTCGCCCCAGGTCCGATATGGCATGCCACACTCAACGACAGCGGATCCATCCGGATTTCAAACTCCGGAAATGCTTCATGAAGCTCATCCAGCCATTCCTGTGCATCCTCACGGTCTCCTGTGTAAGCCGCATCCAGATACAGATCTTTTTCCCCATCACAATCTCCGAATTCAGAAGTACGAATCTCATTAATCGTCTTGATCATCGTCTTCTTCGCGCTCTTCCATCCTCTTGACTTTGCAAAAGCGTCCAGCTTCTCCCCTTTAAGACGGAGAACCGGCTTCAGGTTCAGAACCGTTCCAATCGCTGCAGCTGCCGGTGTAAGTCTGCCACCTTTCTTCAGGTATTTTAACGTATCTACTGTAATATAGATATCACTGTCCCACTGAGTCGCTTCTAACAATTCTTTAATTTCTGCCGCGCTCCTTCCAGCATCTGCAAGCTTTTTCGCCTCTTCCACCGATCTTCGCTGTGTGACAGAAATCCGGTGATTATTTACGACCTGTACTTTTCCATCATAGTCCTGAGAAAGCATGATTGCAGTATCACAGGAACTGCTAAGACCGGCTGACATCGGAATATGTACAATCTCATCATATTCCTCCAGCGCCTTGTCCCACATATCCATTACATCTCCAGGAGCCGGCTGGGAAGTCTTAATATCTGCATCTCCTGCCAGCTTTTCATAAAATTCCTCCTGCGTGAGCGTGATATCCTCGAAAAACAGCTCCTCATTGATATAGAATGGCATCGGAAGTACGTAAATTCCCATCTTTTTTCCTTCTGCCTGTGTAATTCCACTGTTACTATCTGTTACAATCGCAACTTTCCCCATGCTTTCTTTACCTCTTTCTAATTTTTAAAACTATGTATCGGTGCAGGAATTCTTCCCTTTCGATTCACAAATGCACTGCAGTCAAATTCATTGACCGGCATGATCGGCGCATATCCCAAAAGACCGCCAAACTCTGCCATATCTCCAACATCCTTTCCAACTACAGGTATCACACGAACCGCCGTCGTCTTCTGATTGACCATTCCGATCGCCATCTCATCCGCAATGATTCCGGAAATCGTGGTAGCTTTCGTCTTACCCGGAATAGCGATCATATCAAGCCCTACCGAGCAGACACAAGTCATCGCCTCCAGCTTTTCTATACAAAGTGATCCGGCATTGACTGCATCGATCATTCCTTGATCCTCACTGACCGGAATAAAAGCTCCGCTTAAACCTCCCACATAAGAAGAGGCCATAACGCCGCCCTTTTTCACCTGATCGTTCAGCATCGCAAGTGCTGCTGTTGTTCCTGGTGCACCAACTCTCTCGAGGCCGATTTCTTCCAGAATCTCCGCTACCGAATCGCCGACAGCCGGTGTCGGTGCCAGTGACAGGTCAATGATCCCGAACGGAATACCAAGCCTTTTGGAAGCTTCTCCGGCTACAAGCTGACCAACCCTTGTCACCTTAAATGCCGTCTTCTTAATCGTATCACAAAGCTCCTGAAAGCCCTTGCCACGACATTTTTCAATCGCTCTTTTTACAACGCCAGGCCCGCTGACACCGACATTGATCACAGCATCTCCTTCGGTAACACCTAAAAATGCCCCTGCCATAAACGGGTTATCATCCGGTGCATTACACAAAACTACAAATTTTGCACAGCCAATCGAATCCTTATCCTTTGTCATCTCTGCTGTCTCTTTTACAATCTCACCACAAAGACGGACTGCATCCATATCAATACCAGTCTTTGTCGAACCTACATTGACCGAACTGCACACACGCTCTGTCTTTGCCATTGCCATCGGAATAGAACGGATCAGGAGTTCATCGCTTTTTGTCATTCCCTTGGATACGATTGCCGAGTATCCTCCGATAAAGTTTACTCTGACTTCCTTTGCCGCTTTATCCAGCGTCTCTGCGATCGTCACAAAATCCTCTGGTTTTTTGCAGGCTGAACCGCCGACAAGTGCAACCGGTGTAATGGAAATCCGCTTATTAACGATCGGAATTCCAAATTCACTTTCAATCTTCTCTCCTGTCGATACAAGATCCTTTGCAAGTGTTGTGATTTTTTTATATATCTTTTCATTCAGTCTGTCCAGATCTGAGTCAATACAGTCCATCAGACTGATACCAAGTGTGATTGTTCTTACATCCAGATTTTCTTCTTCGATCATCTGGTTGGTTTCTACTACTTCGTAAAAGTTAATCATAGCTCTCTCCTTACAGTCTGTGCATTTTTTCAAAAATCTCTTCTCTCTGACAATGAATATTGACACCGATCTGTAAGCCGATATCACGAAGTTCTACCGCTACGATATCCAGTTCTTTTTTTGAATTTTCCACATCTGCAACCGCCATCATATTAAAATACCCATCCACGATCGTCTGGGAGATATTCAAAATATTGATATTGGTCTCTGCCAGGTATGTACACACTTTCGCAATAATTCCGACCGAATCTTTACCGACTACTGTAATAATGCATTTCTTCATTCTGCCTGTCCTCCTGAATCCAATCCCGCATACTTTCTTTTTCTAAACCTCGATCACTGCAGACACCTGATCCCTTTTTGCAACTGCGATCGGTATCTCATCTCCCTTATACGGGTTCTGCCCCAAAGTGACCTCCAGCTTGACAGTCTCATATGCAAGTTCTTCGTAATTATTCTCCTTGCTCAAATGCCCCAGCAATACACTCTGCAAGTTATTGTGTAGTATATCACAAAGAAGCCGTCCTGACAATTCATTTGATAAATGTCCTCTGTCCCCAAGAACTCTCTGTTTCAGGTAGTACGGATAAGGACCGACTTCCAGCATATGTATATCATGGTTAGATTCCAGCAGGACCGCATTTAAATCCTTCAGGTTCTCTACCGTATATTCATCGTATTTTCCAAGATCTGTTGCTACCGCGATCTTCTTTCCATCCTGCTCAAAGCGGTAACCGCTCGGTTCATTTGCATCATGGGAAATAGCAAATGGATGCACGTCAATATCTCCCAGCTTAAATCCTTTATCTACCTGGATTTCATGGTAAAGTCCTTCCGGCATTTTCCCAAGATTTTTATAATCACGGATCCCCCGAATCGTTCCCGGTGTTCCATAGATCGGAATTTCATATTTTCTGCTGAATACACCAAGTCCCTGAATATGATCTGCATGTTCATGGGTAATCAGGATTCCATCCAGCTCTTCCCCTTTTATTTCAAGTTCCTTTAAGCCTTCCTCAATTCGTTTTTTGCTGATTCCTGTATCTACAAGCAGATGCGTGTGATCGCTCCCCACATAAATACAGTTTCCGCTGCTGCCACTGGCAATACTGCATAATCTCATCTTGTTTCTTCTCCCTGTTCTTAGCCTCTTCCCAGTGCCAAGTCTATCTGTTTTTCCGTTTCTTCAAAGGTTCCACCATTTTCGATCACAAGATCCGAAACCGCTGTAAATGTCTCTTCCGATGGCTGATTTGCAAACACCGCATACATTTTTTCATCTGAATATCCGCGTGAACTTCTCAATCTCTCCATCCGGATCTCCTGTGGCACATGAATATACCAGATTTCATCCAACATCTCACGATATACCGGTTCCGTAAGGAGTGCGGCTTCCAGAACAAAAAGCGCTTTTCCCTCTTCCTGCGCCTTCTGCATTTCCTCCCGGATCTTTTCATTGACCGCCGGATGCACGATTGTATTCAGCTTTTTCAGTTTCTCTGGCTGGTCAAACACAATTCTGCCAAGAATTTTCCGGTCAATCGTTCCGTCAGGATTTAAAATTTCTTTTCCAAACGTCTCCACGACCTTCTGATAACATTTTTCTCCCGGAAGCTGTACCTGATGTGCCACCAGATCTGACTGGCAGATCACCGCACCGCACACTTCACTTAAAAAGTCGAGTACTTTGCTCTTCCCGGAACCAATGCCTCCTGTTATTCCTATTTTTCTCATACCTGTTTCCTTCTATTTTGCCTCATACCAGTTTTTTCCACTATGCATGTCAATTTCAAGCGGAACGGAAAGATCTGCCGCATGCATCATGCCTTCTTTCAGGATCTCCCGCACTTCCTCTTCCTCTCCCTTCCATGTCTCGATCAGAAGTTCATCGTGCACCTGCAGAACCAGTCTGGATTTCATGTTTCTCATGCGAAGCTCTTTGTCCACAGCGATCATTGCGATTTTCATGATATCTGCAGCCGTTCCCTGGATCGGAGAATTCATTGCCACACGTTCCCCGAATTGTCTCTGCATAAAATTGCTGGAAGACAGCTCCGGAACCGGTCTTCTTCTGCCAAACAAGGTCACAACATATCCCTGTTCTTTTGCATGAGCAACTGCATCATCCAGAAATTTCTTAATGCCCGGATAGGTTTCAAAATAACGGTCAATATATTCGGCCGCTTCTTTTCTCGTAATACTTAAGTCCTGGCTCAGTCCGAAAGAACTGATCCCATAAACAATACCAAAGTTGACTGCTTTTGCATTTCGCCTCTGCAGATCGGTCACTTCATCAAACGGAGTATGGAACACCTGAGAAGCTGTGATCCGGTGAATGTCTTTTGCCTCCCGGTATGCTTCGATCAGTGCTGTATCTCCGGAACAATGTGCCAGCACACGCAGTTCTATCTGTGAATAATCAGCATCTACAAACACATATCCCTCTTCCGGCACAAATACTTTACGGATCAGCCGTCCAAGTTCTACCCTCGCCGGGATATTCTGCAGGTTTGGCTCTGTACTGCTGATACGTCCGGTCGCTGTGACTGTCTGGTTGAATTTTCCATGGATCCGGTGATCATCTTCATGAATAAACACGGCAAGCCCATCTGCATAAGTCGATTTCAACTTGGCAAGCTGACGATATTCCAGGATTTTTGCCACGATCGGATAATCCGGTGCCAGCTTATCCAGTACATCTGCTGCCGTCGAATATCCCGTTTTCGTCTTCTTTCCATTCGGAAGGGACAGATGTTCAAAAAGGACCACGCCCAGCTGCTTTGGCGAATTGATATTGAATTCTTCCCCGGCAAGCTCATAGATTTCCTTTTCCAGCTGTACGATTTTTCCGCCAAGCTGTTCTCCATAGCTTTTCAGTTCTTCGGCTTCTACACGCACCCCGTTTTGCTCCATGTGGAACAGGGTAAATACAAGCGGCATCTCTATTTCTGTAAAAAGCTTCCACATTTCCTCTTTTTTCAGCTTTTCTTCCAAAACTTCCGATGACGCAAATGCTGCATAGGCTTCATAACAGACCATTTTTTCCAGTTCTGTCTTCGGATCGATCATCAATCCAAGATGCTCCTGCGCCACATCTTCAAATCCATAATCATTTTTCAACGGATTCAGGAGATAAGCTGCTACAATACTGTCAAAACACTTCTCCTCTGCCGCTCCTTCTAACCCTTTCAGATAAGGCAGGGATGACTTCAGATCAAACACCGCAAATCGTCCGGCATGCTTTGCCACATGTACAAGTGCCTCCAGAAGTTCAGCCATGCTGTATCCGTTTTCCACCGGAATGCAGTAGATTTTCTCTTTCCCAAACGAAATTCCAATTCCACCTATCTCAGCACTTCCCGCAAACAGCGGAAGTACATTTCTGGTGTCTTTGTATAGAACGGCTCCCACTGTCTGCGCTTTTTCCGCCTCCGCAAAGATTTTCTGAATTTCTTCTTTTCCCACAGCGATCACAAATGCATCTTCAATCGAATTCTCACTCTGCACATCAAAACGGGTCAGCAGATTCTTGAACTGCAGTCTCTGGAAATAGACATAAGCTTCCTCTGTATAAAGATTTCCAAGCTTCGCCTCTTCCAGTTCATAAGCAAAATCTGCGTCTACATTGATTGTCGCCAGCATCTTACTCATTTGTGCCTGATCCCAGTATTCCACCAGATTTTTCGATGCTCTCGGCGGCTTCAGTTCGGATGCGTGCTTGTAGGCATTTTCAATAGATCCGTATTCTACAATAATCTTGGTCGCCGTCTTTTCTCCGACTCCCGGCACCCCTGGGATATTATCCGAAGTATCTCCCATCAATGCTTTCACATCAATAAATTCTGTCGGTGTCACCTGGTATTTTTCTTTTACGTCCGTTGCATAATAATTCTCAATCTCAGTTCCGGTCCGTTTTGTCTTCGGAATCCGGATCTCAACATGGTCTGTAGCAAGCTGGAGAAGATCTCTGTCTCCAGAAATAATGACCACTTCCATCCCCATCTGCTCGCATCTTTTGGACAACGTTCCAAGAAGGTCATCTGCCTCCAGCCCTTCTTGCTCGATCGTCCGGATTCCCATAGCATGCAGAACTTCCTTCATCAACGGTACCTGCTGTCTGAGTTCTTCTGCCATCGGCTTTCTCGTCCCCTTATACGCCTCAAACATCTTATGGCGGAAAGTCGGCGCATGCACATCAAATGCAACGGTCAGATACTCCGGCTTTTCCTCCTCCAGGATCTTGAACATAATATTTAAGAATCCATATACTGCATTCGTATGGAGTCCTTCCGCATTTGTCAGATCCGGAAGTCCAAAAAACGCCCTGTTCAGAATACTGTGTCCGTCTATCAATACGATTTTGCTCATAATCAACTGCCTCTCTGTAAGTCTCATCACTTACTTCTATCTTTTCTATCTATTCGTTCAAATATACAACGTCTCATTATGACATTTTTTTACTATATTTTCAATATCCCTAAATAAATCCATTTACAAAGATTACATGAACAGGATTATAAGAAATATATTTTCAAAAAACACTTGCGAACCAATAACAAATATGCTATCATTATCTTCGGTTCTTATTGAATCTTTAGTTAAGCCGGCATGTCGGAATGGCAGACGAGGCAGACTCAAAATCTGTTGCGGGTGACCGCGTGCGGGTTCAAGTCCCGCTGCCGGCATTCACTCAACATCCCTGAAGCCCTTATAAATCAAGGGTTTCAGGGATGTTTTACATTCAAAATGTTTGATTACTTTTGATTAGTCCTAAGTACATCAAACCACTACTTTTTTAAATTAAATTATCTTCACTTCTACATCAATAACTCTGCTATATTTATCTTAAAGCCTGGATAAATTCCCACCGGTATTTCTTCATCAAATGAATACTGCAAATGGAGCTGCATATACTTCACATTTTCCATTATTATCTGAAATATATCTATCAATGATACTTGCTAAATATGTTCTTTTGGTAATGGCATATTTTCAACTCCCTTCCTGTTTGAAATGAAAAAATCACTCCTATTAACAGAAATATCTAATTTCTCCAAAGAACTGATACCACTTATCTATAATAGTTTTGCTGTTTGCTTCCACTACACGCATAATATTTCTTAATTCTTTTTGTGGAATCTGTGAGTTATTATTGCAAAGTACAGTATGTCCTGAACTGGTTATCCAAATTTTAGTTGTATTTGCATTCGCTCTTCCTTCAGCCACATGAACATGAATTGGTTCAAGTGGATCATTTTCATTCGCCCAAAAATAAATACTATATGCACCAATTCTAAAGATTTGCGGCATTTAATATTCCTCCCTCTTGCGAAAATTCAATTATCAGATGTGCATTATCTCTTATTAGTTGCATAAAATATTCTATTTCTCTTTCAGAATATCCTTCTATATTTTCCCACTTGTAATTAGGTAAAATACAAGTTGCATTATGAAATCCGCCCTTATCATCTGGTGTTTCAATATAAACTTTTACAGTTCCGTCTTCTTTCATCTCTGAATGAACAATCTCTGTATCATCATCCAACGTCATATAAGGATACATCATATTTTCAGCTCCTTTCCTGTTTGTATACTGTGACAAATATAGTATAACACAATAATTTTCCCCTTAAAAGCACCAACACTTTCAGGTGATGTACTTTTTATTTTGCATTAAAATGTTTTCCATTAAATTTGAAATATTCTGTCAGATTATTTTGTATAAATTTTTGCCCCCGGATCAAATCCAGGGGCATTTTCTATCTCAGCTTATAATTCTATTTTCCGAGCTTATCCGCTTCTTCCGTATTCTTCTTAAGTTCCTCATAAACCGGGAAGCAGTCGAAAGTTGCAAAGTAATCCATCGGAGTCTCTGCTCTGCGGATCAGTTGTGTACCTCCGTCCTCTTTCAGAAGAACTTCTGCGGAACGAAGACGTCCGTTGTAATTATATCCCATAGAGAATCCGTGTGCTCCGGTATCATGGATCACAAGCAGATCTCCCATGTCAATCTTCGGAAGCTGGCGATCGATCGCAAATTTATCATTATTCTCACACAAAGAACCCGTCACATCGTAAGTATGATCGCATGGTTCATTTTCTTTTCCCATGACAGTGATGTGATGGTAGGCACCATACATAGCCGGACGCATCAGGTTTGCGGCACATGCATCTACACCGATGTACTCTTTGTGCGTATGCTTTTCATGGATTGCTTTTGTCACAAGGCATCCATAAGGTCCAAGCATAAAACGGCCAAGCTCTGTGTAAATCTCCACATCGCCCATTCCAGCCGGAACAAGAACCTCTTCATACACTTTTCTTACACCTTCACCGATCGCCTTAATATCGTTCGGTTCCTGATCCGGTTTGTAAGGGATTCCCACACCACCGGAAAGGTTGATGAACTTGATATGTGCACCGGTCTCTTTCTGAAGCTTGACTGCTACTTCAAACAGAGTACGTGCAAGTGTCGGATAATATTCATTAGTTACAGTATTACTTGCAAGGAATGCATGGATACCGAACTCTTTTGCACCCTTGGACTTCAGAATCTTGAATGCATCAAAAATCTGTTCGGTTGTCATACCGTATTTGGCATCTCCCGGATTATCCATAAT
>UMFX01043112.1_pt1 | contig 10127 bp, 2 predicted proteins | sample 1965131 | NCBI WGS metagenome assembly UMFX01 (sample SAMEA4836058, study PRJEB28245) | human gut metagenome | biome: gut microbiome; material: fecal sample | place: Denmark | collected 2008 | reverse complement strand
GAACAGCGGCGCGAACAGGTGGTAGAAGCGGTTTCCCTGCTTCATCCAGACCACGGACAGCACGCCGGCGGCCACCAAGCCCAGCAGTCCGGCAAATTCCGAGACAGGGGTCAAAACAGAAGTGGCGGAAGCTCGACCCAAGAGGGCGGTCAAACCGTGAAGAATGGCGGCCCCCCACAGCGCCCAGCGCAGCCGTCCGCTGCCCCGCTCTCCCAGAAAGACCAGCAGGGCGGTCAGGCACAAAGCCCGGCTCAGGGCGTTCAAGTCCGCCTGGGGGTATGGGAGGTAACGGCCGAAAAAGCTGGTGCCGCCCAACGGAACCAGCATCAGGAAAAAGACGGCCAGTGCGGAGAGGGCCAGCCCGATGTCCCACCGCCTCCGGAAGCCCTGCCACAAAAAAGCGGCGGAGAGTAAAAGGCCCAGAAGGAACCAGAGGGCCGCGGGAATGGCTGCTTGGAAGCTCTCAGCGATGATGCCGCTCTCATAGGCATAGCCGCAGCTCAGTTTGACCCCGCAGAGATAGACAGTCTGCTCCGCCTCCGGAACCTGCTTTTCCCCCAGACCGGTGGACTGGGCAATGGTCAGAGTCCTGCCAAGATAGTCCGGGGACAGGGGGATCTCTACCGGCTCCGTCCGGTCCCAGCCCAGCATGGGCAGCATCAGCGCCCCCACGCCGCCGGACTGCTCCGGGCAGTCGGTGTAGAGACGATCCCCGTCCAGAAACACCGCTACGCTGCGGTTGACCGTGTCCAGATACAGCACGGGGCTTTCCACCGCCTCGGTCAGGACGCGGGAGAAGTAGACGGTCTGCCCCGGCACAGTCAGGCCGGTAAATCCGCCGTAGCCGTCCGCCTCCAGGGAGACGATATCCTCCCCCTCCTGGGTGTAGGCCGTCCAGCCCTTCTGGTCGTAGACCCATCCCTCCGGCATGGCCTCGCTCGTCCACCCCAAGGAGAGATCGTAGGTCTGCTCTGTCATGGGCTGCGTATAGAACAGCAGCGCGGCGGCGAAAAAGCCGCACAAAAGCAGGGCGGCCGCCGCTGCTGTCCCCCTCAAAAGCCATTGCTTCATTCGGATAAACCTCCGGTCAAAAGTCCTTTCCCTTTAAGAGTAGCTGGGAATTTTACTCCCGTCAAGGGCCTGCGCTTACCAAGTATGCAGGATTTGCGACCATGTTTACGCATTCTATTGAAAAGGCAAAAAATTTCGTTATAGTGGTAGCTGTAAGAAACTGTGTGCTGGGCCGGAGTAAGAAAAAAAGTCCTCTCGGCTACGGGACGCGCAGAAAAGAATTGCAAGGGGGTACCCCCTTGCATGAGATGGTGGACCATCTCATGTCCCACTGATTGACGGAAGGAGGAATCTTTTTGTTGGAGCAGACAGCCCTGCGGATCGGACTGCTGGCATCCCCTCTCGTGATGGAGCAGTTAGAGCCCTTGCTGGACGGGCTGCTGACGCCGGACGAGAGCATGATCCGGGGGCCGGACGGTATGGAGTCTTTGGACTGGCTGAGAGAGGCGGCGCCGGATGTACTGTTCCTGGAGGCCGCCCGCGGCGGGATGGAGCTGGCCGGTGAACTTCGGGCGGAGGGCGTTCCTATGCCGGTCATCCTTCTGACGGATAACTATGAGCAGGTATTGGACGGCTACCGCCTGTCCGTGAAGCGGTGCCTGATGATGCCGCCGGAGCGGGAGCGGTTGGAGGAAATCCTGCGGTTTTGCCGCGGCGCTTACGGCAGGAAGTCTTTTCAGGTGCCGCTGCCCAGTGGGGAAACGTGCGTGATCCAATTGGGCGAGATCCTCTGGTTCCGGGGATGCGGCCATAAAATCCTCATTTACATGGAGGGGAGGGCCGGGCCGCTGGAGCTTTGGGGTGCTGTTCCGCAGCTGGAGCGCATCCTGCCCGGCAGTTTTGTCCGCTGCCACCACAGCACCACGGTCAATACGGACAAGATCCGCACCTTGGAGCGCACCGCCGCAGTTCTGACGGACGGTAGCCGGATTCCGGTGTCCCGGCGGAAGTACGAGCTGGTGCGGAGCCAATACATAGCATCAACACGCCTGTGTATGCAAGAAGGGAGAGTTTTATGAGAAAGAGATGGAAACGCTGGCTGGCGGGACTCATGACCGCTGTCATGCTCATGGGCACCCTGCCCACGGCGGCCTATGCCTCGGTGGGCGACCTGCTGAACATGAGCGCGGTGCAGCGCACCGCCCTGCTGTCCGCGCTGGAGGAGGTCTACGGTGATGACGCCGAGGCTTATCTGGCTATTTTGGAGCAGTATGGACTGATCGACGAGAACGGCAATTTCGTCACCGACGAGAAGATCGTCATGGACGGGCAGGCGTACACCCTGGACGAGATCGAGGCCATCCTGGATGACCCGGCCACCGACCTCTCCAAGGTGGTGGAGGTGGACGGCACCTACCTCACCCTGGCCGACCTCAAGACGGTCGTGGAGATCGAGCAGTATCTGGCCTATCTCAAGGCCACCTACTTCACCAAGCAGGACCTGACCCGGGAACAGGTGGCCAGCTTCTACGATCTGGCGGACGCCTGGGCCAACGGGGACATCCAGATGCTGGCGGCCAATACCCTGTCCGGCGTGGGCCCCGCCGGGGTGGACCATGATGTGCGGCTAACCGTGGAGGCGGATGACACCGCCGCTGAGAACGGGACGTACACCTTCACGGTGACGGCCTCCCCGTCCGCCGTGTCCGACCAGGCAATCTCCTTTGACTGGCGGGCAGTGAACGGCAGCGCAAGCGCCACCGGCGGGGGCCATGTGGACATGCACCCCGGCGAGACCACGACCCTGACCGTCAGTGTGGGCGAGGTGGAGAACTATGTGGAGGGGGACGCGGATTTCTTCCTCCAGATCTACCATGTGAAAAACGCCCTCATCGACGGCTCCACCCGGTGGGAGCAGCCTGTGGCTGTGGCGAACACCGAGGAGATAAAATATACCACCGAGGTGACGGTTACCAACCACATACCCTATGACCAGACTTTGGCAATTGATTATGACGAGGATTTTTTATTGGATGCATATGACCCAGATGACGATGAGCATAGGTTGCTAGTAGGTGTTGGCGCTACTTATCCTGAGGACAAAGCGGGAAAAACCATCGAATTCCCCAAAGAACTGGCGATGGGAGCCTACGCTGTGACCAATTTTACAATCAATCGCCTTACCTTTGATCGAGGTAAAGCGCTCGATTTTCTTCCGGATGGCGTCAATATAATAGATTATGATACCAGAGTTGATAACCGTTTCTACATAAACAGTGAATTTTTTGGAATAATCAGTGATAGCATCGCCTCCTTTGGAGACCCGTATACCTCGCGGGTCAACACTGTGGAAGGTGTTTCAAAGGATGTCGAATATTCCCTTACCTTTGGTGACCCGTTCCTACTCGGTTTCTATTATAAGGTGAATGAGTTAGATTATAAGGACGGTGGCAGAAAAGAGCTGTACTATGTTGCGGAAGCGGACTATGATGTCACCCTCCGTCTCGAGGATACGAACGACAAAGCCCAGTTGGAATACATCTCCGCCCCGGCGGATACCTTCTACGCCGGGCAGAGCGTGCCCATCACGGCAAAATTCAGCTATCCACTGAAGGCGTCCGACAATATGACCATCACCGTGAACGGGAAAGTGCTGAAACCCCAGAACGTGGGGGCGGACACGGCCGCGGATACGCTCACCTATCTCTATCCGGTGGACGAGACCAGCGGCGCCAGCCTCAGCCTGCAGGCCACCGCCTTTGCCGATGCGGGCGTCGTCTGCACCGGCATCAACCAGCGGGACGTCACCGTGACCACGGATGTCGATGTGTCCGTCCTGAGCCAGGGCCTGTCCGGCGTGTCCCTGGAATCCCTGGACCGTGCGGACGCCTTTGCTACTTACCAGGTGGGCGTTACCACGGATGCGGAGACCAAGCAGCCCCAGCTTGTGGTCACCGTGTTCCTGGCCGGAAAGCCCTGGGACAACTGGGTACTCAGCGAGATCAGCGGCACGACCCTGAACGCCCTCCAGGTGATGACCAGCCAGACCGGTACAGAAAAGTACCCCTTTATGGTCAATGATGCACAGAACCCCACCGCCCTGACCGCCACCATCCCCCTGGACTACAACACCTCTGGGGAATCGCTCAACGGCCAGGTGGACTTCCTGCTGGATGGGGCCGTGCTGATGGGCAAGGGGCTGGAGTACACGGTGGAGGCGTCGGTCCCCGTTGCGGCGGAGGACATGACGCCGAAGCTCACGGTCACTCCGGCGGAAGAGAGCCCCAAGTCCTATGGCCCCGGAGATACCGTGCCCCAGCTCTACGCCCAGCAGGACAACGCCCTGAGCCTGTCCTTTGAACTGAAATCGGGCAAGGAGTACACCTGGGGCAATACCGATAAGGTGACCTGTTATAAAGAGGACGGCGCCCTTGCGGACGAAACTGCCCACTTCGCCTGGAAGTCCAGCGATCCCAAGGTGGCCGCCGTGTCCGTACAGGATGGCGGAGAGGTCACCCTCACCCCCACCGGACAGGCGGGGACGGTGGAGCTGACCCTGACCGCCCTCAACGGCGGGATGGACGACGCGGTGACGGAACCCATCGCCGTCACCTTCGCCGTGGGCCAGGACCCCTTCCTGATGATCCCTCAGAGCGGGAAGAACATCTCCGTCCGGGAGGGGCAGGATGCGGTGATCAACTGGTCTTCAAACCTGTGCCAGAAGAATGAGACTGCTGGAGAGGGCGGCACGTTCGCCCCTACTGAGTTCAAGGTGTACCTCTACTCCGGCAGCGGGGAGAGCACCAGTTCTTCCACCGTATGGGAAACCGTTTTGACCACCACAGAGGAAAACAAGACCGTATCTTCTGTCACCATCCCTTGGAGGGATGCACTGGAGAGCATCTATCAGGCGGGCGGACGCTCCGCCACTGTGAAGATCTCCGCTATCTATGAAGGCAAGAGCTACGGCAGTTACTGGAATGACGAAACGGATCATGCGGACGAAGCCACCGCTGTGATCAGTATGACCTCCCAGCCTGCTTCCGTTATCCTGAATGAGCCGGAGGGCGGCCTGTATCAGACCGACGGCGGTACCGGAAAGGCCATTGCGCTGAACTGGACGCTGGAGCATCTGGACAGTGTGACCGGCGGACAATTTGAGCTGTATGTGGCCTCCACCAACAAGGGCTTTGGAACAGACGGCATTCTCTCCGTCACCGGCGCGGACCTCGGAAACGCCGGGACTTATACGCTGGATGTCCCTGCTGTGGAGCTGACCGAAGACCCCACCAGCTATCGGGACAGCTATACCGTTACCATCAAGGCCAAGAACGCTGCCGAGTCCACCTGGGCGTACAGCAGCTATGTGCTCTACGTCTATTCCGACACCGCGCTCCGACTTCTGCTTGATGGCGCGGAGGCAGGCGGCAGCCATACCATGTCCAATGTGGACAGGATCACCGGGCTGTGGGGGCAGGGCGGTGAAACCGGCTCCGAAGCCATCGTGGCCCTCCAGCGGGACATCGCCCTGAAGAACGTCATCTCCATCAACTACGGGGATTACGCCTGGGCCGAGCTGGCCGACCAGATCGCCTGGGCCTCCAGCAAGAGCGATGTCGCCTCCGTCAACTACCAGCAGGGGACGCTGTACGAGAACATCGAGAACTTCTCCTACACCTCCTACCGCCCCGCCACCGACTTCATTCTCTCCGGCCTGAAGGACGGCACCACCACCATCACCGCCACCCACGTCAAGACCGGCATTGAGGACAGCGTGACGGTGAACGTGGAGACCCTGCGGGACAAACTCTATCTGTTCCAGTGCTATCCCAAGGCGGTCACGACCCTCACCTACGAGGTCTACACCGACGAGAGCCGCACCAAGAGCGAGCAGATGACCCTGGACACCAATGCAAACGGCGAGGCGGCCATCTATGCCCCCTACGGCATCGCCGGGGACGTGTACTGCAAGTCCGAGACAACGGAGGACGGCGAGACGGTCACCTATCTGGGCACCATCTATAACCGCAGTCTGGTGTCCTCCGAGGCGGACTCCACCAAGCTGCAGCTCTATCCGGTGAACACCCTCCAGCTGCGCCGGGCTGCCCAGGCGGAGATCTATCTAAAGAATCCGGACGGCACCCCCTATAAGGGCCAGGTCACCTTCCGGGGCGGCGTGTACCGCCAGGGGGAGTACTGCGACCTGAACACCGTACAGTTCGGCCTCCAGGGTAAGAATCGGAATGAATGGAAAATCGGCAGCGAGAAACAGACCGTCACAACAGAGGAGGACGGCCGCCTGCTGGTGACCATGGATCTGATGCAGTTCAAGACCAGCGCAGACCAGGAGCCCGTCCAGGCAGGCGAAAAGCTCTATTACATCTTCCAACTGGATTACGGCGACGGAACCAGTGCGGAGTGTTACCCCTTGTTCCTGCGGGTGGATGCCAACCTGAACCTGGAGGACATCGCCGCCACCGGCGATAGCGTTGTGGCCTGGGAGGAGAACGAGTCCGGGCAGAAGGGCCCCTATGTGGCCCAGCAGACTTTGAAATACAGCGCGAGCGCCAGCGCCAATGTGGCTGATGTGCGCAAGAGCACCGGCAGCGTCGGTCCCAGCACCACCTTCCCCAACGCTTGGCTGACCACCACCGTCATGTGGTGGGGCGATGAGAACGCCAACGCGGAGGGGCGGACCAACACCGTGACCATCCAGGACACCACCGGACGGGCTCTTGAGGGACAGACCAGTAAGGCGACCACCTATCCCTTCACGGATGTGGTGTTCACGGAAAACGTCCTCAAGCTGGATGAATCCGTTATGAAGTCCTGGGGGCTTGACAAGGGCCAGAAGCGGACGGTCCAGGCGGCGCTCAGCGAGAACGGCGCCTATACCGACCGCACCATCGCCCTTCCGTTCCAGCTTGTCAACATGATTGGAGTGGAGCAGGCGGAGGATTCCAGCGTCCTGACCGACTCTCTGGAAGACATCAAGAACAATCTGAATGTGGACGCCGGCGGAAACGTCAAGGGGATGGGGGTAGGCGATCTCCTGCTCCAGGGCGGTATGGAACTGCTGGCGGGAGACGCCCAGTATAAGCCGGACGCCAACCGGGATGCCTTTATGGTGCAGCTGTACGCTACCAGCGACCCCACCGTGTTCCGCGCCCTGTTCTGCCTGAGCGGCGGCAATATGAGCTCTGGACACAATGTCACCGGCGTCTATCCCGCGTATAACGACATCGAGAACATGAGTTATATCACAACGGACGGCTCCGCTGAGAACAGCGTGGATGTGGGCAAATACCCGAATCCCATGAACGTTTATGATATGCTGCGGGGCAATTACATGGACAAGGTGAAGGCGGAGGCGGACCAGGCTGCGTCCGGAAAGGCCGTGCGCAGCTTCAATATGGATCTGGGCGGCTATTTCGAGGCGGATATCGCCTATAACAGCGAGCGCGGCCAGTGGGAGTGCAAACCCATCAGCGGCGGCTTCCATGTGGGCGGCGGCCTGAACTTTACCTGGAACGCCAACGCAATCGTGGGCGTTGTCCCCGTCACGGCCAGCCTGACCCTTGGCGGCACGGTAGAGGTCCGCATGGATATGCAGCAGGGCAACTATTACGACGTGTCCTCCGGTATGGAGGCCCTGCAAAACGCCAGCACAGAGGCGGAGTTCGACGCCGCCCTGGAAACTGCCGACTATACCGATGCCATAGCCAACGACTACCTGACCTCCCTGCGCCTCTTCTTCTACGCGCGGGCCTTTGCAGGCGTCGGCTTTGACATCTCCGTGGTCGCCTTCAAGATCGGCGTGTTCGGCCAGTTGGATCTGGATCTGCAGTTCAAGTGGCTCAACCGCAATTATCTGGATGACAGCGGGAATATCAGCGCCGTGGGACCGCTAAGCAGCAGGCAGGACGAGGTGATGTTCGGCTCGGACGCGGCCATCAGCGGCTCCACCGGCATCGAATTTGTATTCAAGTTCCTGTTCATCAGCTATGAGGAGGTCCTCTGCTCCATCGGCTTCAAGGTCGGACAGTCCGTCGAGGACTGGGAGACCATTGAGGATATCTGGGCAGCCAACAAGACCATCAACAACGAGCCTGTGACCCGCACGGTCCTGCCCAACGGACAGGTGATGTACGCGGTGGACATGGGCGCGCGGCTGGAGAGCCGGGACTATGTGGACGCCGCCGAGCAGCAGTGGGTTGGCGGCCTGCCCGTCAACGCGCTGGATCTGGATGGAAACCAAGGCGTGGCCGAGGATCTCCAGACCGGGGCCTACTCCTACGCCAACCCTGTGGTTTCGGATGACGGTCAAGTCATGTTCTACCTCTCCGACCGTGTCAACAACAACCCAGAGACCGCCAAGGACATCACCAATACCCGGGCGGCCGTGTCCAAGAACCAGGGCGGCGCGTTCCCGGAGGGCAAACGTTTTGACAGCGACGATATGGTGCCCGTGGGCTACGGCGACAGCAATGTGAAGCTGGCCGGAACCAACAAAAGCGGCTACGCCGCTGTGTGGGTCCGGCAGACGGAAAACATCGTCCCCGAGGACGTAGCAAACGGCGGTGTTCTCACTGAGGGAGAGCAGATGCTCCAGATGAACTCCACCGAGATCATCGCCGCCACTTCCGAGGACGGCAATAACTGGACCCTGACCCGGCTCACCAATAACAGCACCCCTGACCTGGCTCCCGTGGTGGCCATCAGCGAAGACCGCACCGTGGTCGCCTGGCGTGAGGTCAACTCCACCGGCGCGGAAACGATCACAAACTTCGACCAGCAGGATGCCATCCGCTACAAGGTGTATGAGAACGGGGCGTGGGGCGAGACCCAGACGCTGTACGACGGCACCGGCACCGCCGCCGCTGTCAAGGGCCTGGAGGCTGCTATGCTCTCCGACGGCACCGCCGCCGTGGTTTACACCCTGGATACCGACTCCAGCAACAACAGCAGCACCGACTGGGAGACTGTCATGGCCATCATCCCGGCCACCGGGACGGAGACCTTTGGCGGCGAAGAGGCCGAGAGCCAGGATACCGTCCGCACCTTCCAGCTCACCAGCGACAGCGATCTGGACGAAAATCCACAGATCACCGCGGTGACGTTTGACGATGGAACCGAGCGGTTCGTGGCCGCCTGGCACACCGAGCGGGCGATTACGGATGCCGCCAACGGCGAGACCGAGTCCGACATCCGCCTGGCCGCCATGGACAAAAACGGCGTGCTCTACGAGAATATGCCCGAATCCCTGGGCCGGGCCACGGAGGGCACCGGCGAGACCGTGGGCTCCAACTTCCGCTTTGCCAAGAACGTGGATACCATGGAGGATCTTGCCATCCTGTGGGTGGATTCCGTTTCCCCGGAGGACACAGGCGATAAGACCTACAACGATGCGGAGGAAGCCATTCAGGACCGCTATTCCGCTGTGGGCCATGATGTACTCAAGGCCGTCAAGTTCGTGCCAAACGACAGCTCCTACACCATCTCCGGCACTGTTGAAGTGGCGAAGATGGAGGAGGGCACCCTCATCGACCACTTTGACGCATACATGGAGAGCGGCGAAGTAAAGTCGGTCATCCTGGGTACCAACTACGATCAGACCACCGGGAAAGAGGTGGAGATCTCCGACGGCGAGACCACGGAGACCGCCATTATGACGGTAGCCAACCCCATCACTGGTATGTATACCGCCACGGCGGAGTTCACCAACCGGGTCGAGATGTCCGCCGTCATGCTGGAGTACGAGAAGCTCTATCCCAACAGTGAGATCGACGTCCAGTTCACCATCCGCAACAGCGGCAAGGAGCCGGTCACCAAGCTGGAGATCTTCTCGGGCGGTGAACCGGTCTATACCAGCGGCGACACGGCCCTGAACCTGCTTCCCAACCGGGACATCACCGTGACGGCCAAGCTTCCCACCGGGGAGGCCATCAAGAACACGGACTATACAATCCAAGCCACCTTTGACGGGGACAAACCTACGGAGCTGGAGGATACCCTCTATCTGGACATCCCCGACGTGGGCGTCTCCAAGGTCGAGACCGTCCAGGAGGCCGGCGGCGAGCGCATCCTGCGCTACTCTCTCTACAACGGCCTGTCCG
>UMFX01030229.1_pt1 | contig 10154 bp, 6 predicted proteins | sample 1965131 | NCBI WGS metagenome assembly UMFX01 (sample SAMEA4836058, study PRJEB28245) | human gut metagenome | biome: gut microbiome; material: fecal sample | place: Denmark | collected 2008 | reverse complement strand
TCAGTTTAGATATTTCTAAACCAATTGATCTGAATATCCATAACGCTGATAATCTCGATGAGATCATGGAACAGTTACAGCCATATTTAGTAACTGAATAATTTTATTGCACAGTTACATAATGTATGAAATCAACCGAGGAAAATACTTTATTTTCCCCGGTTTTTTTAATACATTTTTCAATTAATGTGCATGAATCTTAATCTCTTCTGTTGTCTCGATCGCTGTTTTCATCAATTCATCAATACAGTCATCAAGATTTCTCTCAGAGCGTTTAATCACATCTAATCTCGGCTTGGTAACCGGATGTTTTGCTACAAAGATCGTGCAGCAATCTTCATACGGAAGAATAGATGTCTCATATGTTCCAATCTTTTCTGCCACTTTTACGATTTCATTTTTATCAAGTCCGATACATGGACGGAATACCGGCATCTGACAAACTTCATTCGTTACATACAGACTGTGCATCGTCTGACTGGCAACCTGTCCGATACTTTCTCCTGTAACAAGAGAAAGACAGTTATCCTGATTAGCAAAATGTTCTGCAATCTTCATCATATAACGGCGCATAATGATCGTAAGTTCATCATGTGGACACTTCTCATAGATCGCCATCTGAATATCTGTAAAGTTAACGACATGCAGAGTGATCGGTCCTGTATACTTTGCGATTTCTTTCGCTAAATCTACAACCTTCTGCTTTGCTCTCTCACTTGTGTAAGGAGGTGCATGGAAGTAAGTTGCATCGATACTTACCCCTCTCTTAGAAATCATATAACCTGCCACAGGGCTGTCGATACCACCGGAAAGAAGAAGCATTGCTCTTCCGTTTGTACCAACCGGCATTCCACCCGGTCCTGCGATTTCTCTGGAATAAATATATACCTTATCACGAATCTCCACTGTAAGCATAACATCTGGATTATGCACGTCAACACTTAAGTCCTCAAACTTCTCTAACAATCTCTCTCCAAGACGGGCTGCCGCTTCCATAGAAGGAATCGGATACTTTTTATCTGCTCTTCTTACATATACTTTAAAAGAAAAATGCTTGTCTGCATAATCTTCATCAACATATTTTTCTACTACTTCTGCAATCTTTTCAAAATCTTTATCTTCTTCCACTACGATCGGACAGATTCCTGCAATACCAAATACATGGCTTAAACTTTCCACTGCCTCATCAAAATCATATTCTTCTAATGCATGTACAAAAATACGTCCGGATTCTTTTCGGATAGCAAACTCTCCAACCGGCTTTAATGCATACTTCATCTGACGAACAAGGGCATCTTCAAAAAAGCGGCGGTTATTTCCCTTGATTCCTATTTCCGCATATTTAATCAAAAATGCTTTAAATTCCATAAATATCTCCTTTTTATATGTTCTAATTGTTTTATCGTCTTGTAAATCTCCGAAGCATCGGTAATAACTCCTTTAATGCCTCCACACAAATATCTGCTTCTTCTACTGTATTAAAAATAGAGAATGAAAAACGAAGCGTCGATTCATAGTATTCCTTTGTAAGACCAATGCCCTTCAAAGTACCGCTGACTTCCGGTTTATTAGATGAACAGGCAGAACCTGCTGATACATAAATCTCACGTTCTTCTAATGCGTGAAGAAGCACTTCACTTCTTACTCCTAAAAAGCTGATACTCGCCACATGCGGAGCATCTCCGGAATTATCCTTCACATCTGGAATCTCTTCCATCACTCTTTTTATAAAATGCTCCTTTATCTCTCTGATATGTGCGATCTTTTCCTCATGATTCTCATAAATCAACTCTGCCGCCTTACCAAGCCCTGCAATTCCCGGTACATTTTCTGTTCCGGAACGCATTCCCTTCTGTTGATTTCCACCCCAGATGATCGGCTTTATCTTTGTTCCATTCTTAATATAAATAAATCCGATTCCCTTTGGACCATGAATCTTATGTCCACTTACAGAAATCATATCTGCTTTCCATTTCTTAGGGTAACAATTCAACTTACCATATGCCTGAATACAATCGGTATGGAATAAAATCTTTGGATCAAAAGACTTTACAATCTTTCCAATCTCCTCAACCGGTTCGATGGCACCAATCTCATTATTCACGCACATAATAGAAACCATCAATGTATCTTTACGAAGCGCCTTCTTTAATGCCTCTAAATCTACGATTCCATGTTCATCGACAGGAAGATAGGTCACTTCAAATCCCTCATCTTCCAAAAAAGATAATGGATTATATACAGAAGCATGTTCAATACAGCTTGTAATAATGTGCTTTCTCTCTCTTTTATTTGCAAATGCAGTACCGATCAATGCAAGATTATTCGCCTCTGTACCACCAGAAGTAAAATAAATCTCCTTTGGATCAACTTTCAGGCTCTTTGCAATAATCTCTTTCGCGTGATTGACATACTTCTCTGCATCAAATCCTTTCATATGCATAGAAGAAGGATTCCCATACTCTTTCTCAAGTACTTCATCCATAATCTCACGCACCTGCGGCAGCGCTCTTGTGGTCGCTCCATTGTCAAAATAAATCTCTGACATTCTCGTTTACAACTCCTTCAAAAAATATATTATGTCTTATTGTTTTTTCATTCCATTCTCTATACTCAAAAAAGCAGCCATAAAAAATGGCATAATCGTATATAAACATAACATAAAATGAGAGAGAAGTAAAATGGATTTTGCGGATAAACAAACGAAAATGAAAAAGGATATTACCCTCAAGCTGTAAAGATAGTCGTTCGAGCAAAATGCTTCACCGCATTTTCACTCACTCCGACATTACAGCTTGAAGGTAATATCCTTTTTCATTTTCTGTTTGTTGGCTCTCCAAAGTCATTTTACTGGCTGTTAGAGAAGAAGTGATCAAAAATTCAAGAAAACCTTGATATTGTAATTACTTTACCTTGATTTTAAAGGTTGCTTTTTTGCCGCTTCCATCGGTTGCCATAGCGGTAATTTTTATGGTCTTTCTTTTGGCGGTCTTTTTAGTTTTGACTACGCCTTTAGCATTAACAGTGGCATATTTTGTGTTGGAGGATGTCCACTGTAACTTTTTATTCGCTTTCTTGGTAGCGGTTACGTTCGCTTTTAATTTCAGGCTTTTTCCTGCTTTAACAGTTTTAGTTCCTGTAATTTTTACTTTCTTTACGATTCCTTTCATGGAAGTTACTTTCCAGGATGCGGAAACTCTGCTGCCATCAGTCGCCGTTGCTGTAATCGTTACTTTCTTTCCTCCGGTTTTCTTTTTCACTGTTACAACACCATTTGCATTTACTGTCGCTACTTTTGGATTTGAGGAAGTCCAGATTATCCTTTTGTTTGTTACTGTATTTGGATAAACTGCAGCTTTTAAAATAACTTTCTTTCCCTGCGCAATCTGTTTGGAAATTCCGGCAATTTGAATAAAACTTACTTTTATCTGGCGATTTGAAATATCGTTTGGTTTATTTGTATTATCATCTTTCTTGGAATCGTCTGGTTTCGGTTTGTCTGTAGTATCATCCTTCTTGGAATCGTCTGGTTTTGGTTTGTCTGTGTTATCATCCTTCTTTGAATCATCCGGTTTTGGTTTGCTTGGATCAACCGGCTTAGTTTTATTCCATGAGAATTCCAGATATCCTGTATTATCTGCAGTTTCCTGCTCTTCTTCTTTTGGTGTGACAACACAAATTAAAGATGCCGTTCCTGCTTCTCCTTCTAACACATTTTCAGGAATGGTATACGTCTTTGTAACTGTTTTTCCTACAGCTAATGCCGAACCTTCACCAGAATAAATCGGTGTATCTTCTTCTGAATTAAGATAAAATGCAATGGACGAACCTGTAATTGCTTCATATCCAGTATTCGTCATTGTAACTGCAACCTGGTTATTCTCTTTTTGTTCTACATTTGTAATCTGTATATTGGCATAACCATAAGTTGTAGAGCAACTGTTGTTTGTTGCATCTGCCTCATGATAAGAAGGTGTTACTGTCAAAGTTACTTTTGTTTTTTGTATGCTTGCTGGTAAATGAGCAGTTACTGTACATTCTTTTTCTTCTCCAGGTGCTATATTTTCGGATACTTCACCTGAATAGAGGACATTTTCCTTCTCATCCTTTATTACTGCCTCAAAAGAATTCATTTCTTTTTGGCTGTTATTTAAAACAGAGAAAGTAAAGTCGGCATCTCCATCTGGAACAATTTTATCGGAATCATAAGCAAGGTAATCCCCACAGATAAGGTCTGCATAGCTATCTAAAGTATCTACTTTTAATGTACCCTTATCAAACTGCACACCGTCTTTTGTAACGTCTAAAAGATTCTGGGCAGCCATTACATTTCCTTCTTCATCTAAAGAAATGCTCATGCTTCTTATGTAGGAATTATCGTCTGAAATCTGAACAGATTCTCCCCAATTTAACTCGCTGCCTTTTACCATCCAGAGTGTCTGCTTTCCATTCTCATCTACCTGACGATAGACGATCGTATAGGATTCTCCATTCTTCACTACTTCGTAATCACCCAGATTCAGGGAACATTCGCCTTCTTCTTTTCTTGTAGCAAGATCCCAGTAACAGATTCCATCTTCTTTTGTCGCAAATAATTTACCATCTGCAATTTTTAAATTAGAAAATTCTTCATCCGCAGAAATTGATTTTACATCTCCTGATCCGACCGATACATAAATCTTGCCGATATCATCATCGGAACTTGTTTCTTTCCACGCCATGTATCTGCCATCTTTACTCATTACGAAATCAGATACGGTATCTGTAGTATATCGGATAGATTCCTTATCAACAACACCGCCGCCCACATCTTTTACTCTGTAAATAGAATTACTTCCTTCTGACAGAAAATAAGAATTCTCTGTGTTTTCTACCCACGCATAGCATAACTGATCCTCATTAACCCCAACACTATACATCATTTCATATACGGAATTTATATTACCACTTCCCATATAATCTTCTTCTGTTTTTAATTTATCTGGAAAAGAAAAGTTTTCTCCGTCAAATTCCGCAGTATATAAATCCATCTGACGTAATGTATCATCCAAGGTATCTTCTTCATACACCTGTCCATTTGAACGTGAAAATACAATATTTACCGTTCCATTATTCTCCACTGCTGAAACACTGCCGCAAAGACAACCTGCATCCTCAAGAAGCTTTGGCTCGCCCCAGCTTTGGCCATCATACACACAGTAATAGATGGCAACATTATTCTTCTTATCTTTTTCTGGATTATCATCGTTCCAAATTAAAAGCTTTTTACCATTAGTGAAAGAAAGAAGCTGCGGTGCACTATTTGGAAAACAATTTTCCTTTTCAAAAGTTCCATCCAATGCGTATGCCTGGATACTATTCTCTGCATCCTTTAGATAAGAACGGTCTGTTAATGTCATCTCCGATTCATCAATTACGCTTTGGGCACTCTTTTGTATACTGCGCATCTTTGCCTTGCTCTGTGTCGGATAGAATTGATAATCTCCGAAATCATGTTTTAAATTGTCTTCTGTCAAATCATAGTTAAGTACAGCAATATTAATTTTTGCCGTCAGATTTCCGGTAACTTCCAGGGAATCTTCCAAAGATGCTACAGGGAACTTCAGTTTGGAGTTCATCTTTCCAGTTAATGTACCTTCTGCATAAGTTCCGCCTCTCTTACTTCCAATTCCAATCGCACCTTCTAATGTACCATTAATTGCAAGACTTCCAGAAAATACAAACTGCTTTGCATTGTTGTATTTCAGTTCGAGATTACCTGCACTGTCAACTCCTACTCCTATTCTTGTATATACCGCTGAAAACGGTGGGTTCCAGTGGAATGTATAATCTGCGCCAGTCTTCATCTCTGTCACGATTCCACCTTTGGAAAATACTGGTTTCCCACTTCCACAGGAAAATTCTAAATATCCTGCTACAGACGCACTTGCCTTAAGCCCAAGACTTGCATTCTGTTTTTTCAGCTTTCCTCGCAGTTTCGAATAGTCGTTCCAAAGTTTGGTTGTAGTTACTTTTTTACCTGTTGCGTCCTGATAGAGATTCTTTACTTTCCTGTAGGATTCGCTCCAGTACGCTGTTTTATTGCCATCAGGACCGATTACCACACTATCATCCATCTTTTTAAAACCGATCAGAACTTCCACAGTTTTATTTTCTTTATTATAAACTGCCTGTACAGAATCCCCCACAGAAAGCTTTACATCTGCATCTGCATTTATCAAAGATACTTTTTTACCTAGAATTTCCATTTCAGGAGAAGAAAATTTACCGCCACTTATCTCAATATCTTCCAGCATATTTGCCACATCAAGCTGATTGACAAAATCATTGTCCTCTACATAGCCCTCTTCTTTTTTCGATTCTTTTACTTTACCATTAGAACATACAGTACCGGCATCCGAATACACTTTCTTGTTGGAAAGATTGAGATATAGAGCAGGACGAACAGCCGGCTGACTTGCATTTACGCCATTTCCATATCCTAAAACCCTTCCATTCTCACCAGATATTACTGCCAGATTAGAATAATCTCCCGGGTTTCGAATCCACCAGTAGCAATCTTCCTTCCCTTCTGTCCATGAAGAAATAACTGCATGGGCATAATTCGTCATATCACATTTTTTAGCTTCATCATGGTCTCCATAAGAATCCAAATCGTCAACCGAACGGAATCCGTATTTTCCGCTTACTTCCGAAAAAGATAATATAAAAACCTTATCCGTTGTATCCTTTCCACCGTCTACTTTATTACCATCTGTCGTTGGTCTTATACTACTTTCTGCTTTCACCGTTGTGCTTGGTATTGCACTTCGTTCATTTGCTAAAAATGCACTGTTTATAAACTCATTGTTAAGCCAGCTTCGCAGGCTGCATGTCTCCCAGGTAACTCCGTATATGTATTATGATATAACTTTAAATCCAGTGCCTTATCCGCTACCAAAAGAGCCTTTTCTCCATCTACATTAAGTACACGCCATTTAACAGGCTCATACTTAAAATAACGGTACTCCTGATTATTCTCCCTGTTTGAAGGATATTTAACGTCTTTCCTGGCTACTCTTCTGTACTTATTCTTTCCAACATAGCCATCCCCGTTATCCTCCCAGTTAAACTTATTCTTCAAAGTATTATAAATCGTTCCATCTGCCTTTGTTACCTCACTTTGCGGATAACTTCCAAACCAGATACAGTTCCATGTCGTTCTCTGCCCTGCTTCTAGACTGTCATCTGGAATCGTTATCGGATTCTTAAGCGTTGTCGCCGCTTTCACCTTCGGCATAGTCAACTGCATATCCTTAAAATTTATCCCCTGCGGGCAAAAACCTGCGAGCATCGCTACCGTTAATATAAATGGTAATATTCGATGCCAAATCTTTCTTTTCTTCATATTTTTCTTTCTCCTCTCGTATAGTGTCTTTATTTTATCATGGGTTATTGCTATGGACTACAAAAAATAGGAAAAAGGTGAACCTTTTTTCAATGGAATTTGTAAAGGATTAATCTCTTTGGATAATGCTACTTATTATCAAACACATCTTTAAGATTTTTCTTGCTATATTTTCCCATATATGGTATATTTCATACTGTCAGAACTAAATTAGATTTATTTTCATACACATTGACTTAGTACGCATAACATATTATTATAATATTGCAGGGAGGTACGGATTTATGCCAAAAAAGCCACGAGAAATGGAAAAAATTATCCTTGCTGATGGCTGGATATTTCAGGCGCAGGTCGGTTCCCACCGCCACTATATCCACCCATCAAAATCCGGCAAAGTTACAATTCCTTTTCATTGTAAAGACATACCGAAAGGGACCGAAAATTCTATTTTAAAGCAGGCCGGATTAAAATAGTTTCATCCGTTTTCCAAATTTAAGGAGGTATTTATTATGTTGTCTGCTTATCCAGCTTGTTTCATCAAAGAAGACTCCGGATATTCTATTATTTTTCCCGATCTTGACATCGCTACATGTGGGGATACGCTTGATGATGCTTTTTCTATGGCAGTTGACTGTCTGGCAGGTTTTTTATATTCTGCTAACCTTGATGGTGAACATATTTCTCCTGCATCCTCACTTAACGATATCAATATTGACAAAGTCATGCAGGAACTTGACGTAACTTCTGACGAAGCCTTTGTAAATATCGTTACTGTAGATGTCGCCGAATACGCCAAATCTCACTTTACAAAGTCTGTCCGTAAGAATCTCACAATTCCTTCCTGGCTCAATGACGCTGCCATAAAACAGAACATTAACTTCTCCCAGGTTCTGCAGGAAGCCCTTTTAACTAAAATCCAATCTCACTGAACAATCATACTCCTTTTCATTTTCTATACAACACATCATCTCTGAAACATTTGAAAAGGATTTTAAATTATAATAATCCGACGAAGTACCTCAACTAGTGTGGATTTATATATTGGGGCTCTTATGTGTTTTTCAATAGCCTAAAGCTAGAACAACAGCGTGACAGCCCTCTCACAAGCGATTATCCTCGCATCTCCACCATCAATTTATCCAAAAACAGACCCCCGAAAGGGAAAGTAATAGCAGATGTGATGTCGGAGCAAGTAAAAGTTACATCTCCTTACGAGATGTAGCTTTCTACGCCGCGATTATCTTCACATCTGCTATTACTTTCCCTTTCGGGGGTTGTTTCTTTAATAAATGAAACCTTTATACCGGATATGCTCCATTCTTTACATCGGCTTTTGCAGGATCTATCTTATTCTCCTGTGCCGCTCTGTATTTAAAGAATTCGGTTGCTACCTGTGGGAACAATGCATAAGTAAGTATATCTTCGTCCTGTTTTTTCCACTGGCTCATCTCTGCCTCGATCTTAGATAATTCCGGTTCAAGAAGGTCGGCTGGACGGCAGGTAATTGGCTTTTCATCGCCGATTGCCTTTTTCTGTACTTCTTTATTCATTGGTTTTACGGTCTGGCCGTATTCTCCACGAAGAAGGGCTTTTGACTCGTTTGTAATCATTTTATAACGCTCTCCGGTAAGTACATTTAATACAGCCTGTGTTCCGACAATCTGACTGGATGGTGTAACTAATGGTGGTTCACCGAAGTCTTTACGTACTTTTGGCACTTCCTCCAATACCTCATAGAACTTATCGGATGCTCCCTGCTGCTCTAACTGAGATACAAGGTTAGAAAGCATTCCACCCGGTACCTGATACATTAACGTCTTGATATTTACGCCAAGTACCTTTGGACTCATTAAACCATTTGCCAGATATTTCTCACGTATTGGGCGGAAATAGTCTGCAATCTCGCCTAAAAGCTTCTGGTCAAATCCTGTATCAAATTCTGTATCGCGGAATGTTTCAGCCATAACTTCTGTTGCCGGCTGGCTTGTTCCCATTGCAAATGGAGACATGGCTGTATCAATGATATCGACTCCTGCTTCTACTGCTTTTAAGTAAGTCATTCCACCGACACCACTTGTATAGTGTGTATGAAGTTCGATAGGCATGTCTGTTGCCTGCTTTAATGCAGTTACAAGGCGAGTTGCTTCATTCGGCACTAAAAGACCTGCCATATCTTTGATACAAAGGGAATCTGCACCCATTTCTTCGATATTTTTCGCTGTATTTTTCCAGTAATCTAATGTATAGGCATCACCAATTGTATAAGAAAGGGCAATCTGTGCGTGTCCTCCCTCTTTCTTTGTTGCATTTACCGCTGTCTGTAAGTTTCTAAGGTCATTTAAACAGTCAAAGATACGGATAACATCAATTCCGTTTGCGATAGACTTCTGTACGAAATATTCTACAACATCATCCGGATATGGCTTATATCCTAAAATGTTCTGTCCGCGGAATAACATCTGTAACTTTGTATTTTTGAATCCGTCTCTTAATTTACGAAGTCTCTCCCATGGATCTTCCTTTAAGAAACGCAGGCAGGCATCAAATGTTGCGCCTCCCCAACATTCTACTGCATGATAACCAACCTGATCCATCTTATCTACGATTGGCAGCATCTCCTCTGTTGTCATTCTTGTAGCAATCAGAGACTGATGTGCGTCACGGAGAACAGTTTCAACGATTTTAACTGGTTTTTTCTTAATTTCAGCCATAATTTCTCCTCTTTTATTTCAAATCACGTAATGAATTACTCTTATAAAATCATCAT
>UMFX01032573.1_pt1 | contig 10162 bp, 9 predicted proteins | sample 1965131 | NCBI WGS metagenome assembly UMFX01 (sample SAMEA4836058, study PRJEB28245) | human gut metagenome | biome: gut microbiome; material: fecal sample | place: Denmark | collected 2008 | reverse complement strand
GGAGGCGGACGCCCCTCTGGTGGTGGGACTTGGGAGGCCGGTGCTTCTGCTGCCGGGCAGGCCCCTCCCGGCGGACGAGTGGGAGGTGGTGCTCCTCCACGAGCTGACCCACCTGCGGCGGCATGATCTGGCCCACAAGGCCCTGCTGTTTGTGCCCTGCGCAGTCCACTGGTTCAATCCCCTGGTGTGGTGGATGGCCCGGGAGGCGGGGCGCACCCTGGAGCTGTGCTGCGACGCCCGTGTGGTGCGGGGGAGGGATGAAGCGTTCCGCCGCCGCTACGGCACCGCCCTCCTGCATCTGGCCGCAGGAGGGCGGGGGCCGGTCCTGTCCACCCGCTTCGGCGGGGGAGGACGGTTGCTGCGGGCGCGGCTGGCGAATCTGTTCCAGCACAGGCGAAGGGGGGCGGCGGCGGCCGGCCTCGTGCTGGCTGCCGCCCTGGCCGTCACCTCACTGGCGGCCTGTGAACAGCGGCTCCTCACGGCGGAGGAGGCCATGGACGCGCTGGAGGAGAGCATCGAGGTGCGGGAGTATGACATAGGTCCCGGCGAGTTGGAATACTGCATTTCCTTTCGCCTGCCGGAGCACAGCGGCCCGGAGGAGGAGTGGAACCTTCACATCGCCGGCCGGGCGGAGACAGAGGCGCTGGGGGGAATCAGCCTCCACTACTTTGACGGGGAGGACTGGACGGCGGAAAAGACCTATGGCATCTATCTGTCGCCGGGACAGGCGGCGGATCTCACCGAGCTGACCATGGAGGTGTGGCCGCCCCACGGCGGCCGGACAGGAACCTATGACGCCGCCCTGCACGGCAGGAGCATCGACCTGCGGGCCCTGCTCCGGGAGCACTTCTATGTGGACGCCAGGGGCTTTTCCCTGGCCCTGCCGGAGCCCTGGCCGGACCTCGGGGCGGTGCAGGCGCTGGACGGCGGCGGTCTGCTGCTCTATTGCCGGGCCTTGGGGCCGGAGTGCGGCGGCATCGCGCAGCTGCACATTGAGACGGAACCCCTGGAGGTGCTCACAGGCCGGGATACCCTGCTGGGCGGCCGGGAGGGTTGCTGGCTCTATCTCTATGGCCTCCAGGCCCCGCTGCCCAGCCTGCGGGAGGCGGGGGAGGGGGTACAGGAGCAGTACCATGCGCTGTATCAGGCCCTGTACGCCGACCCGGAGGAGCTGCTGTCCCTCTGGGCGGAGGGCTGACCACCGCCGGCAGCTCCCCGCGCCTCACCCCCGCAGAAGACGGGCGAGCTCCTCCGCAGTAATGCCGCTCATATAGTGCTCCACATGGAGCGGGGCCAGGGCCTCCGCCAGTTGTGCGTCCAGGGGCAGACCGGCCATGGCCGCCTCCAGCTCCTCCAGAGGCCCGCTGCCGAAAAAGTCGCCGTAGAACCGGACGGCCTGAATGCATCCCTGCTTCACACGCAGGTGGGCGGTGACCAGCCCGGCGGGAAACCTGGCCTCCCGCCGCATGTCATAAGGGGGTGAGAAGCCGTAGTTCCACGCCCATGTGACATACTTCCCGTCCCGCAGCTTCTGTACGGCCAGCATATCCTCTGCGGTCAGAGTATAGGGCTCCAGTGCTCCACCGGCCATGGCGCACGCCCGCAGCGCCGATTTGAAGTCCTCCATAGCGATGGGGGTGGGGGCGTGGGTGTTGATGGTGGTCACCCGGCTGCGCACCGACTTCACGGCCTTCGAGTCGAACTTGGCCTGCTTCACCCGCAGAGCGTCGGCCACGTCGGTCAGGTTGGAGTCCAGCATGATGCATCCGTGGTGGAGCAGGCGCCCGTGTTTGGCGTACTGGGAATTTCCGGAGAATTTCATGCCGCCGATGGTCAGGTCGTTGCGGCCGGTGAATTCGGCGTGGACGCCGAAGCGGGCCAGGGCCTCCACCACAGGGCGGACAAAAATCTTGAAGTTGAGGCCAGGGGCGGTGTCCTGGTCCACGATAAAGGTAAAATTCAGGTTGCCTGTATCGTGGTACACCGCCCCGCCGCCGGACAGGCGCCGCACAACCCGAATCCCGTGGGCATCCACAAAAGCCTGGTTAATCTCCTCGGCGGTGTTCTGATATTTGCCCACCACAATGGTGTTGCTGTTCTGCCAGAGCATAAAATAGGCCCTGCTCCGGTCCATCTGCTCAAAGACATATTCCTCCAGCGCCAGATTAAAATAGGGGTCCGTACCGGGCGGTTCGAGATAGATCATTGCGGCGCCTTCCTTTCTCCCGCGTTTCCCGCCGGACGCCATTAAAAAGGCCGGCAGGCTATGGTTAAGACTTTTTTCCACAGACTGCAAAAAAGAAGCACCTGCAAAGCAGGTGCTTCTTTTTTGTCTTTGGGCTTCAATCTGGATATTTCCTTCTGAATGGCTGGGGATAATAGATACCCGTTTATTCTTGGTTAGGTGGCAAGAATTTTTCCGCCTCTCCAGGATTAAAGGTCTGCTTTTCATCTTCCTTCAAATCTTTACGAGCTTTTTTGAAGGATTTATCATCCGTTCCTGGATACTTCTCATTTATATCGGAAACAACCTCTATAAGCGCATCACGTTTATTGCGAATTTCTTCATCGGTCAATGCTCCAAAATCTGCTATGAGAGATTTGTATCTTTCCCGCACACGCCAAAGAGCATCTGCCGCATCCTTGTGTTTTTTCGCCTCGCTTTCAAGGTTAAAATCCTTTGTATAAAGCGTTATTCCTAAAGTAACTACAGATCCAAAACCACCAATCCAAGCTAATACTGCTTGATTACGAATTACAGTAGCCAAGAATCCAACCGTTGATACTGCCGTTAATACTATCTCAGCTATCTTTAGAAAACGATATTTTTTCAGAAGGCGATTTGCAATTATGTGGTGCTGGGTGTATGTGTACTCGATTCGACCATGAGCATCTATGAGCTGACTCTTTAACTTTGCTCTATGATTTTCATTTCCCATATTGACTCCTCATATCATGCAATTGCTCTCAGAACTTTGCCAAGAATCGCCCAATCGTGCGTACTGATAATCTGGTTGCTTCCAGGGGCCTGTAGGTTTACAGTGCATCGGCCAGAATAATCAGTTAGTGCAATGTAGAAATCCAAAAGAGCCTGTTCATATGAAATGGTAGAATCAGTACGTGACTCATTGTCCCTTGTAAAATGCCACCCTCCTATTGCATTATAACAAAAACTATCGATAAGGATTCCTGAAAGATGATCACTAGAAAAAGATGTATCTCTTACAAAACGGATATGCTTACAGGTATCAAATAACAACCCATTTGTTAATGAGTACCCATTTTTTGCTTTCATTGCATCCTGCTCCGCCTTTGGATCTGTGGTCATCCAATTTCCACCCATGTGAGAATCAGGATATTTGTAAGTAGTTGTACCGCCTAAACTTCGGATTGCAAAAGCGGGTAAAATCTCAAATCTCATATTGTCGGAGAATTTCACCACAACAACCTGTCCATCTCCTCTAATATCTGTGGTAGGATATGTCATTAGAATAGCATTCTTCACCGCTTGTAACAAGCGAGAGGGCCCATTGCCATAGATGTTGACAAAATGATTATACTCACTGTTAGGCAATTCCACCAAGACGTCAAGATCGCTAGTGTCAATGGCTGTTCCACGACCATATGATCCAACATAGAAACTGTGTGCAGTGTCACTCTCACTACTCCAAAAGGTACGATTTACAGCCCTGGTTATTCTCTTGTACCTATTGGAAATCAAAGAACGGGTATCGCTATCAATAATGTGCTGTTCTTTTAAGATAATTGACCCCATATAATCACCTTTTTCACATTATCTTACTTCTTCATAAAGCAATAGATTTCAATGCTTAAAAAATCTGAAGTTGCTGAAATTTTCTCTTTTCGGTTGAACCTTGTGTACACTCTAGTATAATTACCGTGTGGCATATACCCAGATGATTGTTGGCATAGAAATTTTATTTTCATTTGATCCGTTTCTGAATATCTTCCACAGACGGCAGTTGCTTTTCCAACTCCTTCGGCAAGTTGTTGGTGATTTGGTATGCGCTTACCCCAATCGGTTTGCTCATATCCTTGAGAGAATATTCTGCTACAAGGTCGTTTTTACTTTTACACAGAAGCAGCCCGATAGAAGACGCATCCTGTTCTTTTTTCAGAATGGCATCTACTGCGGAGAGATAAAAATTGAGCTGACCGGCATACTCCGGTTTGAATTCACCTGTTTTTAACTCAATTACCACATAGCAGCGCAGATTCAGATTGTAGAAGAGCAGATCAATGTAAAAATCATCGCCACCCACATTGAGGTGATACTGATTGCCCAGGAAAGCGAAGCCAGTCCCAAGCTCCAGCAGGAGCTTGGTCACGTCCCTGACCAGAGCTTGCTCAATATCACGCTCTACCATATCTTCCTTGAATGGGATAAAGTCAAAAATATACGGATCTTTCATCGTCTGTATAGCCAACTCACTTTGAGGCGAGGGAAGCCGTTTTTCAAAGTTGGACACCTTGTCTGCCAGCACCTGCCGTTGATACAGACCGCTCTCAATTTGGTGAACCAGTACACTGTGCGACCAGCCGTTTTCCGTTGCTTTCTGAATGTACCAGATTCTTTCTTCCTGAACTTTTACCTTGTCCAGAATCGCTATATTGTGTGACCAGGGAATTTGTGCAGACACCGTCTGCACAAATTCCAGATCCGGATAGGTCTGGGCGAATTTTGCCATATACTTCAGATTTCGCACAGAATAACCCTTGCTGCCTGGAAATTCCCTCCGGATATCTGCGGCCAAGTTTTCAATGAATTTATTGCCCCAGGCTTTGTGTTCATTGATAATACGGCCAATGCTGTGATAGAGAAGAATCAGGGTAGTGTTAACTTGGACGGCCGCATGATATTGGGCTGATTTAATTTCCTGCTTTACAAGGTCAACAGTAGCGAGATACTCGCTTGAATTCATCAGCATGCTGTCTTTCCCTCCTTCTCCAGCAAGTCATCCAGCAGCCCTTGGCAGCCGGCCAGCACATCCCGCCAGGTGGCGTCGAAGTCTCCGGTGTACCACGGGTCGGCCACCTCCTGCTCCGGGCGGCCGGCGTATTCCATCAGAAGGTGCATCTTGTCGTTGAAGTCGCCGCCGCAGATGCGATACATGTTGCGGAGGTTGGCCTGATCCATTCCAATGAGCAGGTCGTACTCCTCGTAGTCGTGGTTGCGGAGCTGATGGGCGGCGTGTCCGTCGCAGGGGATGCCATATTCCGCCAGCTTCCGCCGGGCCGGAGGATAGACTGGGTTGCCGATCTCCTCCCGGCTGGTGGCCGCCGAGGCGATCTGGAACCGGTCCTCCAGTCTCGCCTTTTTCACCAAGTTCTTCATCACATACTCGGCCATCGGGCTCCGACAAATATTGCCATGACACACAAAAAGGATCTTCTCCATGCTCCAGGCACCCCACTGATACTATGTTGCTCTCAGTATAACAGGTATTGTCCGGTTCGTCGAGTCCTTCCCGCAGCCATGCTCCGGCTTGGATCTGTTCCAGCAGCTCCACCTTTGTCCAGTGGTGCCCCAGAGCGGCCCGGAGATACCAGATGCGCTCGTCAAAGCTCTCACAGCCTTCTAGGATGGCCATATTTTGTGTCCAGCCCAGCTTCAGGGCCAGCGCCCTCAGCTCTGAATTGTCGGCATAGGCGCGGTAAAATTCCCGCATCCGCCGCAGGTTTCGCGGGGAGAATCCTCTATCCCCAGGGTAGTTTGCCTGGAGATACTCGGCGGCCATGACCGCCGTGCCCTTCTCCGGGTGGGCACAGACGATCTTGCCGATCTCAAAGTACAGCTCCATCTGCGGGAACTCCGACCCCATGAGCTGATCCAGCATCCCATACATGGCGCTGTAATCGGTTGGCTTTCTGACGTTCATTGAGCTCTCCTTGTATTATAGAGTAGTAGTTATTAGAGCCCCTCTCCAAGGGCTGTGCTACACTGTAAGGGATGCTGTGGATTGGTTGGGTTCTCCTACCACAAGGTGGTTTCAGAAAGGTTCCAACCACAGCCCCTTACAATTTTGTTAATCAGTTAAATACCGCCGGACGGTTTATGTGGAACAAGGCTACAAAAGTAAGGTGCACTGTGGATGCAGCATCATAATTCTAACCGCTGGAGGTTCTTGCTATGGTAGTTTCTGTTGGTATCGATGTTTCAAAGGATAAGCACGACTGCTTTATCCTCAACTCGGAAGGCGAAATCCTTTCGGATGTGTTCACCATCCCAAACAGTCTGGACGGTTTTACCATTCTGCTGCAAAGAATTCGGGACTGCTCTTCGTCTCAAGACAACATAAAAGTAGGGCTTGAGGCAACCGGGCATTACAGCTACAACATTCTCGGGTTTCTTCTTGACAATGGTCTACCCACCTATGTCTTGAACCCCTTGCGCACAAACCTTTACAGAAAGAGCCTTAGTCTCAGAAAGACGAAGACTGACCGGGTCGATGCGCGAACGATTGCGGCTATGCTTTTGTCCGATGCAGGCCTCAAGCCCTACACAGACACAGTTTACCACAACGAGGAGCTAAAGTCATTGACAAGATACCGTTTTGACAAGGTAAAAGAACGGGCGAAGCTGAAAAGTTCCGTTTCAAGACTTGTCTGCATCCTATTCCCGGAATTGGAAAAGCTTACGCCAACGTTGCATATGCCTTCCGTATACGCTCTGCTGGACGAGTTTCCCGGCGCAAAACAAATTGCCGAGGCAAACTTAACACACTTGAAAGCCATCCTTCACAACGCATCCAAAGGCCGCTATAACAGGGATAAGGCCATAGATATCCGCGAGTCAGCCAGAGCATCTATTGGGGCAGTAATGCCTGCAAAATCACTGGAGCTTCGCCACACCATCCGGCTCATCCGAGAGCTGGACGCTGAGATTGAAGATATTGAAGCAGCCATTCAAAGCATCATGAACGAGATGCATTCGCCCATTACCACCATCCCTGGCATCGGCACTCGGATGGGTGCTATGATTCTTGCCGAAGTAGGCGATTTTTCCCGCTTTGATTCCCCGGACAAGCTGTTGGCATATGCTGGTATGTCCCCGTCTACCTACCAATCTGGGCAACTTAAGAACTGCTATCCCCATATGGAGAAGCGCGGTTCCAGATACCTGCGCTATGCGCTTTACAACGCCACCAAGTATGTCTGCCTATGGGCCCCAACCTTTGCTGCATACCTTGCAAAAAAGCGGGCGGAGGGCAAACATTACAACATTGCGCTTTCTCACGCTGCCAAGAAGCTGGTGCGGCTTATTTTTGCTATGGAGAAATCCAGGCAGCCGTACTGCTCGGCAACGTAAATTCCTCTTGATAGCCAGCACTGGGGTTCTAACGAGCTCCTGCTTTGCTATACCCTTTTTGAACCATCTGCCGTTTTACCACATCCATTCATTTTTAGGGTTGACACTTAATAGTTAATCTTTCTGGCGCCCCGCGCCTGATTTGATCGCAAAAGGGAGCACGGCGTCTGATGCACCGTGCTCCCTTTTGTGGTCAACTACATAAGTGTTTGGAAGATGTCGCTCTCCAGAGTCACCACATCTTCCAGTGGAATCTCTGTCCCGTCTGTCAAAACCAGGCTCCGCTCCAGTTCTCTGAGCTTTTTCAGTCGGCCGGTGGTGGTCAGGTAAGCCCCGCCGTCCTTCTTTTCGTCCCGCTGGAACCAAGTGACGGTGAGCTCCGGCCGCTCGTCCATGTGCTCCAGCAGCACGGCCTGCCTCCGGTCCAGCTCTGCCTTGGTGTCCTCATCCAACTCTATCTTCTGCTCCGTCAGCCGGGCGGTCTCCGCGATGGCGGCCCCGTGGCCGCTCAGGGCGGCGAAGGGGCTGAAAATCGCGGCCCGGTCACGGATGGGCATCCGGGGGTGCCGCTTGGAGGTGGGATGCGGGAGGTTTATGATGTCGTCGTATGGCCCACTCATGCCTGATGCCCTCCGATCGTTTGGTTGCGCTCTTTGGCCGTGGCGCCATCCTCCAGGTTCATCCCCTTGAGGATGGCGTTCTTGCCGTACCGCTTCTTGATGCCCAGCATGGCCTCCTGGAGCTTCCGCTCCCGGGCATGGGCAGCCTCGCCCGCCTGTTCCTGTTGTTCCCTGACGGAGTAGTCGGTGAACAGATCCATCTGCTCCGCCTCGTGCCCATTGGGGGCCTCCGCCTCATCCAGCAGCTTATTGGCGCTGATGCTCAGACGGCGGATGAGCAGGTTCTTATCCACAATCCTGTCATAGAGGGTGGCTGCTGCCTTTTGCAGATCATTGGCTGACGAGGTGTAGGTGAAGTTCTCCGTGCCCACTGCGTGCTTGGGGACGCTCCGTCCGTAGCGGTCAGTGGTCACCGGGCCATGGTAGTTCTGACGGCGGCCTGGGTCGTCCAGGTTCTCCCGGTCATAGCCCACAGTGAGCACCAGCTGGTTGGTCACCAGCCGCTTGTCTACCAGATCCAGCGCCATGGCATCCGCCATCTCCCGTACCACCAGACGGGCCTTGTCAAAGTCATAGGGGCACTGAAGCACCTGGCCGGAGACGATGCTCTTGTTCTCCGGCTTGTACGCCTTCACGTCCGCGATGGTGCAGGGCTCCCAGCCCCAGGCGTGGTCGATCAAAATCTCCGCGTTGACCCCAAACAGCTTGTAGAGCAGCTCCTCATTGTGGTAATCTGTAGGCTTGCCAATGGAGCACCGGGCGATGTCCCCCATGGTGTACAGGCCGTTGGCCTCCAGCTTGCCCGCGTAGCCCTTGCCCACCCGCCAGAAGTCCGTCAGGGGCCGGTGCGCCCAGAGCAGGCGACGGTAGCTCTCCTCCGTGAGCTTGGCGATGCGGACGCCGTGCCGGTCGGCCCGGATATGCTTGGACACGATATCCATGGCCACCTTGGCCAGATACAGATTGCTCCCCATCCCCGCCGCGGCGGTAATGCCGGTAGTCCTCAGAATATCCAGTAGGATGGTCTGGGTCAGCTCCCGGGCCGTCATCTTGTAGGTGTCCAGGTAGTGGGTCAGATCGATAAACACCTCGTCGATGCTGTAGGGGAAGATGTCCTCCGGCGCGATGTATTTCAGGTAGACGCTGTAGATTCTCGTGCTCCAGTCGATATAGTGGGCCATTCTGGGCGGGACCACCAGGTAGTCCAGAGCCAGAGACGGGTTCTCCTGCACCGACCGGTCGTGCCAAGAGGCGCCGGTGAACCGCCGGCCCGGGGCCTGCCGCTGCCGCCGGAGGTTGACCTCTTTGACCTTCTGCACCACCTCGAAGAGCCTGGCCCGGCCTGAAATGCCGTAGGCCTTCAGGGAAGGGGTTACGGCCAGACAGATGGTCTTGTCCGTCCGCCGCTTGTCCGCCACTACCAGGTTGGTGGTCATGGGATCCAGCCCCCGCTCCACACACTCCACCGAGGCGTAAAAGCTCTTCAAATCGCAGCAAAGGTAGCACTTTTCCTTCACGCCCCGGTCATCTCCTTTCCATCTTAGTATATCACGGGCGCTGTCCAATTATCGGGTTCAGCCCAGCACGGCGTCCAATTCTTCCTGTGTGGCCTCCGGGAAATTCCTCCAGATCTGTTCATCGGTCAGGGCTTTGGACTCCGCCGGAGCCACAGAGTAGGCGGATGAGCCGTGGTCATAGCCCCACAGGGCCTCCGGGGTGGAGTAGACGGAGATATGCCAGCCGTAGGGGAAGCCCTTCTTGTTGGCCCGCCGGCGGAAATCCCGAATGAGCAGATAGCTGCCCATCTGCAGGTCAGTCACCGTGCCCTCGAAGTTCTTCTCCCCGCCCTTGCCGAATCCGGCTTGTCGCTTGAGTTCAAAGAAGAACCTCTCGTCTTTGGTCAATAATCCGCTTCTGCCGCATGGTGGCCAGCTCCTCGTCCCAGCGGCTGTCAAAGTCGTAGCCGTCTCTCCGCCAGTTGGCGAAGTGGGGAAACCACGCCCTGGAGATAAAGCCCGCCTTGCCGTCGAAGAGCTTGCCGTAGACCACCCCGCCGCTGTGGGCGATCAGCCGCCGCCACTCCCAGGGATCCTGTTCCTCGTCCCCCGTCCACCAATAGAGGTCGGAGGTGTTCTCCTCCGCGGAGAAGCCGTCTACCTCGTTTTTGAACAGGGGCAGGAAGCCCACCTCGTCAATCCAGCCGATGAGCTCC
>UMFX01011226.1_pt1 | contig 10164 bp, 7 predicted proteins | sample 1965131 | NCBI WGS metagenome assembly UMFX01 (sample SAMEA4836058, study PRJEB28245) | human gut metagenome | biome: gut microbiome; material: fecal sample | place: Denmark | collected 2008 | reverse complement strand
CAGCCACAAAAGCAAGTGCAAAAAAGACTCCGAGAGTACATATCTACCAAAGGAGGTTTTCCATGTTTCCCGAATCTTTTTCTGAGCTTACATTTTATCAGAAGAAAAAAGATATTTTAATATATACGGCTGCAGATTCTAAACATCAATACATATTAAAATGCAGTGAAAATATTCCTTCTGTCCGCCAGGCCCTGCTTGATGAATATGAAGGATTATCTCCTCTGTCCCACCCGTCTCTTCCACATTATTATGGATTTCAGGAAGACTTCACTTTACCAGGAACAAACGTTCCGCTTCTTGCTCTTTGTATGGAACACTGCGAAGGCACTTTACTCCCTGAACTTGTGCCATCTTTATCTTTAAAAGATTTGTTACGGATTCTATTTTCCACCGGAGAAGTGCTTGCTTATCTTCTGGAAAACGGCATTCTTTATACCGATCTTCATCCGTCAAACCTTCTCATAAGAACAACGGATCAGTATAGGATGGTCACTCTTCTGGATTTTACTTACTGTTATTATTTTCTGAATAACCCAAATCCACCATATACGCTCCGCTTTTCCTATAATCTTTCTCCTGATCTCAAAGGACAGCAGATGTTGATTCAGGAGCTTACGTTCTTTCTCCATGCTCTTCTTGAACAAAAAGAACAAGCAACAGGAAATCAAAAGAATTCTATTCAGAAATCCCTTCCTTTTTCTGTATATATGCTGCTTGAAACGGGCAATCATCCACCAGAAACGCTGTCCCTTCATGAGTTTTTACTCATGATCAAACAGTGTATCATATAAATCTTCTACTACCGGCGCAAGTGTCTTTCCGATTTCTGTTGTCTTTAAACGGTTCGCTACGATAATATACTGTGGATCATCTGCCGGAGCAAATGTGACAAGCCACGCGTTATTGGTCCCGTCGCCTCTCTCGGCAGTTCCGGTCTTTGCAGCAATCGAGTATCCCTGTTCTCCTACTTCAGAAAGCCCATAGGATTCTCCCGCTTCCTTCATCACTTCTTTGATTTCTTCTGCTGTATCTGCATCCATTGTTTTTACCAGCTTTTCCGTCTTTCCTTCCTGCGTTATCTTTCCCTTGCTATTGACTACAGATTTAAAAAGATATGGTTTTAACATTTCTCCATCGTTTGCAATACTTTGTGTGATCATCGCCATTTGCAATGGGGTAACTAATGTTTCTCCCTGTCCAAATGCTGTTGTTGCAACAATATTATCCTCGTAATCTTTTAAATCAAAATTCGAATGTAGTGTTGCAAAATCAAGAGAAATATCTTCCCCTAATAAAAAGCTTTTTCCTGTTTTATATAATCGCAGTCCACCAAGCTTTAATGCGCGGTTCATAAAGTATACATTCGATGACTTCACGAAACCTTCCCGATAAGCAATACTTCCATAAGCCTTTCCCCCATAATTCCTTATCGTCTGTCCATTCACTTTAAGAGAACCGGTATCTTCTACTTCTTCTTTCTCAATTCCTGCTTCTATGATTTCTTTGGAAGTAATCAGCTTAAATACCGAACCAGGTGCTACCGGATTCTGGTAGGCATTGGAAAAAAACACTCCTTCTTTTTCATTGATTTCTTTCCATTTCTCTTCGATTTCTGTCACATTAAAGGTTGGAGAAGAAGCCAGTGCCAGAAGTTCCCCTGTCTTTGCATTCATCACGACAACGGAACCTTTATACTTTTTGATATCTTTATATGCTTGTTCCTGAAGCGCTGCGTCAATGGTAAGTGTGACATCCGCCCCTCTTTTTTCCTGATCTCTATTACCACAATCACTGTGAACAAGCACATCATTCATAGTCTTTTCTACGCCATATGTCCCATAAATCTTAGACCAGTAGCCGACCAGATTCGAAAACGCATATGGATGAGAATACGTACGTGTACCTCCCGGCTTCTGAGAAAATGCGATCGTATTTCCATTCCGGTCTAAAATAGACCCTCTGACATACTCTTTCTCATACACCTTTGCCTTCGCCTGACTCTTCTTTTTGTCCGCTTCTTCGGACACGCCCGGCAGCAACGCGGAAACTCTTACGAGGGAAATGATCATTAAGATGACGCAGATAAGTGTGGCACTTTGCAGTAACTGCGTTCTCCTTAAAAAATTTATCTTGTTCTTCTTCATCTTCTAGCGTTCCTTTCCATTTGACATTACTTGATACAGCTACGATCAATCCCACGATCATAAAACTGATCATCAGAGAACTTCCGCCACTTGAAATAAATGGCAATGTAATTCCGGTAAGTGGACAAAGACCGGTACTTCCGGCAATAATGATCAATGTCTGATCAAAAAGCATGAAGACAAAACCAGCTCCCACCGCCCTGTGATAGCGGTCCTGCTTTCTTACAAACAGCTGAACACCTTCAAGCCACATCATAATAAATACAATAAATACAAGCAAAGCAAACACCATGCCGCATCGCTGAATCAGTGCCGGATACACAAGATCGCTTGTCTTAACCGGAAGTTCTGTAACAGAAGATGTTCCAAACCATCCACCAAGAACGATCGATTCTTTTGCCTTAAGAAGCTGATAGCCAAGTCCTAATGCATCTTTTTCAGGGTGAAGCCAGTAAATAAAACGATTTGCAATCTTGTTATAATTTGAAAGAAAAATCTGTGCAATCTTATTCGTTCCAAGAAATACTCCCGCAGCTTTCCACTTTGTCAACTGCATTCCAATAACCGAAAGCCCTAAAGATCCTGCTGCCATAACAAGCACTGTTCCGATAAAACACCGTATATTCGGTATAAATAAAAATATAAACGTCAAAAATAACATGAGAATCAAGAGCATCGTACCAAACTCGCTCTGTAATGCCAGAAATAATACTTCTATGAACGTCACGATATAAAATGCTCTGATATTTTCTTTATCTGGATTCTCCTTTGTTCCAAGTAGTCCCGCTGCAATAAATACATACAAAAACTTGATAAATTCTGTTGTCTGCAGCGACACTCCTCCGATTGTAATCCAGTTCCTTACGTTTCCTACACTCTTTGCAAGAACAAGTGTAATCACTGATAAAAACAATGAAAAATAAAAGAATATCCTGCAAACCTTTACAGACGATAAATTTAACTTCTTCAGAGCCTTTGTTGAGGACAGATTCTTACAATTCAGATAAAGGAATGCCGCTACAAGCGCCATTACAAATCCAAGAATATATTGAAACTGCAAAGCGGCAGCCGGATTATGTGTCTCATAATACTGTGGATTCTTTAAAACCTGTTCTTCCCTGAAAATACATTGAAGCATCGTTCCTACGGTAAGAAGCAATAAAGTGTAAATGACAATCTTTTTATTTCCATGGATCACCGATGTAAAAAACCAGGATAATAAAGTAATTCCAAGCAGAATTCCTATCATATCAAGATAAATCTTTCCTGCTCCTTTTGCCTGCACAAAAATGAATGCTGCTGCCTGCATTAGCAAAAGAGCGAGGACCGGACTATTCTTAAAAGAATAAAAGGCTCTTTGTATCTCCCACAGAACTCTCTCAAACGAAAATGACTTCGTTCCGGTATCATGTCTACTCATAAATACCCTCCACGTTTTTATATAATCTGGTAGACTGGCTTCTTCTGCCTTCTACTTCGATCTGAAATTCTTCATTACCAATATAGACACGAACACCATCTGATAAAGGAACCTGACTTGTCATCATCCCATTCACATATAACTTATTCATTGTTCCTACATCTTCTAAAACGTATCTTCCATCTTTTTCCACGATACGGCAATGATTTCTTGCCACACACAAATCATCAAGAACCAGGTCATTATTGGTACTCCTTCCGATTGTAAATGGAATCTGATTTACGCGGTATCTTGCCATCACCCGATGATTCGCATCAAGCTTCATCAATGTGATTCCCGTTGTCTGACGCTTCTTCATCGGAACGATCTTACTACTTTGTTCTTCTGCTTTATCACCTGCAGACCTATACTGTTCCGCTCTGGTCTGTTCCTGACGCTGTTTCTCTTTCTCTTCATAATCATATAACCAGTCTGTATTCACACGAAGGCTCTCTCCATCATATCCCGGACGGTCTTCTCCTGGCTGTTCTTCTGCATTATCATAGAATGTCCTATCTTCTGCTTGTTCCTCTGTATCCTCATAGATTGGCATATCTTCTAACTGCTCACCTGTATTCTCGTAAATCAGATTTTCTTTCCGTTTCTCCTGTTTTTGTATTTTCTTTTGTTTCTTCTCTTTTTGTACTTCTAACTTCTTCTCCTCACGCTTTTGCTTGATTTCCTCCTTCTTCTCCTGTCTCAGTGCCCACTCATCTACGAAACTCTCCCCCTCTTCGGAAGCTTTCTTAAGATTCTTATTTGAACGAATCAACACTAATACAATAAATGCAATTAAAATGACAACCCCTATCTGAGAAATAATAGACATAAATATAGCTCCTGCCTTTCGTTATTTGTAACAATCACTTTCAACAGGAGCATACCATAAATAGTATCTTTATTCAAATATTTGCTTTCCGAACTTTTACTGACGCTGTCTTACTTTTGCAACGGCTTCTACCATAGAGGCAAGATTCCCTTCTAAAAGTACTTCCTCATGTCCGATCATCTTTGTAAGTACTGTCAGGAATTCTTCTCCTTCAAGAGAATGTTTTTCAAACTCCTGCCTGATTTCTTCTACATTACGCTTTCCATTCTCTTTCTGATAACACTTTCCAGTCCACACTGAATACAATGTCGCTGCGTAAAAATACATATCATTACGCAAAAAGTCTTTTGTAAACCGGCTTGGTCTTCTCACGTAACAGTAATCCTCAAACTTTTCCATATCAAGGGCATCAGGCACATAATTCTTCTCAATAGAAAGTGCCGGTATTTCCTGAAATTCTGCCTGTTTCCAGTCAGGAATTCCTGTTTCCATATATTCTGCGGCACTTTTCTTAAAAGAGACATTCTTTTTATTTCGATTCATATCATCAAAAAGTAACTTATCTTCCATAGCAAAACGGCAATATCCGTTCTTTTCATAACCAAACTCTTTGTTCTTTTCATTCTGTAAAAGCTGCTTTCCAATACAGAAAGAAAACCACCACTTCTGTGAAACCGGAAGTTCATAAACGGAATTATATTTACGGCATAAATCTTCCTCAATTTCATAGCCCTTCTGACGAAGTCTCTCTGCAGCCGATTCAATCATGATCCATATTTCCTGGCTGTTTGCTACAGAATTCGACTTATATCGGGCGATCATCTCAATAATGACTTCTGCCGGAGTGATACCAAGCGGCTCCATCTGCGCCTTTGCAAGAAGTTTTTCAATAGATTCATAGGTTGGCTGCAGGGCAATACAGAAACGAAGAAGCCACTCTCTTGTAACAACAGCCTTTCCTGCTCTTATCTTTGAAAACTGCGCTTCACAATGCAGACATCCAATGTCTCTTAAAAACCAGGCCGCCTTATCATAATATCCATATTCTTCTTCAATCACTTCCTCAAGACACTGTCCAAACTTTCTTGCCCCATCACGAAATTCATCTTTATAAATCCGTATCAGTTCATAAAATTCTTCTAACGTCCCTGCTTCAGAAAGCATTACCCACAAGTCCATCGTCGCAAGACTTCTGCTGTCCTGCTGCACATTTTCTTCTAAAATATCTTCAATCTTCTCTCTGACAGCTTCAAAAGAATCTATCGAAAAAAGTCCATTGATCAATGCGATCCACAGGGCATCATCTATATTTTTACAGTACAGTCCGTATCCCATATAATTTTCTAAAAGAATATGATTAATTTCTTCCAGATTCATCTGAAATGCCATTCCAAGTGTAACATAGATATCTCTGGAAGATGGCATGGAACCCCGAAGCCAGGCTCCGATTGCCTGTCTGGTTACAGGAACATACGTAACGGTTCCTTCCTTTTTCTTTTCCACTCGATGAAACACCTTTTTGGCCAGCGAGGTATTACTATAGTCAAAAGCATCCATTTTTTCCTCTAAAAATCTGGAAAACGGAATCTTATTCTTCTGTCCTTCAGCTAGCCGTTCTTCTATTGCATTCATAAAAGATTCTATTGTATCGTCTGCTAATCTTTCCATAATTCCCTCATTCTTATCTGCGCTTATTTACCTGTTACTTTTTATATTCTTCCTGTTATTCTTCCTGCTTTTTTCTCGCTTTCTGCATCTGGATCAAATTAACGATCTGAATACATACTGCGACCACTCCAAGAACAATAAAATAATACAGTCTTACTTTCTGTGAACGGAAGAACCAGCCTGCCGCTTCTATAATCCATCCTTCTACCAGGCAAAGCCCGATCACCTTCCATAAAGGATATCTCTCTTTTCTCTGAAGAATTACCCCCTCATAATTCAACATGAGGAGTACCCACATTCCTGCCATACCAAGAGCAATCTTCCAGTGTCCGATCATCAGAGAATAATGAGATAAATACATAATACAGCCCGTCAGAAATCCTTGTGGAAAACCTATAAATAAAAATGGAATCATCGGGCCTTCCTGTTCTTCTTCCACAGATTCTGCCTCCACACCTTCCACAGCATTGCTTACAGGCTCATCTATCGACGCATCTTCTTTATATCTACGTCCCATGTCACATTCCTCCTCACCGCTGTCCTTTGTTCTTCCGTCTTTTTTTACTTTATGACCTCTTCGTCCACGTTCTTCCCGCAGTACCCTTTTCATCTCCGGCTTATACATATACAGCATATCCTCTATATAGCAAGCCGTCTCCATCTGCTTTCTGTCAAATAATGAGACATGTGCCTGAAGCTGTCCTACAAAATCTTCAAGTATCTTTATCCACTGCTCTTTTCTGTTCAGATGAACAGCAATCTTATCGAACAGTTCATAACCTTTTTGATCAAAAAGATTCGCATTGAGTAATCCGATTCCGGTTCTTAAAATATCGTCTTTTCGCTCTCCCGGTATACTCTGCTCGCTAAACTCCCTTACATACCTGTAAAGGCTTTCCATATCGGAAGCATTAAGATGATACATACGCCGGCTGTACTCTGACTGTTCTTTCTGAAAATCTCCACCACATAACAAACCTGTATATAATTCTTTATTTCTTTCTCGAATCATAGATAACAAAGAAGCAAACTCCTTTTTATCTTCATCATAAACTTCTCTTAAAATATGATCCATTTCCATTAAAATGACTTTTTTAGAACGTCCTGTTACTCCCGCAATGAGACTTTCGATATAGATTTGTCTCTCTGCCTGTGAAAATGGATGCTGATGTACTTCTGCCAAAATATCTTCTGCCACAAATTTTAATTCTTTATCTTTACAAACCCAATATAGCAGCTCTGGTATATTTTTACTAAGATATTCCATGGAGAGGGGATTCTTTCCATGTTTTCTTGCAATATCATAAAAAATCCATTCTACTTTTTTCAAGAGGTTTCCAGTATCACGCACATTTTTTAAATACGCTGCTGCTGCCTGCTGAAAGTCCTGATAAATAGAATCTTGTTTCTCACTTGCCTTTGCAATGCCATGATAAAAATACTGATCCAGTGCATCCCAGTCAGCATCCCACCCATTCTTTTCAGAAAGAGAATAGGAATAGGTTCCGCATACTTTTGGGGAAAAATAAAAAGGTACTGATGGAATGGCTTCTCTTGTAAATGAAACATATCCTGCCTTCTCCCTGATACACTGTGGAAGTAAACTGTGGATCACATACATAACTTTCTGTGTATTCGCGGCAAACTCTTCTTCCTTCCAGTTCGGAGCAACAATATTAAGACCTTCCGAATGTCCTGACAAACACCAAAAGACCACCTGCATAAATTCAGGTAGTCTCTCTTCAAGACACAGCTCTCGTAAGATATCTTCTCGATCAAATTTGGCTTCTTCTAATGTTAATGTTGGAAGAAATCCTGTACTCTCCCCCTCCGTCCATTCTATTCCTGGAGCAAGATATACTGCCGGATTATGATCCGGCGCTTTGGGCTGATATAATCTTACCCTTTTATTCTGACGTTTATCTTCTCCTGATTCACAGGGAATAGATGTCATCTTGACAAACCCACAGACAGGGCTGTATACAAGTTCTTCTACTTCGATTCTTCCTGTTTTATCAACCACCGCTGCCTGCGCTACTTTCTCTAATTCTCTTAAATATGTCCTGTCTTCCGGTATGGAAGAAGCTACAATTCCCCAACCGAGTTTATTCCCGGAAATACAATGATTGGACCATGTATATTCATGAATTAAATATTCTATCTTCATTACTCAAGCCACCCTCTTTCCTGCATAAACTTCATTATCATCCATAAGATTGGTTCCTCCGTCCTGATCGGCCGCACTCTTCCAACCGTCCTTACTTCCTTCTGCGTTCCCTCCATCGTCTCTTCTGTTTCACATCCAAGTGCTGAAACTGCAAAAAGTCCACTTTCTTTATAATCATCCAGATTACGCTGCAGACGAAAAACCTTCTGATCAAAAATCTGTTTTAATATTTCCTGTCTTAAAAAATGATGATCCATATTCATAAAGCCGTAGGACACCTGCTTTCTTTCAAATAAAAGACTGCTTCCTCGATATTCCTTTATTTCTCCGAGTTCTTCTAACAAATCACTTTTTGCGATCGTAAGTGCCATATATTTTTGCTTTAATTCATGATCTCCTAAAACAGAACGAATAGAATCTAAAATGGTATCCGCTTTTCTCTCATAGAAATACTCATCACTTACTGTATTCTCCATCATGAAATCTGCCTGATTCATTACCTGTTTTCCGTTCTCGTTACTCATACGCTGAATGGACATCTGTTCTTCCTTACTCATAACATATAGTTTCTCAAGAACCCGTTCCTCATCCGGAATCTGCTTATTAATAAGAGAATGTTCCAAATGCATCTGTGCCGGATCTACCAGGCAGATAAATCCATCCATATGACGAACAAAACCGGTTCTTCCGGTTCCGGCACTATCACGTATTAATTCTCCTGCCACATCATAAATTGAAGTGATCATGTGGAGATTCTTCTGACCGATCCGATAGGTCACTTCCAAAAATATCGGTTTCTTAAATGCCTTGCTCGTTGATTCCGGACAGATTCCATAGCGTAACAACTTATCCGCATTCCGTTCCATCTCCATCTTATAATCATCATTCGGATTTCCGTAAGCATTACGAATGGTAAGGTTCTGTCTTTGCATCACATCAAATCCATTCATCATAAGCGAACACAGATAGACTGTCTTACCAGATGCAACACTTCCTGCTAAACCAATCATGAGCATCTCATATTTAAAAAAGTTCTGTGGAAGAACATTATGGCAATGTGGACATACCATCGTATTTGAAAACATCGTCACCGCTCCCTCTTCCACATGAAATGTGTATCCACAGCTATCCGGATCAAAACGCTTCACTGCCAGTTCATTTCCCGCTGCCGTAAGCTCCTGATTCAACTCTGTCATAACTTCATTATCAATAATGATTCTTCGGGCATCAATCTGTTCTTCCGGGATTCCCATGGCACTCCAAAAATATAAATAAGATACGTCTGTTTTATAGGAAAATACTTCATTCAGCGCCGGGGACTGAAATCGCACTCCATCGGTTCTTAAAAGAAATCCTGCATCTTCATTCGAAATGTTCCGAAAACAGTAAGGACATTTCTTCACTCGTATTGTTTTTGTCTCCTGCATTAGTATCTCTCCCGTCTAACATCTCTTTGTTGCTTTTATCGAAATCTCATGTTTCGATTCCAAAATAATATAATACGTCACATCCTGTTTTATGACAGCTTTCTTTGTAGAAATCCCCTGATCTCTTGAAAGACCGGCTTCCCTGATTTCAAAAGGCTGCTGCTTAGAAACAATGATCAGTTCTTCCGGCTGATCTGATGCACAGATTTCCAACCCCTGATCTTCGATATAATAAGTAAATTCTTTACCTGACGGATGCTTACCATACATAAGAATATTATCAAGTGCAACTTTATCTTTTCGAATCGTTCCATCTGCACAAACAGCCGCACATCCTCCAAAAGCAGAACCATGTGTGATCAGAAAATCCATCCCAAATACACGATCTCTCTGCTTCTTTTCTTCTTCCTGTTTTAACTGCCGCTCCTCTTCTCTTCTCTGACTCTCCAGTTCAGAAACCTGACCAG
>UMFX01015360.1_pt1 | contig 10169 bp, 8 predicted proteins | sample 1965131 | NCBI WGS metagenome assembly UMFX01 (sample SAMEA4836058, study PRJEB28245) | human gut metagenome | biome: gut microbiome; material: fecal sample | place: Denmark | collected 2008 | reverse complement strand
GCTTTCCCTATTTTCTGGTCGATTTTGGCCGCTGCCTCAGACCGCATGGGATTTGTGATGTGGGTGTAGATGTCCAGCGTGGTGGCCGCCGAAACATGGCCCGGCATGGCAGAGAGGGTCTTCACATCCATCCCGTTTCCAAGAGCGATGGTGGCAAAGGTATGCCGTAAATCATGGAAACGAATTTGCTTACACTGGGCGTGTTCCAGGATGAGGTGTAGCCGCGTTCTGATGTAGGCCGGGTCCAGAGGCGAGTCCTCCTTCACCGGCGCGGGGAACATCCACCGGGAGTTTACGCTCTCCTTGTACTCTTTCAGAATGTTCAGAAGCGTCGGAGGCAGGCTGACCGTGCGGATGGAGGATTTCGTTTTGGGCTTGGAAATCAGGAGCCCGTCCTCCTTTGTCCGGTAGACCTGCTTGGTGACTTGTAGTTCTCCGGTCTCCAGATTCAGGTCATCCCATTGCAGGGCCAGCAGTTCTCCCCGCCGCAGGCCGGTGGTCAGTTCCAGCAGGAACAGCTCGAAGTACCCCTCCGCCTTTGCGTGGATCAGAAACCGCTGGATCTCCTCACGGGTCAGCACCTGCATCTCCCGTGCTTTCTTGGGCGGCAGCTTGCATCCGACGGCGGGGTTCATGCGGATCAGCCCCTCCTGCACTGCCTTCTCCAAAGCGGACCGGCAGTTCATGTGGCAGGCCCGCACCATGCGGTCGGACAGCCCCTTGCCGTAGTGTTCCGCGTGGAGGAGCCGTCCGCTCTTTTTCAGTCGGGCGTAGAACTGCTGCAGGTCATTCTGTGTCAGCTGATCCAGAGGGATGTTTCCCAGTTCCGAGATAATGTGCCGATAGATCCTGCCCTCATAGCCCGAACGGGTGGTGGGTCGAAGCTTCGGCTTAGAGTAGTTCTGATACCAGAAGTCCATCCACTCTCCGAAGGGCATTTCGAGCTTAATCTTGTCTGACTTGGGTGGAGCGTACTGCTCCTGCAACTGCTTCAGCTTCTCTACGCATTCGCTCTTTGTCTTGGCCAAGACATTCTTGGTCTTGGGAAGGTTCTTTTCATCGTAGCCGATGACCACCCGGCCCTCCCAGCTGCCGTCTTCCTTTTTTCGTACCATGCCGTCGCCGGATGGCCTGCGTTTTGCCATGATGATGTACCTCCTTTGCAGCAACACAACATATCCCAGAAAGAGAGAACTATCCAGGGGCACGGCGAACTGTTATCAAAAAAGTTATCATTTGGGGTAGCGAACACAGTGGCAATCAATCAAAAATTTTTCTGTGATAAACCAAAATATATACATTTTTACAAAAATTGACCATCATAAGCAGCGACGAGAATTCTTTAAAAAAACAAAAGCACGAAAAACACTCAAAAATAGGCATAAAGGCTTTGATTTCTCTTGCAATAATTGAATTCTTGGAGAATTGGAGCTTGTTTGTAGCCCACTTTTTTACTCATCTCTTGATAGTATGTCTCAAGGGCTTTTTTGAATATGCTTTATAGTGCTTATTCTTTGTATCTCCCAGCCCAACCAACAGTCATCCCAACCTTGCTTACTAATTCTCCTTGAAAGTATCCAAATATCTCGCAAACAGGGCTGTTTTTGTCCTGCATTTAGATTGCAGGCTCATTCTGTGCACCACTTGACCACATGTTTGCCCACAGACAGCGAAAACCGGCCCACCAGGGATGGCATTCCCTGATAGGCCGGTCGTTTTGCCTCAGCTGGCCTCTCGGCTCCAGCGTTTTCTGGCCTGGAAGGTGGTCATAATCCGTTCTGGCTGGGCAATGGCTGTGTCCTGTACCTCCGCCTTTGCGATGCCCTGGTCGATCTTCACTGCTGCCCTTTGGCGCATCTCGTCGGTGACATGGGAGTAGGTGTTCAGGGTGGTTGCGCTGGATACATGGCCCAGGATGGTGGACAGTGTCTTGATGTCCATTCCATGGGCCAGGGCATTGGTTGCGAAAGTATGCCTAAGATCATGAAAGCGCACTTGCTCACATCCCGCATGCTCCAGCAGTGTGTGAAGCCGTCGGCTGACTGCCGAGGGGATAATCGGCAGATCGTCTTTCTTGGGCGAGGGGAATAACCATCGTGAGTTCACTTTGGTCTTGTATTCCGCCAGCACCTTCCTGACAGATGGAGGCAGGATCAGAGTGCGGACAGCCGCCTTAGTTTTCGGCTCACTGATTACCAATTTCGAACCAACGAGGTTTACCTGTTTGTTAATCCTCAATTCCCCGGTAACCAGATCCACATCATCCCACTGGAGAGCCATCAGTTCTCCCAGTCGCAGACCAGTGGCAAATTCCAGAAGGAAAAGTTCGTAGTAATTCTCTTCCTTGGCCTGGATCAGTACCTTCTGCATATCCTCTCGGGAGAGAACCTTCATCTCATTTGGCCTATTTGGAGGCAGTTTGCAGCCCTTTGCCGGGTTGCGGACAATCAACTTTTCTGCCACCGCTTTTTCCAATACCCGATCACATAGACTGTAGCAGTTTATCACCTGACTGTCCGAGAGACCGCCTTCTCCGTTTTTCTGATCCACACGGGCCTCTGTCATCATCCAGGTACACATCTGTTGGATATCACTGGTGGTCACTTTGTTCAGCGGGATGCTTCCCAGTCTGGGGTGAAGGTATAATCGGATATACCCTTCGTAGGTCCTCTGGGTAGCAGGTCTGGCATTGGGCTTACAGTAGGTTTCATACCAATGGTCCAACCACTCCCCGAATGGCATATCTGCCTTGAGTTTTATGGGTGTATCCGGTGTGATGGTGCTCTTCAGCGCCTTTAGTTTTTCTATACATTCGCCTTTGGTCTTGGCCAGCACATTCTTCGTCTTGGGAAGGTCATTCTCATCATACCCAATGACGATCCGTCCTTCCCAGCGGCCATCCTTTCTCAGCCGGACGGTGCCTTCGCCATTTTTCCGCTTTCTTCCCATGGCTTCAACTCCTCTCCGAAGATGTCAATGAGAAATTCTTCTACGATCTCAGCTGCCCGTTTTTGCATATCTCCTGTGGTGTGAGTGTATGTGTCCAGTGTGAACGCAGCCCGTGTGTGTCCCAGAATGCCCGACAGGGTCTTAACATCCACCCCTGATGTCAGAGCATGGGTCGCGAAGGTGTGTCTGAGATCATGGAAACGAATATCAGGAAGCTCTGCCTGTTTCAGTACATCCTTCATCCGCTCATAGGCGGCGCTTGGTCGGGTAGGCTGCTCTGGTTTCAGCGGATGCGGAAAAATCCATTCCGTCAGTGCCGTCTTCTTTCTCTCCCGAAGCAGTGCAGCGGTACTGGGCGCCAGGTTGATGGTGCGAGTACCTGCAGCAGTCTTGGTATCCCAGGCGGTCAGTTTGCCACCCTTCTCCTCATGGATCGTGCGGCGACTCCTCAAGGCACCTTTGGCCTCGTCAAAATCTTCCCACTTGAGCCCACAGATTTCACCTCTGCGCAAACCGGTAGTCAACTCTGTGTAGAAGAAATCGTGCCAGACGCTGTCCCTCTGAATGGTTCCCATGAACTTTTCCAGTTGTTCATCTGTCAGCACCTTTTTGCCTTTGTAGCTGAATTTGGGCGCATCAATATCTTCCGTGGGATTTCGTGGGATGAGACCAGCCTGCTGTGCGGCACCCATCGCCTCATGGAACATTGCGTGAATACCTCGGATTGTTCCGCTGGCCAGCCCCTCTCCTGTGTTTCGGTTTCCGTGATGAGCCAGTATATCATATAACTTTTGAATGTCTTTCCCTGTGACCTGGGAGATAATTTTCTCTCCCAGGTACGGTTTGATATGTCTGGCTACAGTTCCCTCATATCTTTTTATGGTGACAGGTCGTATCGTTCCAGTCATGTTCTCCAGCCACTGATCCAGCCATTGGCCCAGTGTCATCCGGCTCTCCTCAGTCAGCTCGACGCCCTGATACGCCTCGATGCTCTGCCGGAGTTTGGCTGTCAGTTCCTTTTGGGTATCTGCGTAGATGTAACGGAAGATGGGATCACCGTTTTCCTTGTGGCCAACTACGATACGCCCTTCCCAGCGTCCATCTTCCCGCTTGCGCACCATGCCGTCACCTGACGGTCGTCTTTTTGCCATGCCGTATCACCCCCAAGGCCTTATTTTCGTTTTGCGGCGCAACTTTTGAGTGCTTATTTTACAGCGGGGAATTTGTAAGGCTCCGCCACACACTGATACAGAACTGCGCCGCAGCGTCGGCAGATCAGATACTGCAGCCGGTTGCCGAGTAGTCCATGCTTTCTGAAGGTGACCAGCGCCTCGCCATGCTGCCAGCCAAGGCCAATGTCTTCGCATCCGCAGTACTGGCACCGCTGGACCGGAAGTCGATTCATCATCTTATTCAATCCTCCTGTTCTATCCTGTGACAGAGGCGCTCTGTTTCCTCCTCATCGAAGGAGTACAGGCCGTCCGCTTCCAGTCCTTTGCTCAGTCCCCAGGCCAGTTTGAACCCGGCGGTGAAGCTGGCCAGTGAGGTCTCCTCCCGCAGCAGGTTTTGGGTGTCCACCAGATGCATGAGCCTGCGCCGCTGAAGCTTGTCCAGGCAGTCCCGCACCTCCTGGCGGGTGTTCTCAATATCTTCTTCTAACTCACTGAAGTCCGGCTCCCGGTAGAACCGCTGGTGCAGGGCTCTCATGTAGTCGTTCATTGTGCCTCGCCTCCTTTACAGCAACACACAATACCGAACTACAGAGAAAATAGCCAGGGCTTTTGACCACAATTATCAGATTGTTATCAATTTCTCCGGCCTATTTCTGCGCGGCCCTTATCATTGTTAACACTGTGCTATTTTTGCTCACCATCCGCCCATGGTCATGCCGTCCATAGTCTGCTCTTCCTCATAGTCATCCGGCTTGTGCCCCAGAGCAATTTTCTTTGCCCTGAGTTTTTGGAGCCGCTTGCGCTCAATATGCGGTGCCCTTGTGGTGGAATCCTGCGGAGCGCTGTCCCGGAAAATATTGCCCATATGGTGGAGCAGTCGGGTAGCCGAGAGCAGCAGGCTGGGTGATACAAGCTGTCCCTGCTGTTCCATCCGATCCACAAAAAATTGCGCATAGGTGTGGCCCTGTTCTGCTGCGGCCTGGAACCACTCGTAGGCGGTGTCTTCGTCTTGTTCCACACCTTCGCCCATCAGGTACAGTTTGCCCATCAGATACTGCGCCCAAGGGTTATCCGCTTGTGCCGCCTGGTGCATATACTCCGCCGCTGTACCGGAATTCTTCACCACATGTTTGCCGCTGAGATATTCCTCACCCAAGATATAGGCGGCGTAGTCGTTACCATTTTGTGCGGCTGCCTTCATCCAGCGAATGCCCTCGCTTGGATCATGCACATCCGGATCATCAGAGAGAAATAATCTACCCAGTGCGTATTGCGCAGCATGGACTTCCTGCTTTGCTGCCCGTTCCAGCCAATGTTTGGCTTTCTCTGTATCCGGGATGAGCAGTCCGCCGTCCCGGTACAACAGCCCCAGAAAATATTGCGCGTACGCATCACCCGTTTGGGCCAGTTGTTCCATCTTTGCTGCCGCAGCATCCCGTTCCGCGAGAGGCAGTTTCTCATTTTCAATCGTGCCCCGCAGTTCCCAGCACGCCCAGGTAAGTTCCCGATCATCTACCCAGCCACCACCATCCTCCATGTCCCTGTCCTCAAAGGAAATTTGATTTTGCCGAATACGTTCTGCCTCTCGGATCACTGCGTTCTTGATGGCACGGAACTCTTTCTGCTGAGACAGCGGCGGACGCTGGCGTTCCTTCTCTGAATAGAAGTCACTTGCTCTGCACTGCAGGTCCCACCACTTCTGGTAGCACTCATTCACAACAGGCAGCCGTTCCATCTGATCTACGATCTTGTCCACCTGTTTCTTCAATGCTTTTGGAAGATACCCGTATGACTTCTTGCCCTTTACCTCACCCAGCCGCTGGACGAGATTCAAGATCATCTGCTCCGCTTGTGGATGCTCACAGACCGACTCACTCATCTGCTGAGACAGCTCCAGCATAACTCTCCGTGTTTCTCGCATCAGTTCGTCTCGGCTTTCAGACTTCTGTTCGTAGAGATGGAGCATCTCCTGTTTGAATATCTGGTTGGTGAGCGTGGACTTGATCTGCCGGATACCATCTTTGGACAGGTATGCTTGCCCAGGTTTCACCGACCACGCCATCATGTGCACATGCGGATGCTTTCCCTCATCATGGAAGGCGGCGTACCAACGAAAATCCTGGGGCGGGATCTTCATGGCGGCAGCAATGTCATTGCGGTGCGTACGCAGGAGAGAACGCCACGCCTGGGCGTTGTTATAGCCCAGGCGCTCAGCGTCCTCCCGATGGAGCGAAATGATGTGCGTCCAAACATTTCCTGTGTAGTGCTCCAGTTCAGACATGGCTTTGTCCAGATCCACGCCATCTTCATCGCCAAATAGTCCATGGTCACCCAGACGCTCGGCGCGGGGCCGGGTAGCGATGTACTTGGCATAGCCTTCCGAGGTTTGCACCTGAGACCAGTTCTCCTCCAGTGCCAGAGTGATGAGGGACGAGGCGTTGGCCTTAGTGGGACAACCGATGTAGTCCTCATACTCCAGTAGATTTTTTGTGTCAGGAAAATCGTTTGCCAATTTAGTGATGAGTTGTTCCTGTTTGCGGGTGGGCGGACGGTCATCTGGGATGATCGCCACCCGTTCCCGCGTGGCGATGTACTTCATGTAGCCGCCTGCACCTTGACCGCCGCCGCACTTGATATAGGGACTCTTGACGATCAGTCTTGCCATTCGTCATCACTCCCGTTGGCATCTCTCACGATCTGCTCAAACCGCAGTCTGCCGTTAGTGCGCTTCACATTGGCGATGCTATCAGCACGGCGGCGGCGCAGATACTCTTCATCCAGATTGATGCAGTCAGCCAACATGCTCATGCCCATGTCCAACTCCACCGCCTGCTTGAACAACAGCGCTGCCATGCGATTTTCAAACTGATCCAGCCTGCCGTCCAGGTAGGACTGAACCGAGGTTGGGAGGAATAGTCCCGCGTTGTTGGCACTGAGATAGTCCAGATAAAAGTCGATGGCATTCTCAATAAATGCGGTGAGGCTGCGGCTCCCATCTTCCGTATATCGCCGTTCCAGAGTGGCTTTTTTCTCCGGCGACAGGTAGAGAGGAAATTTTTCTTTTTTGCTCATAATGGCTCCTTTCTGGGGTTTGACCCCTGTTTTTTTCTTGTGGGAGTAAGCGTCGGGGGATAACGACCTCAGAACTCTGTTTTCTCTCCGATTTTGACCCCATTTCCAGCGCCCACGGAAACCCCTGAAACTGCCCGCACTGCGGGCAGATGTGACCGGCAAAGGCGTCGTTGGCGACGCCTTGCCTTTATCCTGCTTTTTCTTTCGTCCTCGAGATTTCCTCCGAAAGCGGGCCAAATCTGCCTTGAAAGCCCTTGGTGGGGCAGGGACTCTGCCACACCCCGAAGGAGGGCACACAGCGCCTCACAGTGGGGCACACGGGGCGCTCTCTGTGCTCTGTGCCAGGAGCGCCTGCGCCTGCTGCCACCGCTGCCGTTCCTCCAAGCGGAGCATCTGCTGCTGGTAGCAATGATCCATCGTCGCCTGGATTGGCAGGATGGTGTACAGGTTGTTGCCGTTCTGCTTCATGCCGTGTTTGTCGATGTAAGAGGTATTCTCGATGGTAATGAACTGCCTGTCCGCCAATTTCGTGATGTGCTTCATCACAGTGGACACGGTCAAGTGTACTGCAGCGGAGATGGTGCGGTAGCTGGGATGACACTGATGTGTGCGGCGATCCTCGCAGTAGAGCAGATAGGCGTAGACCGTGATGGCTCCGTGACCGATGTTCATGAAAAACAATTCATTGGGCAGAGAGAAAAAGTTCTTGCCGTTGCTTTTGAGTATCGGAACCATGTGCTGATCCAGCAGTCCGCGACGGTTGAGTTCGGCAATCTGCTTCACAGCCATGTCCTTGCTCATGTGCAGTTGGGATGCGATTTCATCCGCACTGGGCAAGGCATTTTTGTTGCAGTGGACATGCAGATAGCAGAGATAGGCGAGGATGGCAAATCCCTGGGGTTTCAGTTCCCATTTCCAGACATCATTTGGAATTGGGAAGCGGCGTCGCTTTGGATCAGGCTGATTGAAAAAGAAACTCATTTGTGCACACCTCCCTCTGTGTTCTCCATCACCCATTGAATGAACTGTTCCTTGGGTACCGCCATGCGGCTGCCCACACGCAGCACCGGAAAGCCTGGTTGGTGCATCAGTTCATACCCGCTGGACAGCGATACGCCCAGTACCTTTGCCACCAATTCCGAATTGAGAAACAGCGGCAGTTCGTCGTAGCTTTTATAGACAGATTCTTTCATGTTGACCATCTCCTTTTCAAAACTCCCTCTACTTCTTTAGCCGCAAACATTTGCGTGTGACATAGTTTTGACATAACCTTTGGATGGTGTCCGAGTTGTCTCTCTACTTGTATTGGGGAAAATATATCCCCCTGACATACTTTTGACAGAAAAACGGAGCGCCTGCGACAAAGCAGGCGCTCCGTTTGAGGTTCTGGTAATTCACTTTTGTCTTGGCTTTGGCAGTCGGTAAGTTCTTTCTGCCTTATTTCGCTCCTCCAGAGGCTGGACAAAGGCAGAGAAGAACTCCTTTATGACGCGCAGGCTCCCATTAATCCCACCAGAAGTACCAAACAGTGGACTGCCGCAGCACATCGGCCAGAGCACCCACGGTGGCTTCATCCGGGCCCTGGTCAATCACATCGGGGCAGAAGCCATACAGTTCCACTGCTGTATCCATAGCCTTCTCTTCGGGAACGGGAGCCGGGAGCAGGAACTCCAACTCGTCGTGGCTCGTGGCAGCGGGCACCGCCCCATGCTGTTCAAACCAGTATTTTGCAACTGCCATTAACTCCGGCGTGTTAGGACATTCATTCCAGCCACCAAAGGGCAGATAGGCAAAAATCTCCCAAGGGTTCTTCACGGGGATTTTAGCCAGAATGAGAGGATAGGTCATATTATTATCGGAATTCCAGTAGCTTGAAAAACGACGGTTCTCATACCCTCCCTCCATCTCGCCCAGGACTTCCTCATCCCAGTCCATATCGTCATCCTTGGCTTCCTCTTTGCGTTGGTTTATCAGCTCTTCCAGAACTGCTTTTCCGTCCTTGAGGGGAGCGGCAAGCATCTTTTTGCGGTATTCCGCTACCTTGTCCGGATCAAAGGCGTAATTGTCCTCACCATCGCTGTCCGGGTCGGAATTCAGGATCAGGCATTCCCACAGGGTTTCATCATCCGCCTTAATCAGAACCGGCACAAAGCCCTCTTTGACACTTTCTCGTTTGGCATAGTTATATGCCGACATGATGGGGTCATCGTCCGCCATCGCGGGGAAATAGGTACATTCACAGTTCAGATATCCCATCATGGCCTTCGCAAAATCCGAAGGCTCCAGAGTGGCCTCATCGAAATCTTGTCCATGCCAGTTGGCAAAGCGCTTTTCAATCACTTTTGCCATAGCCTGATAATAGTCCTCATCAAAGGGAATGAACAGGTAGGCTTCCCCCTGGAACTTGTCGGAGTAATATTTCTCTGCGCCGAAATATTCTAAGGCATAGTTGTCAATGTCGCTGGGGAAGTAAGGGCTATCCGCCTCCCCATAGTAGTATCCGGCAAAGGCTGCGCCTTCCTTATTGAACAGCGCACCAAAGAGCTGCCCGTTCAGCTGGTCCCGGATAAAGCCGCGCAGATCGGTGCGGCTCAGATCCGCCATAAACGGCTGCACCTGCTCCCAGTACCGCTCCATAAATTCCACGCTCATCAGGTCATGCTCCAGGCACCAGCGCAGATAGATTGCCATGTGGTTGTAGGCATTGATCTCGTCCACCGGCAGCCCTTTTTCCTGAATGGATTCCAGGTGCCAGTCGGCATCGTCCATATCGCCGGTAAAATCCTCATCCGCAAACGTTCCTCTGGTGATGGCATTCTGGCGGGTGGGATTGACCACAAAACTGATGCCTGCCATCTTTTCCAGCAGAGCGTCCGCATCATGCTCCAGTTTATACTTCAATTCGTTTCGATAGAGCGGAATTACCTGATAGAAGTTGACCTCCTCGCCGCTGGGCAAAGTGCAGACCTCTCCTCC
>UMFX01016848.1_pt1 | contig 10300 bp, 9 predicted proteins | sample 1965131 | NCBI WGS metagenome assembly UMFX01 (sample SAMEA4836058, study PRJEB28245) | human gut metagenome | biome: gut microbiome; material: fecal sample | place: Denmark | collected 2008 | reverse complement strand
TTCGGAGTAATATCATTGCTGTATAAAAAGCTAATAAGAATGTCCGGCGAAAATTTGAAGAACTTCTAAATGCTCTCCACCACGTTCCAAACATATTTCGGATAAAATTATTCTTTTTCCACCCATGCTCCTTACCATATAAATATAAGAACATTGTTAAAAAAGCAAGGAGAACGGCAGCCCAAAAGGGCTGATAAAGTGCTGATAATACATTATATACTATTTTATTAAATATTTCGATTATCTTACTTTCCATTGTTCTCCTTCACTGCTTATTTCAAATCTTCAAACAAATCTTTCTGATATACACCAGCTTCTATCAGTTTGGCAAATGATTTCACTACATAGTCTTTATCCTCTTTATAGGTTACTCCGAACCATTTGTCATTCGTATCTAACACTTTTACGGAAACTCTGCCTGCCTGAAGAAGTTCGTCTATGTAGATTGGCAGTAAATATTCTGCTTTCAGAATATCTTTGTTTCCCATATTTTCAAAGAACTCTTTAAATCCATCTTCTAAAGTCTGCATGAACTCCGGTGTGAGTCCCCACATATTCATAGATGCGTAGGATTCCGCATTAATTGAAGTGAGCTGTCCATCGTTGTCTACTGCTGCACCCTCTGGAGTCTTAACAATATTGGAGGTTTCATGAACTGCTGTGAGATAGCCTTCCTCATTTGTCTCGCAGATACCTCTGGTAACGGCACCATTTTCACTTAAAGTATTCTTTAAAATGAAACCTGCCATACAGAATTGATTCGCTTTTTCTGGTGTATAGTCTACAAGGAAATCATGAAGCTTAACAAATGCTTCCTTTCCATAGTAGTCATCTGCATTGATAACTGCAAATGGCTCATGCAGAACTTCTTTACAAGCAAGAACAGCTTGTCCTGTTCCCCAAGGCTTGGTACGTCCTGCTGGAAGCTCCACACCTTCTGGAAGTTCGCTTAATTCCTGATATGCGTAGGCAATCTCTACATCAAGATCTTTACAAATCTTTTCAATACGATCACCGATTGCTTCTTTAAAGGCATCCTTAATATCTTTACGGATAATAAAAACTATTTTGTTGAAGCCTGCTTCGATTGCATCATGGATAGAATAATCCATGATAATCTCTCCATTTAAACCAACTGGAGCAAGTTGTTTTATTCCACCACCGAATCGGGAACCGATGCCGGCAGCCATAATGACTAATGTTGTTTTCATATTTTTTCCTTTCATTTATTGTTGTTATTCTTTAAATACAAACATTTACAGGTTTAAGTATTCAAAAAAATATTTTAATTTCACAAATCTATATCATTTATTCTTTATTCTTCGTATGATTTTATTCAAAATGTCAAGTCTTAAACCAATTTGGGCTATCTGATAATTGTTTTTTAATAGCCCTATTGCATATAGCTTTTTAGAAAATTCTAATTTTAAATCCATAATGGGGAGGGTATGAACATACTTACATTGATACATAAAGATTGTTCTTTTAATTTCTGAATTTAATCTTATAACTCTTTTCTCATTCAAGTAAAATTGCTCAATTAAGAGATTTATGAACTCTTGCGTGTTTGTAACATCCTCTGAATAAAAATGAACGTATGAGTGCAGCATCAAATCTGTAATATAAAATGACTCAATAGCTCTTAAACTATTCACAGAAGTTTTAGTAATTCCTGTCGGATTACTTCTATATGCATATTGACATTTAGACACCATATAAATAGAGTTCGCCCTCGGAACAACAAGATGAGCTATAATAGAATCTTCATACCAATAATTTTCCGGAAACACTAAATGTTCAAAAAACTTTCTTTTTATTGCCTTTCCCCATGCACAACCATTTAATAACGAAGTGTCATTCTCATCTTTTATTGTTATATTCTTTAATTTTTTTCTATTCTCATTATTAAAAGTATAATACCCAGTTGCTACAATATCTGCATCTTTAGAGAATGCTTTTTTTAAGAGAAAATCAATATAATCACTTGTAACATAATCATCTGAATCAATAAAGATTAGATATTTTCCCCTCGCCTCTCGTATACCTGTATTTCGTGCTCCAGAAAATCCTTTATTACACTGTGTTATTATTCTAAAATTCTTTATTTTAGTGGAATATCGACGCAGTATTTCAGCTGTACTATCTGTTGAACCGTCATCTATTGCAATAATTTCAATATTATATGAAGTTTTTTGTTTCAGTATTGACTCCATACATTCAGCAACATATTTTTCTACATTATAGCAAGGAATAATTACTGTAGCATCATAAATTTCTTCTTGATATTTAAACACATAATCTTTGGAGTAACACTCTGTCATTGGGTTTTTTACATATTTTATCAAGACTTTATCATGTAATCTATCATAAAGATTTCTCATCATTTCTCCTCTCTATGGCTCATTTTATAGAATCGCCAATATATTCTATTCAATAATCAAAAGTAAACACTACTCACACTTTTGAAATTTTTAAACAGTTAAAGATTTATTTTCTTTTTACAAAATCTAAAATTAGCTTTAACGAATTATTTCTAAACAGCACTAGAACAATTCCATATCCAATCACTGATAGCATAAAAGAAACAAATATGCTCACATATAGACTTGATATATATATTTTTACTAAACGGCAAATTACTATTATCAGAAAAGAGCCTAAAAGAGTAGAAATAATATCATTTTTTTGTAAATTACTTTGAAAATACTTTCTTCCATACAAATAACATACAACTGCTGATATTAATTCTGCAAGTGCTGTAGTGAAAGCTGCTGCATTTTGATTAAAATATGGAATCAAAAGTACATTCAATATAATATTAGCTAACGCTGCGAAAGTTGTAGCTTTCAATACACTTTTATCTTCTTTATTTACAATAAGTACACAAGAAGTATAAAACCAACTAAATATACTAAATAAAAGTGCTATGCTAAGTATTTGTAATGAAGTTGTTGCTGGTAAAAAGTCTTTTCCTGATAATAGAAACACTATTTTATCACTTAACGCAAATGTCCCGACCATTACAGGCACAGTTAAAGTAATTAATGAATTCAGTATAGTAGATGCAGTTTCTACGTATTCTCTTTCATTTCCAGCTCCAATATAAGATGCCAATCTAGGAATTGATACAACAATTAAGGCTCCCAACAATGACTTAAGCATCGTGTAAACTTTTGTTGCTACTGAATACAAACCAACATGGTAGCTGCCTGATATCAAGCCTAAAATTGTAACATCGGAATTGATATATATTGTCATTGCAATAGAATTTGCAAATAAAATAAGTATCGGGATTAAATGTTTTTTCATTTTGCTATTGAAACAAAATCTAATATCGCAATATTTTTTTCTAGCAAAGATATTTATAAAGTTAGCACCTGATGTTGATATCAAAGTAATAACAGAGTATTGAACTAATGAATCCTTATCTTTCACAAATATAAACATCAGTACAACTGATATAAATTGACAAATTATTGTTCTAATTGTAATAAGTCCAAATTCCTCAAAAATATTAAAAATCCATTCACATCCTAAAGTTGTAAAGGAAATTGACATACTTAAAATTACTATTATAGAAATATAATCATGTAACTTATTCAGAAAAATTAAACAAAAAAGCAAAATAACGTAAGACACTAAGGTTGATATAAAATTAATTGAAAAAACTTCAGAACAAAAATCAGAAATTTTATTTCTATCATTTCTATATCTAGCACCTTCTCTTATTGCATATGTACTAATTCCTAATCCAGCAAGCAGTGTAAAATAACTTACTATAGATGAACTAAAATTATAAATTCCAATATTTTCAACTCCTAATACTCTAGATATATATGGAAAAGTTATCAATGGAAATATTATGGAAAATATAGTTTTAATTGCGTTAAGTAATGCATTAATACCAATAAATTTATTTTTCACAATTGTTACCTTTCAATAAAATCCTTTCGCATAATAATTCTATGATCTTTGGGTCTACTTTCTCATCAAATTTTCTTGCAAACATGCAATCACTATCAATTAGTTCATTGAAATCTTTTTTTGTCCAAACATAAGGACCACCTCTAGACCAATCAATTTTCCTCACATTTGAACGATAATCGTCATCCATTTTTAAATCATAGAGTCTCGAAAACCACTTGTCGTTGTTTGCAATAAATGTCTGTAGAAATAGTTCATCACAACAATTCGTATTCTTATATATTCTTTCTATATAATCTTTTTCTTTCAGCAAATCTCGTGCCAATTCATCAGTTATGCTAAACCACTGCGACCCGTGATAAAAGACTAAATTATTATCCTTTAATCTGTCAATATGTAATAATTCTTGTAATCTAATTTGAAAATAATCAATCCTTCTTACTATTCTAAAATCAATAAAGCTGAAAAAATTATAATAACTTGTTGCCCAATAGTATTTAACTCTTCTCTTTATTTGGTATTCATTCTCGCTGTTCTTACCAGAAAAGTGGACAAATTGTTTTCCATTGTTTTTTTTAAAAAATTGATGAATTTCTAACTGATTTTTTAATGGTAAATCCATACCAGAAATCAAATGATAATAATCATATTTTCTATTTTCGGTAGCTTGTCTTAATAAAAATAATTCACATTCAACCAAGCTATAACTTCCCCAAGCTGATTTAAATAATGATGATTGAATTACTTTTGATTTAGTACAACAAGAGGCATAATCAAAAAATTTAATAGAGTCATCTGCTTTAGTATCAATATGAATATATATATCATTTTGTGAATAATCTAGTAACTTCAATAATTTTTTTATTTGCTCCAAATTTTTATGAGCCATTATTAAATATGCATGCATAAGTATTATCTCCTAGATACGAACTGAAAAAAGCAACTCAATATCCTTTGTCCAAAAAAGGATACAAATGCAAGTATTCTGTATTTTAATTTACAATTATGATCGGTTACAATCTGAAGTCTATATTTTCTAACATATTTCCATAATTCTTCTCTGTAGCATTTTTGTTCATGATTTTTATCCTTTAGTGGAAGATGAACAAACATTTCAATAGCTGCTTGAAACAATTTGAAATCTGCCGCTTTTTTGATTGTTTTACAATGATTCAATACATATGCGTGCACCTCTTTTGCAGCCAATAAAAAATCTTTGTTCTTTAATGGATCTAATGTCCCAATAGTGCTGTTGTGTCTAATCATGTAATAATAAATTGAGTTATTACCATAAACAACTATATTACACTTAGAAACAATTTTGTACAGTACATATAAATCCTCATATTTTTTTCCTTTTGGAAACTCTATGCCATCAAATAGTTCTTTTTTATATATTTTTGCTGTTACATTTGTAGCAAAATGTTTTTCATATAAGAAATCTTGAATTGCTTCAATAGAGTTTAATGTTAAAATATAATTACTATCGCTCTTTACAATTTTTGGGGATGAACCTTCCAGAAAATTTTCCATCTTTCCAACTGCAATATCTGCTCCAGTTGACTCTAATATTTTATACAAATACTCTACATAATCCTTCGAAACGTAGTCATCACTATCTGCGAATATAAAATACAGCCCTTTTGCTATCTTCATTCCAGCATTTCTTGCATCACTTTGCCCACCATTTTCTTTGTTCAGAACAATTATTCTATTGTCTTTTTTCTTCCATTTTTCACAAATATCAGAGCATCTATCTGGTGACCCATCGTTCACTAAAATGATTTCAAGGTTAGCATAAGTTTGATTAACCAAAGACTCTATACATTTATCTAGGTATTCCTCAACTTTGTAAACCGGAACTATTATCGATATAAGTGGTTTCATAATTTATCCCTCCTATTAAAAATAAATAATAAATCCATGCAAATGCACCTGTTGTAAGTGAAGTAGAAGTATTCATATTCAAAAAAATATATAACATAACAAACATGGAATAGAAATTACAATTGGTAATTTTCCAATAAGAAATGGATAATAATATGCTTCCTACAATTGTCGTTTCCAAATAAATTTTAACACTTTCAATTTCCAACATAAATCCAGAAAAATCATAAGTAGAGCCTAACCCATACGATTGAAAATGATGATTTAAATAATAAAGCACCATATTATCTCTACCCATCCAAAAATCAGCCATATTTATACCTGTTTTATTTGAAAACCAAATGCCTAAAACAGATGTTGTTAATTTAATTATAATTAATGGCGATATTGCAAAAATAATTACACATATCATACAAATTCTTTTATCAACTTTGATTGTAATTATTTTTTTCCAATTTGGTAAATAAGAAAGTATAAGTATTATTGTAGCAAATAAAATAATTAAACGTTTATTCATTAAAAGAATTGATATATAGCTAATCCATACCCACTTTCGATTATTTTCTTTGTAATAGCAGAAATAACAAAATAATGCCATCATTGGATCAGGAAAATGACTTGTTTCATAATAATCATATGCAAATGATGCTTGTCCACCCAACAACGAAAAATTTTTAATTGCATTAAGTGCCATGGAAACCGAAAATTTATCGACAATTTCAATGAAATATGATACAATATAAATTACTATCGAAAATTTAGCCATTGATAAAATTTCGTCTTTATTTAACGCATTAATCGCATAATATACAAAGATGATAGGAGTAAGAATAAAACAAAATTCTTTAATCGTTCTAAATGTAAAACGTCCGCTCCAAATTATTGAAAACACTGAAATAAGAGCTACAAACAAATAAAAACTCATTAAAGTCTTAAACTCTCTAGAAAACAGTCTCTTCTTATTTCTGTGAGAAGCATAAAAAGCAAATGAAGCTCCAATTAAAAAAAAGTATTTCAAAAGATTTAAAACTCCATTCGCATTATCATTTACAAACAAAGCATCGACAAATCCTTTCGACATGATTGCACATGCAAATAAGGCAATACCCAAAATAACATTCCTTTTTTTTCTTATAGAATATGATTTCATTTATCTATCTCCAAGCATTTATTCAAGTTTGAATGCGAATTATTATCGCTGATTTTTTTTGCTGGTACTCCCCCAATGGTTATACCACCTTTATTAAAATCTTTGACCACCACAGCATTCGCTCCAATTGCAATATCACTAGCAATATTAACTTTACCAATAATTCTTGCTCCACTTCCTATAAATACGTTATTTCCTATTACGGGAGCATCCGATTCTCCATTCGTCGCTCCAATAGTTACACTATCTTGAATTCTACAGTTTTCACCAACCTTAGCATTTCCATTAACTACAATTGAACCAAAATGTGCAATAGAAAGTCCTGGACCAAATACATTTAATGGAATATATGTATTATATTTTAATCTTTTTTTATAGTATAAAAATTGCAAAGCTTTTCCGCATAATTTTCCAATAAATGTTTTTTTACAATTTACATAATACTCTGTCTTTCTAAGCAATATCTCAAATCTCCATATTTCATCATGAACTAACTTAGGAAATTTATATTTTTTCCCTAATGCCAATTTATCTTGCTCTAAATATTTCAAATAGTCATTTTTTGAATTAATCACATCCATTCACCTTTCTAAATTCTATTCAAACCGTATTTATTAATTCTTTGTAGTAATCAGTTAATAATGCAGCAGATTCTTTAATATTAAAAATACTATTCTTCAATTCAGGTCTTTCTCGATTTGTCTTATCAACTGCTGCTGCGATCACTTTATCGGCCCAAACATCTTTCTTTTCATTTAATGAAATAAACATTGCTTTGTTAGTAAAATTAACTTCTTCTGGAACTTGATCTGAAAATATACACGATAAGCCTGAAAACTGAGCCTCAACACCAACAACCGGTAATCCTTCAAATAATGATGGCATTACAAAAACATCCATTGCTTGATATAACTCATCTACATCTGCTCTATTACCTAACAATCTAACCTGCTCACTCAAGCCCAATTTTTCAACATATTTTTTTATATCATCTAGTTTTTCACCCACACCTATTAACAGCAATATAGAATCATTTCTCTTTTTCAATATTTCCGCAAAAACATCAATTAAATATTTATGATTTTTTTGATACGACATTCTACCAATATGACCAATAACTATTTCATCTTTAATTCCTAATTCCCTTCTCTTTTTCATTCTAACATTTTCATTGAACAAAAATTTATCAATTTCTATTGCATTGGGAACATACATATATTCTTTTCCTGGAAACAAAAACTCTCCTGCTTCTTTACCACATGCGCAATAATAATTTGCTACTTTCGGAAGTTTAAATCTAAAATAAGTTTTTAATAAGTACTTGAAATCCCTGTCTATTGCCGTATTATGACTATGTGCAATACGTATCGGTATATTTGCTTTCCTTGCAGCTTTTAATGGTAAATAACTCATTGCATCAATGTGTGAATGTATAATTTTATATTCTGGATGCTCACTAAAAAACTGTTTCATCCATTTAAAGTATTTAGGATAATTTTGTGGATACAAGCGGGGAGCATAATAAATCTTTCCTCCCAGGCTCTCGATTTCATCATCATAATCACTTCTCTGTGGACGATGTGTTAAAAAATCAAATTGAATTTTTTCCCTGTCTATATTTCTATAATAATTCATAAGCATCGTCTCAAGTCCTGCTCGATGCATATCATTTACACATTGCAATATTCGAATCATCTCTTTAACCTCTGTATAATCTAATCTTCTGTTTCTAAATCATTAATAACTTTCACTATTTTCCTTAACTCTCTTGGCAATCGCTTGGCAATTTCTTCGGAATACTCCGAACTACCATGTGAAATCATTGTTCTTAAATAAGTAAAATCATCTTGATATCTTGCTCTTGGATATTTTTCCACATATTCAAAATCTATATTTTCATTATCACATTTAATGTCATATTTATGTGCAAAATCTGCCTCTATTTGTTCTTTTACCTTTACCTGATTACCACACTTCTTCTTTAAAATTTCATATAGATTTTCAAATTTCTGTATTTGATTTTTTTCCTGCAAAGCATCTATTACTTCTGAATCACTTCCCACACTATTAATCACAAACATTTCTTCTTCCACTCTTCGTTTAACTGATCCATCATTTATGCTTCTTATTGTAATTTGATTACTTGCTATAATCTTACCATTCTTTACTGTACAAATTGATGGAGATTCTATACAAATACCTGAAATATCAAATCCCCTATTAATTAATTCTTTAACTACCAATTTGGCAACATTTTTTGCAATATCTCGAATATCATTCTCCGATCTTTTTTCAAATTCTGTAGGATAAAAACTAATTTTTAATTCGCTTATTTTTTCAGTATTATTTTGGATTGTTCTCTCAAACTGTCTTAATTTAATATCTTCTATAATCCAGTCATATTCTCTTATTTTTATAGTTTTCTCGCCTTCAATCATGCAATTATCTAAACCTTTTATATCAACTGTTGCCACACATAACATTTTAATTTTCCCTAATTTCTATACAACTTTACCGTTCTTTCTGTAACATCATCCCAATTATATTTTTGACAAATATAATCTGCAGCTTCGTCTTTATACTTTTGTACTTGTTCTTTATCATCGCAAGCTTTCTGCAATTTGCTCTGTAAATCAGCAACATTACTTTTCTTAAATACAATTGCTTTATCTTCTACCACTGATGCACATTCATCTATATCAGACACCAGGCAACAGTTACCGTAGCTCATTGCTTCTAATAAACTAAGCGGCATTCCCTCTAAGTCGCTTGGAAGGCTGTAGATGTAAGCATTGCTGTATAATTCATCTAATAACTTTCCCTGAACAAATCCGGTAAAGATGATTCTGTCATCGTCTTTTGCCATCTCTTTTAACTGGCTGGCAAATTCATCGGTATCGGAGCTGCCTCCTGCAATGACTAACTTTTTGTCTGTGTTTACTTTTTTAAATGCTTCAATCAGATAGGCGATTCCTTTTTCTGGAACGAGTCTTCCCAAGAACAGGATATAATCATCTTTTTCCAGTCCAAATTTTTCTTTAATAAGTTCTGGCTTTCTTATAACAGGACGATTTACTCCATTTGGAATGAATTTTGTTTCTCGTCCGTAAGTTTCTTTAAAGTAATCTTGAACGCCTTTACTAAGAACAATAATTTCGTCAGCATATTTTACTGCACATTTTTCTCCCAACATAATATATGTGCTGGCTAACTTGCCCCACTTTGCTCTCTGATGGTCAAGTCCATGCACTGTAGCAATACAACGTTTTCCAAACAATTTTGGTAGCCATAACATAGCACAAGGACCTTCCGCATGAAAATGAACTACATCATACTTTC
>UMFX01028115.1_pt1 | contig 10316 bp, 11 predicted proteins | sample 1965131 | NCBI WGS metagenome assembly UMFX01 (sample SAMEA4836058, study PRJEB28245) | human gut metagenome | biome: gut microbiome; material: fecal sample | place: Denmark | collected 2008 | reverse complement strand
GCCGTACCCGCTGCTTGGCAGAGGGCGGCTTTTCCCCGATCCATTGACCGTAGTGGAGGAAACGGCCCTTGCTATGAAGTTTGGGATTGACGATCACAGACAAGTCATTTTCCAGACATACCCGGTCGGAGAGCCGCCGAAGTGCAAAGCTGGAGCCGATGAAATTATGGTACTTCCGGGAGCGATCATGGGCCGTGGAATTGTAATAGATGTGGTTGTGGATATGGCCCTTGTCGATGTGGGTACAGACAAAGAACTGATACTTGCCCTTCGTCCAGCGCATAGCAGTTTCATAGCCGATCCTGTTGGCTTCCTCCGGGGTTATCTCTCCCGGCTTGAACGCTTGGCGTATCTGGAAGAACAGCGCCCCACGGTCAGCCTCCCGGCCTGTTTCGGCCTTGTATTGGCTATGCACCAGCAGGAACTCGGAATGTGCCGTGGTATGGTCGCAAAGGTACGAGGACACAGCGCCCAGCTTCTCCGGGTTAAGGGCATATTCAAACCGTTCCTGCATGGTCTGGACAGCGCTTTTGTCTGCCGCTTTTTTGTAAGGCTTGATGTAGGTTGTAGCCGTAGGCAATCCTCCTTTGTGCTTTGGGACAAGTTGTCCCAAAGTGCGATTTGACTTTTGCTAATTTGCTTAATACAATAGTGAAAAACATGAGAAAGTACAACACAAAACTGCCTGTCAGTTTTGTTGTAGAGGGTATCTTGATTATGAGTAAACCAACAACGGGCCAGCATTATGTATGGCGTAGCTATCTGGCAGCTTGGACGAAAACCAATTCAGCCGATGGACAAATTGTGTGCCTCCGAGACAAAGAGCCGTTCCCTGTGTCATTGACGAAGGTTGCTAAGGAAAACTGCTTTTACGGTGTTAAGGAGCTGTCGCAGCAGGAACGAGACATCATTTATGGAATGACTGTGCAAAATGCAAAAGGTGTACAGCGAGATATACACGAAAACTGGCTAAACCTATACTGTGCCCCTTTTGACATGGTGGAGGAAATGACCTCTCTGGGTTATTCGATTTTGGGACATACTGATCGCATTGAGATAGAAAACGAGCAGGAATTTAAGAATTGGAATATTGAATATGTTGAAAAAATCCATGCTCAAATCGAAAGAACAGGATTGCCATATATATCATTGCTTCGACAAGATAGCCTAACCTTCTGGAATAATGAAGAGGATCGGGACAAATTCAGTTTTTTTCTGTGCAATCAATATTTTAGAACAAAGAAAGTGCGTGATGGAATAATAACTGCCTTTGAAATAGTGAAACAGAAGATGGGTTATTTTACAGACATACGGCCAGAGAATATGTGGATACCTCTTGCTTTGATATTTGCCTCAGATCTCGGGGTCAACATTGCACATAATTACTCAGCGGTTTTGCTACAAGCGGATAATGCGTGTTTCATTGTTGGCGATCAACCAGTCATAAATACCCATTCAACATTTGATATGATGACAGCCCCAACCGATGTGGAGCTTTTCTACCCTGTCACACCTCACTCTGCATTGTTGCTGACAACCGATCCCAAATACACAAGCGGACAGACTGTGATAGTTTCTGACGATGAAGTAGATAAATATAACGCACTTGAACAACGATCTGCAAAAGAAATGGTTTTCGCAAAAGAGAGCGTCCATTTGGATGCGTTTGTCTCTCCGGGTAATTGATCTTTACGAAGAAAAGGCGGTGACTGGCAATAGTCACCGCCTTTCTGCTTTGGGACAAGTTGTCCCGAAGTATCAGTCCATCATATTGCTCGGAGAGCGTATTTCAGATCACCCAGCTTTAGGATCAGCCACTCGGACAGAACCGGAAGTCCAAAGGGTGAAATGAGCGCAGCCACGATCAGCACACGGATACCCGATACCGGATCTCCGCCGATAGTGCAAGCAAACAGCCCACAGGCGGTGGCAATCAAAGCAAGGACGCTCAATACACCGGCGGCCAGCGAGTGCAGCAAAGTCAGCACACCCAGCACCAGCGACAGCAACAATACAAAGGGAGCGGCAAGGATTTTCAAGATGATTCGCATGATAGCACCTCCTGTAAAATGATGATGAATTACTTTCCTATGATAATTATACCTCGGTTAAAAACTGCACTCAAGGATGTCAAAAAATCAATTATTTGGTAGCTTTTTTCGGACTCCCGTGATATATTAATTAAAGACCGCATGAGGAGGTGGGGAAATGGCTGCTAAGAATTACGCTTATGTGAATAAAGAGATGCTTCTGTGGGCGCGAGGAGAAACTCCGTTTGCAACGGTTGAAGAAGCCGCTCCCTACCTAAGCGGAATAACAGCAGAGAAGTTGGCAGCATGGGAAGATGGTTCCGATTATCCGTCCATTAACGAAGCTAAAAAATTGGCTACGTTATACCGTGTACCACTGGCCTGCTTTTATTTGAGTTCTCCTCCCGAAAAACGTGTCAAGCGGTATACTGATCGGCGCACATTGAACGGAACGGTATATTGCGAAACCAGCTATGAACTCTGGAGTGAAATCAGCCGTATTGAAGCAAACAGAGAAAAGCTACTGGAATACATTGATGAGGATGAAAGCGCCAGCTATGTTTTTCCGTCCTTTGAAGCTGATCTATCTGTTGACGCTATTGCTGATAGGCTCCGCTCATTTCTTGGAATCCACTTGCCATTCAAAAACAAAAGTGCATACAACAGCAATGCGTTCAACTATTTCCGCAGCATTTTTGAACACAAGGGTATTATCGTAGCGCAGATCTCCGGCGTTTCCCTAAATGAAATGCGAGGACTTTCTGTTTTCCACGACTCTTGCCCTCTTGTTGCAATTAACAACAAGGACTTTGAACGGGCCAAGGTCTTTTCGATGTTCCATGAGTTGGCCCACCTTGTTCGCAGATCGTCCTCTCTGTGCAAAATTGATTTTGACGAGAGAAACGATGACGAGGAAAAAATGTGTGATCGCATCGCTGCCGCAACATTACTGCCAGAGTCTGGCTTCCGTGAAGTAGCAACCAAGGTCTATGCCTCATATGGAGAATGGTCATCCATGTGCCTGCAGGATATTGGAGACAAATTTGGCGTTAGTTCCGTGGTTGTTTTGCGCCGATTGTATGAACTCGGATGTATCCGCAAGTCTGTCTATTATCAGGTCTATAAGGCTCTGAATGACGAGTTTGAAGCTAACCGAATTTATATTGAAATGAGCCGTAAGGGGAAAAATATTCCTGTTCATTACTATGTAAAGTATTTGAACCAGCAGGTTTTTTTGTTCCCTCGTGCGATTTTGAATGCACATGCAAACGGTAAGCTAACTTATGGAGAGATGTGTAGGACGCTCAATGTGAACAGCAAGCACATTGGTGACATAGAACGGGCGGTGATGTTTAGATGAAAACAATCTACGTAATTGACGCCTGTGCGCTCATCGATGCAGCCCGGAACTATAATATGTCCAAAAAGTCTTTTTCCCACATTTGGGCTGCTCTTGATGACCTCATCCAAAACGGCGAGCTGATTTCCAGCACTGAGATTATGGATGAACTAAAAGACGATGATCTGAAGGCTTGGGCCAAGCAGCATAAGGAGTGCTTCCTCCCGCTTACACGGGATGTCCAAGCAAAAACAACCGAAGTGCTGACTCAATTCCCGACGCTGATTAAAATCCGAAGCACAGGCAATTCCAATGCAGATCCGTTTCTTATTGCAACTGCTGCCCTCCAAGGCGGTACCATTGTAACCAACGAGAGACTGGGTGACAGCAAAACCAAAGACTATAAGATTCCGAATGTGTGTCAAGCTCTGAACATTCCGTATATGAACCTACACACTTTTTTGGATCACATCTTGGAATGACCGGATACAGCAGGCTGGGTATGCCCCGGTCTGCTGTTTGCTTTGGGACAAAATGTCCCGAAGTAAACCCGTTTGACTATCCTCACGTATTATTGCGGAATGTGCATAAAGCATTATGGAGGTACATGTATGGCAAGTCTAAACACTTTTAGTCGCCGTGAAGATGAAGTTGAAATCTATCGAGAGGAATGGAAAAAGGTTGCGTTGACTACCTATCGTGAAGATTACTATGATGAACTAACGTCTGTAACTTGGACAGATAGCAAAGGTTATCTGACTAATGGTAAGCTAGGCGCATTGCATCGTTACATTATGGAAAAGTGGTACGGAGAAGAAATGCTTTCCGAAATGACCAGCCAAGGCTGGGTCGTTGACCACATGAATAATGATGGATTTGACTGCCGCATCAGCAACCTTGAATTTCTGCCCACTCGTCATAATATCGCTAAAGGACAAACAGTCGATGTAGAAGCTGAAGCACTACGCAGGCATATCGCACTGTCTATGTTCAAAGACTTTTCAACAGGATTTTATCAAATTCATATATGCTGTAACGATCCGATTTCGCTTTGGAATGCCGCTACCAGGGAAGCTCAACCACTCGCTCGAATTATGTTTTTATATGACTGCGATTACCGGATAGTCGTAAATGATGCGAGAGATATTCTTTTGGATTACGAGTTATACAAGAAGATTCCACTTGAAAAGCTCCACTATGTCGATTTCAAACCGGAGTTTTGCAAATGGGTAGTACCAAGAGAAGAAGAAAAAGGACGGCCTTTTATCGAAAGAGACGGAACACTATATGCCTGTATAGGGAACAACATATGGTATCATTCAAGCGCAATCGAAAAAGGGTGGACACCTCCAGAAAAGTAAAAAACGGGGCTGATGTATCAAGCACGATACATCAGCCCTGCTTTTACATTTCCACCACCTCCGCCAGCTTTTCCAAAAGATCAGACAGCGGCTCCCACAAGGCCGCATAGTCCATTTGCAGCGCCGCTATTTCCTCGGGGTACACGCCGTAGGTGTTGGCATGGATCGCCACTTGGTTGAGGTTGTTGGCGCACCGCCGCTGCAAGGACACCAATTCCCGGACGGGCGAAAGATCAACGTGCAGCACATAGCCATTGAGGGCCATTTTCCGCACATAGGTTCCCATGTTCCGAATACCGGCCTCCATCATGCGCTCCTGTATCAGCGCTAGTTCTTCCTCAGACACCATAACGTGCAAGTGGATGGGGCGGCGGCGCTTCTTTGTCACCGTTCCTCACGCTCCCGGGATTTAGCTTTAGGCGGCATTTCCCGTACCTTATCCACGGGCTTTTCCGTCTGCTCCTTAGCAACTTTCATTTGCTCCGCTATGGGCCGCTTCACCTCCTGCACACCATAGCGCCGCTGATAATCCGCAGACCGGGCCGCAAAGTCCTTGACGGCGGCTGCCTCCTCCGTGTGGTAGTGGCCCCAAAAATAATCCCGGTGGCCGTTCTCATCGGCAAACTGCCATGTGACAAAGGGAGCGGGCGCTCGGTCATTTTCACCCAGCGCAAAGCCCCGGCCATTGTCAAAGAGAACGGACTCCCGGATCTCATAACCAGCGTTCTTTTCCAATGTGACCTCCTTCCAAAATGTTAGCAGTATTAGGGTATTTCCGGGGCCAGATGGGATAACATATTACCCCCTTGTTCTCCGGCCCGGAAAAGCCTTGATACTGCCCGGTTTTTTCTGGGCAAATGCTAACACATCACCCCCGGTATTTCCGCATATAGCCCCGCTGCTTTTTCAGCCTTGCGGCATGGGCGCAGGCCGCAGAACAATACCGTGTCCGGCCATCCGGGAGAAAGGCCCTGCCGCACACCGGGCAAGCCCTTGTGTCCGGGGCTGAGCCACCGCTGGTCAGCGTTGCCTCCAGCACCGGATCATTAGGCAGAACAGCCTCCCGGAAGTAGCGGCAGTATGCACCCGTCCAGCACTTGTCCAGCATATAGCACGGCCCGCCCAGCGGTAGGCAGCCGTATTCCCGGTCATAGTTGGCGCAAAGCCTTGTCACCAGCTTACGGATCGCCGCCTTCTCCTCCCGTGTCAGCTCCCGCTCTGCCATAGCGTCACTTCTTGTCACCGGGCTTTTGCAGCAGTTCCCGGTAACAGGTCATACATTCAATGCCTTTCCAGTAGGGGCAGCCATGACAGCGGGTGCCTTTGGGAGCCAACTCCGGCCCGTTGGGGCCACGGTAGTGGGAGGGCTGCTTCATAAAAGGCTCATAGGGGCTGTTGGTGAAATTCATACATTGTCCTCCTCGTCCCACGCATCGTCCTCATCGGCATAGGCGCTGTAATCCGGCTCCTCGTATTCCTCCTCCGGCTGGGCGGCCTGTTTCTTGGGACGGTAGATTTTGAAGTACCATGCACCCACGCCGCCGATCAGCGTCACGGCAACGATCAGAATAATTGTCCCGGTGTTGTTGCCCTCCTGTTTGGGCTGCTCCGGCTCGGGATCGTCCACAGGCTCGGGATCAGCGGTAGGCTCCCCCTCGGGAGCCACACCCGCACATTCGGTCATATTGGTAACGCATACCGGGCAATCGGTGTTGACGGCCCCGGCCATGCACTTGTCCGTACATTCACAGGCGGGCAACTCGATACCCGCAGCCTCCGCAGCGGCCAGCAGATCAGCCTCGTCCACCACGCTCAAGAAGTAGGTCTGATACTGTTCGCCGTCCTCATCCACGGGCTTGTCGTAGTCAATGATGATGTAAAAGGTGTTGCCACCGCTGGTCTGGACGGTGATAAACTGCTTGTTGGTATGTTCATCGTACAGAAGATCACGGGTCACAAAGCTGCCATCCTCCGAAAATCCGGAATCCGGCTCGGTGGACTCGGTGGTTTCTTCCACGGGATCAAAGCCCTCCCAATGGTCGGGATTTTCCGTGACCTCGGGAGCGTCCTCGGCCTTGGCATAGGCCGTCATGGTAAAGCCGCACATAAAAATAGCGACGCACATAAGCGCCGCCAGCATACGAAATCTTTTCATATTCAGTTTCCCTCCATTTCCGTAGCGCCGGACTTCGGGACAACTTGTCCCAAGGCTTCCCCGGAGCGCAGCTTTTCCAGCAGCAGGGGCAGCTCCGTGAGGGACACGCTCATGCCACGCACCATATCCACGATCTCGCTGTTTTCCGCTTCGATCTTGCGCTGTTCCAGTTCTTTGAGCTTGTTCTGCTGTTCGGCAATTTTGGCCTTAACCTTTTCCATCTCGGCCTCAATCTTTGCGCTTTTGCTTACTGCCATGTAATCCTCCTTTTAAGATAATCGCCCGTAGGCGTAGAAATGTGACTGCCAATAGCTGGCCGACAAGTCGGCATATCCGATGGGATCTCCGCAATGGAGCATCCAGCCATCACCCACATAAATGCCCACATGAGAAACGCCGGGGGTATCGTATGTCCCGGTGAAGAACACCAGATCTCCGGGCTGGGGGTTATGCACACGGGTACTGATGTTATACAGTCCCTGGGCACCCAACCGCCCAAAATCCCAGTCGCATTGATTGTAGACCCATGATACATAGCCGGAGCAGTCAAAGGATGTGCTGGGCTTGTACCCGCCCCATACATAGGGATAGCCGATATACTTTTGTGCCTCCTCGTAGATGGCGGCAAAGGTCTCGTTGGCAAGGTATTCCTCCGGGACTTCATACAAGAAAGGCTCTGACGTGTATTTGCCCACATAGGAAGAAGTAGGAAACAGGTCTGTGCGGTTGCCGAGGGTAGCCATGTAGAGAGCGTACCGGGACAGCTTGTCCTCGCCCATGATGTAGATTGGCAGATGGGACAGGTTGAAGTTTTCAAGCGTGACGGTGCAAATGTAATAGTAGTACGGCACTTCCACCTCGTACTCGTATTCTTCCTCCACATATTCGTCTAAATCTTCATCATAGACCAAGCGAGTACCTGTCCGTGTTTCCGTCCGATACCGGGTTTCCCGCACCACATCCTCTGTGAGAATATACTGCTTTTCAAAAAGCATTTCCAAAGTACCTTGTACCTCGTCAATCGTCCACGCCCCTTCATGCCATGCGCTGAGTATGGAGATCAGCACATAGGGATCGTGTTCTATATCGTCGAGGTCAAAATGGTATTCGTCATAATCGTGGTTGCTTTCGTAGTTGTCCAGCTTTTCCTGCAGCTGGGCTTCCAGTTCACAGTAGGCCCGCTCCGCCGCCCGGATGTCAGCATCCTCGGCTTGATAGGTACTGGCGGCCACAGCGCCCAGAGCGCCGTTACCCATAGACACCATAGAGGACATACACGATTGCAGCAGCACCAGCACCAAGAGCAGCGCCGCAAAGAGCGCCACGCCCACGGGATGCCGCTTGACAAAGGCCACAATCCCAGACGCCGCCTTTTCCGTAGCCTCCGCCGTCTTTTTCGCAGCGGCGGCGCTTTGCTTTGCGACCTCCCTTGCTTGCTTTGCGTATTGCTTTTTGTAGCGCTGTTTCTGCCAGTAGCGGGAAACAGCGTTGCCCTTCATTTCCGGGTGTTCCTGTACGGCAGCACGGTACTGATATTCAGCGGTTGCCTTGATGTGCTTGGTTTCTGCCTTATGGACAGCCTTTTGAGGATGCTCCCGTATCTGCTTTTGGGCAAACCGTGTGCCATGCCGCAGAACGGCCTCACCAACAGTCTCGGTCTGATGTGCGCCCTCGGTGCCTACATTTTCATGCTCCACCTCGTAGATTTTTCCATGCACATAGCCGTGTACGGTGTTACCCACAGCCCGCCCCGCTTTTTTCACGGGGCCGGTTTTTTTCTGTGGCTTCTGATTAGCAAGGCGTTCCTTGGCCTTTTCCAGCTTGTCGGCCTGTTTCTCCATCCGGAGCTTTGACTCGGCAACACGCTCCTGTTCGCTTTTCTGCCGGAACTTGGACTTTGGGACTTTTTGTCCCGAAGTAGCCCCAGCCTTTTTAGGCTCACTCATGGGCCACATCCTCCGGGCGGGTGGTCAGCAGATTGTAGATCTCACCCTTGGGGAAACGGTCTACAAATGGGATCGTCACACTGCCATAGAACAGCAGACCCTCGCCGGAATTGGAATGGGTGATGTAGGAGAGCTGATGCTCTGAAATGCCAAGCTGCTTTGCAAGGATGGCCCGGTCACTTTGGGCCTGTGACAGCAGGATCATAAAATCCGTGTTGTCGAGGATGGCCTCGATCTCCCGGCTTGCCAGCAGGTCTTTGACATTCTGCGTCAGCGCAGAGGGTACGCAGCCCTTTTTACGGAGCATCTTCCAGACCGCTACAAAGTAGCTGGCCGTCAGCGGGTCACGGAGCAGAATATGGAACTCATCGAAATACCCCCATGTAGCCAGTCCCTGGGCATGGTTGGTATTCACCGCAGAGGTCACAAATTCGTTGGTGATGTGCATAGCGATCTTGCGGAGATTCTCACCCATGCCCTTCAGAACGATGCAGACCACACGGGCATCCGTCTGGACATTGGTATGGTGATTAAACAGGTTGAGGGAGCCGGTGCAATAAAGCTCCAGCGCCGTAGCAACGCGCTTTGCCTCTGGCTCCGGCTGCCGCAGCAGCTCCTCGTACAAATCCTGCAACAGCGGCATATCACCGCTGCCGATCCCCAGCGCCAGCTCCCGGTACACCAGCCGCACACAGCGGTCAATGACCGTCTTTTCGATGGGCTGCAAACCCTCCTTGCCGCCGACGATCAGCTCACACAGGGAAAGCAGAAAATCGGCCTTCATGGAAAGCGGGCTGTCCTCGTCATTTACACCCATTTGAATATCCATGGGATTGATATGGTTGGGACTGTCCGGGGCAATTTCAATGACCTGTCCACCCAAGCGCTTGACCAGCGGAGCATATTCGCCCATGGGATCAACCACCACAATGCGGTCATTGGTGGCAAGGAACACATTGATAAGTTCCCGCTTTGCCGCAAAGGACTTGCCGGAGCCTGTGGAGCCAAGGTATAGGCCGTTAGCAGATTTCAGCTTTTTGCGGTCTGCCATAATGACATTATGGGAAAGAGCGTTCATGCCGTAGTACAGGGCCTGTCCGTCCATCCGAAGCTCCCGAGTCATAAAGGGAATAAAGATTGCCGTGGAACTTGTGGTCATACCCCGCTGGATCTCAATGCCGTTATAGCCCAACACCAGCGAGGAAACAAAAGCCTGCTCCTGCTGCCAGTCCAGTCGCTTGATAGCACAGTTATATTTCTGTGCGATACCCGAAACGGTGAACACATCGTTTTCCAGCCGCTGCCGGGTGGGAGCCAGATTGACGATGGTAAAGGTCAGCAGAAACATACGCTCGTTCCGGGACTGCAAGTCGGACAACAACTCGGTAGCATCCTTGGAAAAGGTAATGAGGTCGGGAGGAAGAATGTCCATGTCATATCCAGCCCGGACAGCCTTTTTCTGTTCCTCCACCTTCATGCGGCCAA
>UMFX01025687.1_pt1 | contig 10339 bp, 9 predicted proteins | sample 1965131 | NCBI WGS metagenome assembly UMFX01 (sample SAMEA4836058, study PRJEB28245) | human gut metagenome | biome: gut microbiome; material: fecal sample | place: Denmark | collected 2008 | reverse complement strand
TACTTTCCGGCCCTTTCCCCGTGTGGGTCAGCGTGTGAGTCTTGAAGGAACGCCAAAAATTAAGTGCCGCAAAAAGTTGCAGATTATAGAAGAAAATCACCGGAATCAGGCGATTCCGGCGATTTTTGGTGGAGACTACTGGACTCGAACCAGTGGCCTCATGCGTGTGAAGATTCGATAGGGACGTCTTCCACACTGTTTCAGCGGTGTTAAACGGATTTGCCAATGAATTCCATCACCAGTGGATACGCTTTTCTCCGCTGTTTCCACCCCGTTTTTTCTGTTCGTGGGTCACGGCGTGGGTCAAAACATGATCCTCGTTTTCTGTTTGCTGCGGGCAGGATGCCTTCATATAACAAAGTGGCGCTCTCATATAACAAAGCGACTTTCTTGACAGAATATGCAGAACTTGGTAAAATGCGGTCAGGCGCTGTTGCAAAAACGGCGGTTGGCCACTCCCTTGAGAAAGGGGGTGATGCAGTTGGGATACGAACGATGGACGAAGGTCCTTCGTTTTTTGATTTGTTTTCTCATGGTCCTTTGGATCATGGCTTACATAGCCCCAAAAGCGTGTTAACCGCCCGGCGGCCACCGAGCGGTTAACAGATCTCAGATTTGTAAACAAGCGGGGCTAACCGTCGGCAACGGCGCCCTTTTCCTACCCTCATTATAGCAAGTTATGGGAGAATGTCAAGGAAAACCGCCCCTGTGCCTTGCTTTGAAAAGCCTGCACTTTACTGCACCTGAGATCCAGCCAGAATCATCCGGACGATCATCTACCGAAATAATATAGATACAGATCCTCCATATTGGGTGCTGTTGGTACTGCGTCGGGTCGAGGGGCGCTTTTGCTGAGCAGACGGGGTCGCGAACTCCCGACACTAACAGTGAGTGATATTTGCAAAAGAACCCCGGAAAACCTCGGTTTTCCGGGGTAACAATGCCGCGTTTTGAATATAAACCTGTTTTTGGGACTTTGAGATTTGGCTCAGCTGTTTTTTACAGTTTGTCGATATAATCGATGTTGAATTCGTCTTTCCGGCGGGTTAGCGCCATGTCCTTGACTTCCATCAGAGCAATCTCCATCAGATACTGCACCTCGCAGCCAGGCTCCACATGTCCGCAAAAGCTCTCGTTGCCAGGGGCGGAGCAGACCATATGGAAGTGGGGGACGCCGTTGAGCACCAAGCCCTGCATGGCGCACAGCTCAAAGGGCTTTTCTACCACCACGAAATTGTTGGTAGCGTTGTCATCCGTATCCATAATGATGTGCATGCTCAACTTGCGCAGAGAGCCGATGGCGGACAGCAGCACTGCGTTTTTAATCCCATGTTCGTCCAGAGCTTTCTGAATGCTCTCCAGCATCAGTTCACCTTTTCCCAGATGAATCACAAGGGTGCGACCATATTCATTTGCAATAAAATTTCTCATAACTTCTCCTAGTTGTAAATTTTTTGAAATTTTCTGTCAAAGATAGTTGTTGGCCGCTGTACTTTTGCCGCACAGAACAGCCGAGGCTTAAAATGAAAACGTTTTCTTATATAGGATAAATGTTGATTTTCCAAAAATCAAGAAAAACATCTTATGAATTTGGAAAATCAGTAAAATAGCAAAAAATAGAGGGAAATAATTTGGCATTTTCACCAAAGTCAAATTAATCTCTCGGAATCCCCAAGGAGTTACCCGGTGTAATCGTGGGGTCGAAAATGTATTCCCGATTTGGCGTTTCGGGGTTTTTGATGCGGTTCAAGATCAATTGCCCCACTTTTTCACCGATGGCCGCCATATCGAAGCTGGCGGAAGTAGGTCTGGTCATCATTAGATCCATATAATTGATGCTGTCATACGAAACCAAGGAAATATCCTCGGGAATACGGATCATGCAGCGTCTGAGTTCTTTTAAAATGCCAACCGTCATCATGTTGTTTTGGGACAGGATGGCTGTAGGCATATCCTCCATCTGCTGCATATAGTGAATGGAGTCTTCGCCACTTTTCAGGGTAAACTCACCTGTGTATACGTATGGGTAGTCATTATCGATTGTGATTCCAACCTCGCTCATAGCGTCCGCAAACCCTTGGAACCGTTCAAAGCTATTGCTCAAGTGGGCAGGGCCGCGGACCACATAGATCTTCCGATGGCCCATGGCCAGTAGCTGCTTTGTCAGCTTATAGCAACCGAGATAGCTATTGGTATCGACCAGATCGCCCTTAAATTTCTCGTGCATAATACGGCGGTTCAGCAGGACGATCGGCGTTTTTTTGTTCATCTCCAAAATAAAATCGTTGTTTAGCCCCGTTGTATTGAGGATCAAGCCATCAATGTTTTTACTCATCAACATCTGCAAATAATCCAGCTCGCGATCCTGCCGGTTTCCGGTGCTGCACAGCATCAGATTATAGTTCTGGCGGCTAACGATATCCTCCACGCTACGGGCAATAGAAATATAATAATTGTTGGAAATGTCAGATACTAAAAAACCAATGGTATATGTGCTGTTTGTTTTTAAGCTTTTTGCAATAGAATTTGGTACATATCCCAATCGTTTGGCGGTTGTCATCACACGTGCCTGCATGGTATCCGTTACACAAGGATCGTGATTCAGTGCCCGGGATACAGTTGCAAGGGATACATTTGCCTCTCTTGCAATATCTTTGATCGTAGGACGCTTCATTCTTATCCCTCTTCTAAATAAAATGACACCAAAATTTTTGTCGGGCGGTCTATTAGCAAAACAGCCAAAATTAATTCAAAAAAATTGGCAAATATAGGAGTTGCTGAAAAAATAAAACTATGATATGATAACGATTACATTCGGAAGACACTAAAAAAACTTCAATTTTCCTATTTACCTTTTTTATTATACTATCCTTGGCCATATTTTGGCAAGGAAAATTTTTAATTGCCGAAATGTAAACGTATTCAAACTTTTGAACGATCTAATGTGTGAATAGTATTAGCGTTGCTTCCGAAAAGTTCCGCAGTATTTTCCCATTTTCTTTCGACCTCCGTTTTGCAGAAAACTTCAAAGTATCATTCATGCTAGAAAGGATTGATTCTATGGCGAAGCAAAAGAAAGTTGTGATCTCTGCCGCGATTACCGGCGCTATCCACACACCCACCATGTCCCCATACTTCCCGGCGTCTCCGGAGCAGATCGCCCAGCAGGCCATTGACGCTGCCAAGGCCGGTGCCGCGGTGGTGCATATCCACGCTCGAAGAGGCGACGGCATGCCAGTGGGCGACTTTGACACATTTCGCAAGATTCTGACTACCATTAAGAAAGAGACAAACGCTGTCATCGGCATCACTACCGGAGGTGCCAACGGCATGTCGACTGAGGAGCGATTCTCTGTTATCGAGGAATTTCAGCCTGAGATGGCCTCCGCCAACGGTGGTTCCATGAATTTTTGTTACCATAAGCTGGCCAGTCATCTGCAGGAGCCGCTTTATGATTGGGAAGTTCCCTATGTGACCCGTACTTATGACAATGTATTCAAAAACACCTTCAAGGACATGGAATACTGTATCCGGACCATGAATAAATGTGGCACGCTGCCTGAATACGAAGTGTTTGACTACGGCCAGTTAAACAACCTGGCGTTTTTCAAGAAGGAGGGCGTTATCACACAGCCTATTTATATTCAGTTTGTTCCCGGCGTTATGGGTGGATTCCCTATGTCTAACGAGGGCATGATGTTTATGATCGACCAGGCGAAAAAGCTGCTGGGTAGCGACATCCAATACAGCACAGTGGCTGGTGGCCGACGGATGTTCCGCTACTCTACCATGATGGCACTGCAAGGCGGTAACGTCCGCGTGGGTATGGAGGACGGGCTCTATATCAACCCCGCCGGTGAGCTGGCAACCAGCAACGCAGCGCAGGTGACCAAGATCAAAGGTATTCTGGAGGCTTTGGATTATGAGATCGCAAGCTCAGACGAAGCGCGGGAGTTGCTGCATCTCAAGGGTGGAGATAAGGTGAATTTCTAATGAAAATGAATCGTGAAGAAATTATGGCGGTCATTCCGCACCGTGACCCCATGCTGCTGGTAGACACCGTAGAAGAAATGGAGCCGGGTGTACACATCACCACTACTTTCCACGTGAATGCAGGCCGGGAGATTTTTAAGGGCCATTTCCCCTCTGAGCCGGTCCTGCCGGGAGTTTATTCCGTGGAGTGCATGGCGCAGACCGCGGATATCCTACTGTTGTCCTCTGAGCGCTATGCGGGAAAGATCCCCCTGTTTTTGGGTATCAATAACGTTCGTTTCCTGAGAAAGATACTCCCCGGAGATACCATTGAGATCCGGGCGAAGCTAATTTCCGAGCGGATTGAAAAAGCCATTGCTACCTGCTCCGCCGAGATTTATAACCATGGCGAACTGACCGCCACCGGCGACGTGACTCTGGCAATGCGCTGATTTGACGAAAGGAGCATGAACAAAATGCGAGTACTGATGATTGATGCAGGTCCCAACCCTGAATCCACTACCTACATCGCACTGAACGAGATTCGTGGTCAGCTGCAGAAGGAAGGCGTTGAATGTGAGATCGTTCACACCGGCGGACAAAATGTGGAAGGGTGCCGTTTTTGCAACAGTTGCAAAAAAACAGGCCGCTGCGTGTTGGATGATTGCCTGAATCCGCTCCTGGAGCGGGCGGCAGAGGCGGATGCCTACATCTTTGCAAGTCAAAGCCATTATGGCGTTGCGAACGGAAATCTTGCGCTGTTGATCCACCGGTTCATCACTGCTGATCCTACTTGTGTTGGAAAGCCCGTGGCCACGGTTGTCACCTGTCGCCGCAGTGGTGCCACTTCTGCCCTGGCGGAACTGAACTCCTTCTTTGCCATGAAATCCATGCCAGTCGTGAATTCTTCCTACTGGAACCTTTTGGTGGGCAGCACCCCCGAACAGGTCAGCCAGGACGAAGAGGGCCTGCGGACCATGCGGAACCTAGCACGCAATATGGCGTGGCTTTTAAAGAGCATCGATGCGGGACGGAAACAGGGAATCCAGTCTCCCACTTTGGAGTGAGCGATATTTGCAAAATAAAGAGGAACCAACATGAACACAAACAAAGTCGTGATGGCCGGTGCCGGCGTCATGGGTGCGTCCCTGGCCCAGGTGTATGCGCTGGCCGGTTACGAAACGTATGTTTACGGTATACATGAGGCCGGTATTGAAAAAGGGAAACATCTGATTGCGATTAACCAGGAAATGATGGTCAAGGAAGGCTTGATTACAGCTGAAGAATCCAAAGCCGCTTTGGAACGCATGGTCTTCACAATGGATAAAGAATGTTTCCGTGATTGCAGCCTAGTTGTAGAGAGTATTGTGGAGCGCATGGATATTAAGCAGGGATTCTTTGCCGAAATTTCTGAAATCACCCCCGAAGAAGCCCTGCTTGCAACCAACACCTCTGGCCTGCACATTACCGAAATTGCTAAGGCATGTAAACATCCTGAACGGTTTATGGGTCAGCACTGGCTGAATCCGCCCCACCTGCTGCCCCTGTGCGAGATCATCGCCGGCGAAAAGACCAGCCAGGAGAATTTGCAGAAGATGAGGGAGTTGGTCATCGGCCTGGGCAAGCAGCCCGTCATCGTCAAGGACATCAACGGCTTCATCATCAACCGCATCCAGTTCGCCGTGCTGCGGGAAGCCCTGCACATCGTGGACATGGGCGCCGCCACCATCGAGGACGTGGACACCGTCCTGAAGGCGGGCATGGGACTGCGGTATGCCGCCCTGGGTCCCTTCGGCGTGGCGGACTTCGGCGGCCTGGATACCTTCGACCACATTAACAGCTACCTGAACGCGGAGCTGTGCGATTCCAAGGTGGGCAACGAGCGCCTGCACAAGATGGTGGAAGAGGGGAAGTTGGGACTGAAGACTGGCGCCGGTTTCTACGACTATTCCGGCGACAAGGCCGACGAGGCCATCCGGGAGCGTGACCGCATGTACATCGAGCTTGCCAAGGTTCTGTATTTCAACAAGAAAGAGTAAGGAGAACAAGCATGCGTAGTGATTTGATGAAAAGCGGCGTGGACCGCATTCCCCACCGGGCGCTGTTCCGCGCCCTGGGCCTCACAGACGAGGAACTGAGTCGCCCCATCATCGGTGTGGTCAGCGCTAAGAATGAGATCATCCCTGGCCACATGCATCTGGACAAGATCTCCGAGGCCGTGAAGGCCGGCATCCGTATGGCAGGTGGCACTCCTATCGAGTTCCCCGCCATCGGCGTGTGCGACGGCATTGCCATGAACCACGAGGGCATGTTCTTCTCTTTGCCTAGCCGTGAGCACATCGCGGACTCCGTGGAGATCATGGCCAACGCCCATCCCTTTGACGGTCTGGTGTTTATCCCCAACTGCGACAAGATCGTGCCCGGCATGATCATGGCGGCCCTGCGGGTGAACATCCCCTCCATCTTCTGCTCCGGTGGCCCCATGATGCCCGGTAAGGCCAATGGCCACCAGGTGGCCCTGACGGACGCTTTCGAGGCTCCCGGCGCCGTGCGCACCGGCAAGATGACCGAGGCCCAGGCCCAGGACATCGTGGAGCACTCCTGCCCCGGCTGCGGCTCCTGCGCCGGCATGTTCACGGCCAACTCCATGAACTGCATGACGGAGCTGCTGGGTCTGGGTCTGCCCGGCAACGGCACCATCCCCGCCGTGGAGAGCCAGCGCATCCTGCTTGCCAAGCACGCAGGCATGAAGATCATGGAGCTGGTGGAAAAGAACCTGCGCCCCCGTGACATCGTCACGGAGAAGGCTATCAAGAACGGTCTGGCGGCGGACATGGCCCTGGGCTGCTCCACCAACACCATGCTGCACCTGCCCGCCATCGCCCATGAGGCGGGGCTGGAGTTTGACCTGAAGGGCGTCAACGCCGTTTCCGACGCGGTGCCACATTTGGTGAAGCTGAATCCCGCCGGCGTCCACTGCCTGGTGGACCTGAACAACGCCGGCGGCCTGAGCGCCGTCATGAAGCGACTGGACGGCCTGGGACTCATCGACCCCACCGCCAAGACTGTGGACGGCACCTGGGCCGACCGCATCGCCAAGGCGGAGATCGTGGACGAGAACGTCATCCGCGACAAGGAGCACGCCTATTCCCAGACCGGCGGCCTGGCCATCCTGTATGGCAACCTGGCTCCCGACGGTGCCGTGGTGAAGAAGGGTGCTGTTCTTCCCGAGATGCTGGTGCACACCGGCCCGGCCAAGTGCTTTGACAGCGAGGAGGCCTGCTGCGAGGGCCTGTACGCCGGCAAGGTTGTGGCAGGCGACGTGGTTGTGGTCCGGTACGAGGGGCCCAAGGGCGGTCCGGGCATGCGCGAGATGCTGAGCCCCACCGCGACGCTGGCCGGTATGGGTCTGGATTCCACCTGCGCTCTGGTGACGGACGGCCGGTTCTCCGGCGTGAGCCGCGGCGCATCCATCGGCCATGTGTCTCCCGAGGCGGCGGCCAGCGGATTGATAGCCTATGTTCGGGATGGCGACCAGATCGCCATCGACATCCCCAACCACTCCATCCAGCTGCTGGTGAGCGACGAAGAACTCGAAAAGCGCAAGGTCGAGACGGTTCCCCAGCCTCCCAAGCAGGTGAGTGGTTACCTCAAGCGCTACCGCGCCATGGTGACCTCTGCCAACCGCGGTGCCATTCTCGATGACGAGAGCCTGTAAAGATCAAATTTTGCGTTTGATCTCTGTGGTAGGTTACAGAGAATTCGACTATCAACATAACAAAAAGGTAACTCTTGTTTCACTAACACAATGCTTGCTCTATTTGTAAAAATTACCTTGAAATTGCAAGACTCTTGCACTACAATTTATACAGACAGCCAAGAATACGTTTTCAATTGCTGCTATGCCCGTTAAAATATTATGCTCCTCAAGCTTGGCTTCCTGGTGCAGTCAATACAGCGGGCCTGACAGAACAATTAAAATTGGTTTTTGGCTAAAAAATGAGGAGGAAGAATAATGAAAAAAGTACTGTCTGTGATTCTCTCACTGACCATGGTTTTGTCTCTGGCTGCATGTGGCGCTAAAGAACAAAAGCCCGCAGGAACTCCCACTGAAGGCCGCACCTATGAGCTGACTATGGCTTCTAAAGACGCTACCGGCTCCGTCATCGGTCTGGTGGGCGAGAAGATTGTTGAACTGGCTGACAAGTACTCCGACGGCCGTATCAAGATTAATTATCATCAGGATGCCACTCTGGGCACAGAGCTGGAGAACATCCAGCAGCTGAAGACCGGCGAGATCGATATCTGTCATTTCGGCGATAACTTCGGCAGCCAGATTGCCACTGGTATCGACCCCACCGTCATTCCCTTCATTTTCAAAGATATCGATGACGTTAAGGCTGTGTATGACGATCCCGTCCTGGGCGCTGCCATCAAAGATGCCGCCAAGTCCACAGCCAATTGCTACCTGATCGGTCTGCAGGAGCGCACTCCCCGTCTGCTGACTGCCAGCAAGGAAATTAAGACCCCCGCTGATCTGAACGGCGTCAAGGTCCGCGTCCCTGAGATCCCCGATTGGGTCACCGTTTGGAATAGCCTGGGCGCCCTGTGCACTGTTGTTGCGTGGTCTGAGACTTACAGTGCTCTCCAGACCGGCGTTGTGGATGCTCAGGAGAACCCCATCGACAACATCTTCACCAATAAGATCTTTGAGGTCAACAAGTACATCATGAATACCGAGCACCTGTATGGCCTGAATCACTGGTGCATCAATGCCGATACCTATGACAACATGGACCCCGCCGATCAGGAGATCCTGCAAAGAGCGTTTGACGAGGCCGACGCCTGGGGTGATGCCGAGCTGGAGAGCCTAGCCGATGGTTATTGGAAAGAGGTCCTGGCTGACGGCTCTGTGACTGTGGTTGATGTGGATAAGGACGCCTGGTCCGCCGCCGCACAGGAAGGTATCAACACCGCTATAGCCGGCTATTCCAAGGAAGCTCAGGATTATGTCGCCAACTATCTGGGCTGATATTCGCAAAAGCTTTTGAATCTGACTTAACTGGCTAGACTTATTTTAATGGAGTAACTGCTGTTGCGCCATGTGATAACAGTTACTCCATCCCTTTATTCTCATGTTTTCCTCAAACCCGACGTGCTTTTTCAATGCTGACATTAGGAGCCTGATATGAAAAAAATTGAGAAAATCCTCGAGAGTATAACAGCAGTCATTTTGCTGGTTATGCTCATTTGCTGCCTGCTGCAGGTCCTATTCCGCTTTGTCCTGCACATCCCTGCTCCCTTTACGGAGGAGTTCGCGCGGATGGGCTACATATGGATGGTGTTTTTGACGCTGCCCCTGCTGGAGGCGAAAAACGAGCAGCTGAAAGTGACTTTTTTCTTCGATAAGATCCCTATGGCAATCCGGGCTGTACTTTATTGGGTGATATCCGTTGCATATGTCGTTCTTCTGGTTTTCACCGCTTACGGTGCGGTGCGCTATTACGAGTCTGCAAGCACATTGACCTTTGCTTCTGTGAGATGGTTGCTGATGAGTTATCAATATATTCCAGTGATGATTGGCTGCGTGCTGGGTATTTTGTTTATCATTCGGAGGGCCATTCATTTCAAAGAAGCGTTTGCCCAGGAGGAAGCGGAATATGAAGTGGGAGGGGAGCGGTAAATGATCATTGCAATTTTTGTTGGCCTGCTGTTGATCCTATTCCTCATGGGCGTTGCCGTGCCTTACGCGCTGATCGCCACCTCCGTGGTGGGCATGATCTATTCTGGCGGCTTCGGCCCGGTGCAGATGGGCACTATGGCGCAAAAAATGACGGCTGGCGTCAACAGCTTCACGCTGCTGGCAATCCCATTCTTCCTGCTGGCGGGCAAAATGATGAACGTTGGCAGCATTACAAAGCGCATCTTCAATTCCTGCAACGCTCTGGTGGGCTGGATCCCCGGCGGCCTTGGACAGGTGAATATCCTGGCGTCGGTTGTATTTGCGGGCATGAGCGGCTCCGCTGTTGCTGATGCCGCCGGCCTTGGTACCATTGAGATCAAGGCCATGAAGGACGAGGGATTTGACACGGAGTTCGCGGCAGGCATCACGGCTGCGTCCTCCACCATCGGACCCATCATCCCGCCTTCCATTCCCCTGATCATGTTCGGCTGTGCTGCCAGTGTGTCCATCTCCGATCTGCTGGTGGGTGGCATCGTCCCCGGCGTTGTCTGTGCTATCGCGTTGGGCATCATGGTGGCCATCATCTCCGTAAAGCGTCGCTACCCCCGCCGTGGTTTCCCCAGCCTGCGGGAGCTCTGGACGCTGTTTAAGTCTTCTTTCCTGGCACTGATGACTCCTGTCATT
>UMFX01035079.1_pt1 | contig 10400 bp, 8 predicted proteins | sample 1965131 | NCBI WGS metagenome assembly UMFX01 (sample SAMEA4836058, study PRJEB28245) | human gut metagenome | biome: gut microbiome; material: fecal sample | place: Denmark | collected 2008 | reverse complement strand
TTTTTTAAAACAAGAATCAGAAATCAACTACTGATTCGCATTATTATTAATTTCTTCGGTAGCTCCGTTCGCCAATTTCTCAACTGCATTTTTTACCCATGTAAAATTAGGAGAAATACTAAACCGGAAATCACGTCCTATTTGTCCGTTATAAGTCAGATTTATTTCAATTCCTTCGTTCGAAACAGCTCCAACATTAGATTGTCCGACTTCACGTCCCATAATACTAGACACCTCAACTGGTGCTAAAATGTCCGAAGTATATTTATAAAAATAATCCAATGTTCCACTAAAACGTCCATTCAATAAACTAAAATCTAAACCAATATCCGTTATAGCCGTCTTTTCCCAAGTAATTTCCGGATTATTATAGGTTTTCATGTAAGCCCCAGACTGAAGAGTTACCGGATTTCCAAAAGGATAATCATGTCCAAGTTCATAAATCTGTTGGTAAGGATAAACACCTATATTTTGATTACCAAGTACACCATAGGAAGCACGCAATTTCAAATTATCAACTACAGCTGAAACTGCCGCATTCTTCCAAAAGTCCTCCTCAGAGATTCTCCACCCTGCAGAAACTGACGGGAAAAGTCCCCAACGATGACCGTCCGCAAAACGTGACGATCCATCATAGCGCAAATTAACCTCTAATAAATAACGATCTTTCCATGCATAATTTATACGCCCGAAAAAAGAAAGCAACGCATATTCTTCCAATGAACTATCATTAGTAGCTGTTGATTTATCTCCAGAACCTAATTCATACAAATAATTATTAGGAAACGTATTTCTATAACCTTCCAAACCTTTATTATTAGATTGTTCCACAGAAGTACCCGCCAATAACTTAAAGGTATGATTTTTAATTTGTTTTTCATAAGTAGCTAATGCTTCAAAAGTAGTATACGTATTATTTGCAGTCCATACATTTAAAGTAGCGGGTCCCACTGTCTTACTATCATCAAAATAAGTATCAGCCCGGTAGGCTTTATCATATTTAGTCCAGTAATTCATCCCTACTTTGCCTATAAAAGAAAGTCCGTCTACAGGAGTATTCCATGTCAATTGTCCGGAAGCACTTATATTTCTACTCACATTCTGCACAAAAGATTCACTCGCCAACCACGCTTCCGGACTATAATTATCCTGATATCCAAAACTTCCATCCGACTTTTGCCCGGCATAAATAGGTCCCTGACGAACAGCATATCCTATCATTCCATCAATACTTTGTGGTTCGCCATTAGGAGCATTATATTTATTATTATAAGCATTAATATTCAAATTAAGCATCAGCCCTTTGGCGATTTCACTTTTCATAGTAAACAGTGCAGTCATTCTTTCATTAGACGTTTTTGCCGTCATTCCTTCCTGATTTCTATAACCTACTGATAAATTATAACTCGTCGTAGCATTTCCTCCTTGTATGCTAAGATTATGTTGGTGTTGAAAACCAGAACCGGATTCCAACAGCCATTTTAAGTGATTTACATTTGGATAATTATCCGGATCAGATCCATCTCTATACTTTTGAATCTGTTCAGGTAAATAAGCTTCCTGCTTACCCATATTCCGCATAGCCATATTATAATATTCCGCATATTCCCATGATGGTAAAAAATCAGGCAATTCCGTAGGCTGTTGCCAACCAAAAGAATTACTATATGTAATAGTCGTTTTACCTTGTGCACCCTTCTTTGTTTCAATCAAGATAACCCCATTAGCAGCACGATTACCATAAATAGAAGCAGAAGCTGCATCTTTCAAAAAAGAAATGCTCTGAATATCATTAGGATCTACATCATCAATGTTACCTGATAAACCATCAATCAAGACCAATGGATCTGTTCCAGCTTTTGAAAATGTACCAGTTCCACGAATTTTAACAGTTGCTCCTTGTCCGGGACGACCTGAAGTTTGCAATACACTTAAACCTGGAGCCAAACCTGCCAGTGCTTGAGCAGTACTCATAACAGGTTTACTAGCCAAGTCTTCAGCTGAAACAGCAGCTACGGCTCCCGTTAAATTCACCTTTTTCTGTGTTCCATATCCAATCACAACTACTTCTTCCAACTTTTTTGTATCTTCTTCCATTATAATACGAAGTAACTTGTCACTTTCAACCTTTACTTCTTGCGAAATATAACCTACATAACTTATCTGGAGCATGTTTCCCATTTCAGCAGACAGAGAAAATTTGCCATCCAAATCAGTAACAGTTCCATTGGAAGTACCTTTAACCAAGATACTGACCCCAATTAACGGCTCACCGGAAAAATCAGTAACCAAACCATTGACATTACTCTGTGTCTGTGCCCAAGTAGTATAGCTCAGGCAACACATCAACAAGACCGCCAAGAATCTTATTGACTGCATACATTCTAATCTGTTTTTCATTATTCTATTGATTATTGGGTTAATTTTCAAGACATAACAAGGGCTTACCGACCTAAAAAAGCCGATAAATAAACCTACTTTATGCTATATTCACTTCTTTATCTTAAATACGGGAGCAATCTTATTCAACTGTACATCAGGCATATCAATAACAACTCCTTGCGCTGTACGAGTAAAAAATACCTTTCCATAACCTAACAACTCAATTTTAGTAATTTTATCAGGGTACAACTCACTTCCCGTTGCCAGCGATTGAATGACAACTTGCTTTTCTTCCGGCCATGCAAGGACTGTAGCATAGAGATATTTCTTGGTTTGAGTAAAACGGATTTCAGATGCAGTAGCTTTAGTGTAAGCACCTTCATTGAAACCTTGAGCATTAATCTTGATATCAGCATTGGCTATCGGACCTTCTCCGAAGACTTTCCACGGACGTGTATCATAAATAGCCTCTTTATTCATACTCATCCAGTCACCAAATTCATTTAAAATGGCTTCTTCCTTTTCATCAAAAGTTCCGTCAGCCCGAAGAGGAACACTAAGCAACAAATTCCCGTTCTTACTGATCACATCCACTAATAGTTTCACTACATCGGAAGCACTCTTATACCAACCGTTCTCCGCCAATCTGGTATCATAATGCCAACCGCCTAAACAAGAACAAGTCTGCCATGGCTCTTCATAAATACTATTGGGAGATCCCCTTTCCACATCCCATACCAAAGCTTTACGTTGCTCATCGGTAAGAATTTTACCAAACATAACAGCACTGAAATCCCCCTTACGAGCAACCATGTTGTGATTATAAAAATGTGCGGCAATCTTCAAACCCGCATCACTGATAGGATAAAACGGTACACCAGTCACATCAAAATAAATCAAATCAGGATTATAACGGTTTATTGCATCAATTGTACGATCATAAAAGTTTGTCACATATTCTTGAGTAGGAATACAAACACCATTTCCCCATGCCCATTGACGGTGAATCATACCGTCAGCCCAACTTCCAGCGCTTAACGGGTGATTCTGTGCATAAAGTTTTTGAGGATCGTAGCCTTCCCACCACTTACCCTTACCATCTTCTTTAGTCAAACATCCATCATAGGGTACACCTGCCTTCTCGCCATGACGGTCGTATCGTTGAGCCGGTTCATACCAGCTCCACGCATGATCCGCATGAAAACTGATACCAAATGGAAGACCGTTTTTCTTTGCAGCTTCAGCCCAGCCCGCCAATATATCCTTCTTAGGACCTATATTCACGGAATTCCATTCCTGATATTGGCTATCCCATAAATCATAATTATCATGGTGATTACCTAAAGCGAAGAAATACTGGGCACCAATCTTCTTATAAAAGGAAACCAATTTGTCCGGATCCCATTTCTCGGCTTTAAACAAAGGCAATATATCCTTGAAGCCCACTTCAGAGGGATGGCCATAATGTTCCACATGGTGCTTATACTCGTGCGAACCTTCCAAATAGAGAGAACGCGCCATCCAGTCGCCGGACCCTTCCACACATTGCGGTCCCCAATGTGCCCAAATACCAAATTTGGCATTTCTAAACCATTCAGGAACTTTATAGTTCTGCAATGATTCCCAAGTAGGTTCGAACTCTCCTTCCTGCATTTTTTCATTTTTCTCTGAAACAGGTACCTGGTAAGTCTGAGCCTCCAAAACTCCCGCCCAAAGCAACAAAGCCGAAGCCAAAAGAAAATGTTTTGCTTTCATAGTATAATTGCTTTATATATTTTTCAATTATCAATAGTGCAAATATACAGAGTTGAAACCAATTTATATTATCCAAATGCGCCATTATGTAGGACAATATCGACTTTTACCTGAGATAATTCAAAAACGAATACCAAAACAGGTGATTTGATATGAAAATATCGATTTCCCATTGGATTATATATATACTTTTGCTTACTTTGTACGAAACTGAATCTTTCATTCTAATACCTTAAGGAATATGACACAATCAATCGACCAATTACATTTACTTATATTAAATGTAGGACTAGCCATTCACAATGCAGACTGGAACTGGAAAAACGTAAGCAGCCCTTTTACCAGACTCTATTATATAATGGAAGGAACTGCCCAAATAATATTTCCCGACGGAATACAGGAACTAAAACCACATCATCTATATCTGGTGCCATCATTCACTACCCATAGTTATCAGTGCAATTCTCATTTCACTCATTATTATCTCCATATATATGAAGACCATCAATCAGAATCCGGCATTCTGGAAGATTGGAATTTCCCGATAGAAATACCTGCGGACAACCTGGAATTACCACTTATTAAAAGGTTATGTGAAATAAATCCTACCATGCAGCTTCCTCAATCCGACCCGACAAGCTATGACAACAACCCCACATTAATCAGAAACATCATTAAAAATAAACAGCGTACCTTCTGTGACAAAGTCGAATCCAGAGGTATAGTATATCAACTTATTGCCCGCTTTTTAAAAGACGCCAAACCTAAAGTGGAAGTCAACGATAACCGTATCCAAAAAGTCTTGTCCCACATCCGAAAAAATATCTATAAAACAGTAGATATAGACTCATTGGCAGCAATCTCATGCCTCTCAAAAGATCATTTTATCCGTCTTTTCAAAAAAGAAGTCGGTAACACACCGCTGCAATATATTAATCAGAAAAAAATAGAGAAAGCCCAATTAATTCTGATTACAGAGGATATTCCTGTAAAAAACATAGCTTATCTCCTTGCTTATGAAGACCATTCTTATTTCAACCGCTTATTCAAAAAAATCACAGGCGTTACTCCTCAGCAATATAGAGAACTATATAAAAAGTAACCGTCTTATTATTTTTACGCAAAGGTTTACGTACTTTTTTCAACCTCTTCCACCACATACCTAAAGGTTATTCCTCTATTTTTGATTCCGGAAATAAATCTAAAAATAAATAGAACTATGAATTACAATGAAATCGGGAAAACCGGTATGCGGGTTTCCAATCTTAGTTTCGGCGCATCTTCATTAGGAGGAGTTTTTCATGATATCCGCGAAGCAGAGGGTATCAAAGCTGTTTACACAGCAGTAGAGAATGGAATGAATTTTATTGATGTATCTCCCTACTACGGGCACTACAAGGCCGAAACCGTATTAGGCAAAGCATTGAAAGAAATCCCACGTGACAAATATTATCTCTCTACCAAAGTGGGACGCTATGGAAAAGATGGAATCAACACATGGGATTATTCCGGAAAACGTGCAACGGAAAGCGTTTATGAAAGCTTGGAAAGACTCCACATTGAATATATCGATCTGATTAATGTACACGATGTAGAGTTTTCAGACATGAATCAGATAGTCAACGAAACATTACCTGCACTGGTAGAACTTAAAAAGAAAGGTATTGTGGGACATGTAGGTATCACAGATTTGCAATTAGAAAACTTAAAATGGGTCATTGATCACTCGGAACCAGGAACAGTAGAAAGCGTACTTAACTTCTGCCATTATTGTCTGAATGACGAGAAACTGACTGATTATCTGGATTATTTTGAATCAAAGAATATCGGCATCATCAATGCCTCCCCCCTTTCAATGGGCTTGCTCTCCCAACGTGGGGTTCCTGCATGGCATCCGGCCCCCCAATCACTGGTAGAAGCCTGTCGGAAAGCTGTTCAACATTGCCTGTCCAAAAATTATCCTATAGAGAAACTGGCTATTCAATATTCTGTCAGCAATCCACGTATCGCCACCACTTTGTTCAGTTCGGCCAATCCAGATAATGTATTGAAAAATATAACATACGCTGAAGAACCCATCGATTGGAACCTTGTAAAGGAAGTACAAGAAATTATCGGAAAACAAATGCGTGTCAGTTGGGCTAATTCATAATACAAAGGAGAATAATGATGGATTTTAACATAATAGATGCACATTCCCATCTTTGGTTACGGCAAAATACGGAAGTCAACGGATTGCCTATCCGTACTTTAACCAACGGACGTTCGTTATTTATGGGAGAAGAACGTCAGATGGTTCCGCCCTTTATGATTGACGGGCGGAATAGTGCCGAGGTTTTTCTCTCGAACATGGACTATGCACAAGTATCGGCTGCCGTAGTCACTCAGGAATTTATTGATGGCATCCAAAATGAATACCTCGCAAAAGTGGCCCATAAATACCCGGACCGTTTCTTTGTATGCGGTATGTGCGAATTTCGTAAACCCGGTTATCTGCAACAGGCCAAGGAATTAATAAGTTCTGGTTTCAAAGCAATAAAAATCCCAGCACACCGCCTTTTTCTAAAAGAAGGAAGAGTCATGCTGAACTGTGACGAAATGATGGAAATGTTCCATTACATGGAAGATAAAAACATTATCCTTTCCATTGATCTGGCTGATGGAAACACGCAAGTGCAGGAGATGAAAGAAATTATCCAGGAATGTCCGCAACTAAAAATCGCTATCGGACATTTCGGTATGGTTACAACTCCTCATTGGCAGGAACAAATAAAACTGGCCCGGCATACCCATGTCATGATAGAGTCAGGAGGCATTACCTGGTTGTTCAACAGTGAATTCTACCCGTTTGCAGGAGCGGTGAAGGCTATCAAAGAAGCAGCAGATTTGGTCGGTATGGACAAACTGATGTGGGGATCGGATTACCCGCGGACCATTACGGCCATTACTTACAAGATGTCTTACGATTTCATCCTTAAAACGACTGAAATGACACAAGAAGAGAAAGCACTTTTTTTAGGTAAAAACGCCGAAAGATTTTATGGTTTCAAAAATCTCATATCTCTTCCTTACATTAAAAACATGTCAGAATAATCAACTGACACTTATTAATCCATACCATGAAAAATAAGACCTATTATGTACCATTGATGCTCATATTCTGCCTGTTTTTCCTATGGGCTATCAGCAGCAATCTACTACCTACTATGATAAGACAGCTGATGAAAACCTGTGAGTTAAACGCTTTCGAAGCATCATTCACAGAAACAGCCTACTGGCTTGCCTATTTCATCTGTCCCATTCCCATCGCTATGTTCATGAAAAAATACAGCTACAAATCGGGAATTATTTTCGGGTTATTACTGGCAGCATGTGGTGGGTTACTGTTCTTCCCCGCTGCTATGCTGAAAGAATATTGGGCATATCTATGTATATTCTTCATCATTGCCACTGGAATGTGTTTTTTAGAAACAGCAGCCAATCCTTATGTAACCGCTTTGGGAGATCCAGAAAGTGCGCCCCGTCGATTGAATCTAGCACAATCATTCAATGGGCTGGGAGCTTTTATAGCCGCCATGTTTCTCAGCAAACTGATTCTGAGTGGCAACCACTATACCCGCAACACCCTGCCCGCTTCTTTTCCCGGTGGCTGGGAAGGTTACATTCAAACAGAAACAGACGCCATGAAACTTCCTTATCTGCTGCTAGCTATGTTACTCATTGTTATTGCCATCATCTTTATCTTCTCCAAATTACCTAAAATCAAAGAAGGAAATACGATGGAAGGAGTAGAATATAAAGGAGAAAAATTAATTGATTTCGGAGTCTTAAAACGTTCTCACCTTCGTTGGGGAGTCATTGCACAATTCTTCTACAATGGTGGTCAGACAGCCATTAACAGTTTATTTCTAGTCTACTGTTGTACCTATGCAGAACTACCTGAAAATACAGCCACCACCTTTTTCGGTCTTTATATGCTGGCTTTTTTGGCAGGAAGATGGACAGGCACACTACTCATGGTAAAATTCCGTCCACAAGACATGCTCTTGGTATATGCGCTGATTAATGTCTTGCTATGTATTGTTGTGGTTTGTTTTGGTGGTTGGACAGGTCTTTATGCCATGCTGGGCATTTCTTTTTTCATGTCTATCATGTATCCCACTCAGTTCTCGCTTGCTTTGACTGATTTAGGCAGCAACACAAAAAGCGGCTCGGCATTTCTAGTTATGGCCATCGTTGGAAATGCTTGCTTGCCCCAACTCACTGCTTATGTGATGCATCTGAACGAACACATTTATTATATAGCTTATGCTATTCCTATGATTTGTTTCCTGTTTTGTGCCTACTATGGTTGGAAAGGATACAAAGTAATTGATTAAAAACTTATAAAAATAAACAGAAGATGAAAGCAATTCAAATTACTGCTCCTTCCGAGATGAAGGTAGTAGACATTGAGAAACCCGCTCTTAAACCGGGAGAAGTTCTTGTAAAAATTAAATATGTAGGCTTTTGCGGCTCGGACCTGAATACATTTTTAGGACGTAATCCAATGGTAAAACTACCTGTCATTCCGGGACACGAAGTAGGAGCTATTATTGAAGCCATAGGCAAGGATGTACCAGAATCATTAAAACCGGGTATGAGCGTCACAGTCAATCCTTATACCAATTGCGGAAAATGTGCTTCATGCCGTAACGGCAGAGTAAATGCCTGCGAACATAACGAAACCCTGGGAGTACAGCGTAATGGTGCCATGTGTGAATATATCGCACTGCCTTGGAACAAAATAATCCCGGCAAGCCATATTTCTCCTCGTGATTGTGCACTAATCGAACCAATGAGTGTAGGTTTCCATGCAGTTTCACGAGCGCAAGTTACAGACATCGATACAGTTATGATTATTGGCTGCGGAATGATCGGTATGGGTGCTATTGTACGTTCAACTCTTCGTGGAGCTACCGTTATTGCCGTAGATTTGGACGATGAAAAATTGGAACTAGCCAAACGGGTAGGCGCTCACCACACCATCAACTCCATGACAGAGAATGTACACGAACGCTTGACAAAGATTACAGAAGGATTTGGTCCTGATGTGGTCATCGAAGCTGTCGGCAGCCCTGCAACCTATGTCATGGCAGTCAATGAAGTTGGATTTACCGGAAGGGTCGTATGCATAGGTTATGCAAAATCAGAGGTGTCTTTTCAGACTAAATATTTTGTACAGAAAGAGCTTGATATCCGAGGTTCTCGTAATGCACTACCCGCAGATTTCAGGGCAGTTATCCGCTATATGGAGCAAGGTACTTGTCCAAAGGATGAATTAATCAGCAAAGTAGCCAAACCCGAAACCGCACTACAAGCTATGGAAGAGTGGGCGAAAGCCCCCGGAAAAGTATTCCGTATATTAGTTGAATTTGACTAATAACCAGCACCCAGATACAAAGAATGTGCTCAAAGTGAATTAAATAATCATATTCTACTTTCAGCACATTCTTTCGTTGGTTAAACCCTACTTGATTGGATAATATCAATTAATATCGGACGAAGTCCGCTAACGAAACATTCCACAGCTATTACCATCAAAATAAGTCCCATCAAACGCATCATTACATTATTTCCAGTTTCGCCAAGAATAGAAACCAACCGAGTAGACGCCCGCAATATAAGATAAGTGATAAAATAAATCAAACCAATCATCCCAATCAATACCCCCTTCATAGTCCAAGTATTGGCATCATCCATTAACATTATTCCGTTAGCTATAGCACCGGGACCGCAAAGCATAGGAATAGATAATGGGGTAATTGAAATATCATTGGCATACGTTTTAATTTCTTCGTCTTTCAACTTAGTATTAGTAAAACGTGCCTGTAACATATCATATCCAATCTTCAAAATAATAAAACCGGCAGCAATACGAAAGCCATTGGTCGATATTCCAAAAAATTTGAATAAAAATTGCCCGGAGAAAGTAAAAGCCAGAAGTGTAATAAAGGAAATGATAGTAGCGCGTTTCACAATATGACGCCGTTCTTCATCATCCATTCCTTTAGTCATAGTCAAAAATACAGGCATGGTTCCCAACGGGTTGGTTAATGTGAAAAAAGAGGTAAAGCATAGTAATGCAAATGGTAATAATGTATCCATTGACGTATTATTTTTAGGTTATGGGCAAAAGTAATCCATAATTGGGAGATGAGCAATAGTAGAGGTCATATTTCACACGTGGATACAAAAAAAGCCTCCGGAACTTCTTCAAGTCC
>UMFX01014352.1_pt1 | contig 10427 bp, 11 predicted proteins | sample 1965131 | NCBI WGS metagenome assembly UMFX01 (sample SAMEA4836058, study PRJEB28245) | human gut metagenome | biome: gut microbiome; material: fecal sample | place: Denmark | collected 2008 | reverse complement strand
CCGCCACCACTTCAAACAGCAGAAACAGCAGCAGCGACGGCACATATTTGCGAAGTCTGCTATCGTTTTTCATCGTTTTCCCTCTGATCTCCCGAGATTTCCCAAACACTTTTGATTATTTTACATCCTTAAGCTCCCTACCACAATTCCTTTTTCTGCCCGCAGTTCCATGCGGAGACTTTCTTGTTTTCCTAACACCGCCGCTCGCCATCATAGAAGGAGTGCGGCGTACAGGCGCAGAAACGCTTCACGCCCAAAGCAACTTTTCGGCCAAGTTCTTCAGCCAATGGCCCCGCTCCTTTGGCGCACCGGCCGCCGCTGCGGGAATATGCGGAGATTGCTGCATAAATGTATCCTGAGAATCAAAGGGCACGGCACTGTGCTTGCGGCAATAGGAGCCGTCCGGAAGCATCAAGCTTGCCTTTGCCGTGTCCCGCAGCTGAGAATCTAAAATCCAACTGAGCTGTTCCCGCAGCTTGGCATCCCGCACCGGACAGGCGATCTCCACCCGGCGGTTTAGGTTGCGGGTCATCAGGTCAGCGGAGGAAATGTAAAACTCTGCGCTGTCGCCCCGCCCGAACTGATAAATGCGGGCGTGCTCCAGGAAGCGCCCCACCACGCTGATGACATGGACATTCTCCGTTTCACCGGGGACCCCCGGCAGAATACAGCAAATTCCCCGAATGATGAGCTGAATTTCAACCCCCGCCAGAGACGCCTCTGCCAACTTGTCGATGACCTCGCGCTCGGTGACGGAATTTGCCTTGATGCAGATATAGCCGGCGCTGCCCAGCGCGATCTGACGGTCCATGCCTTGCAGCAGCATGGACTTGATCCCGAAGGGTGAGACGCAGAGCTGCTGATATTCCCCGTCCAGCTTGTTGACCAGCATATTGCGGAAGAAGGCCGCCGCGTCCTCGCCGATGGCGGGATCTGCGGTCATCAGGCTTAGGTCTGTGTACATGGCGTTGGTTTTTTCGTTGTAATTGCCCGTGCCGATCTGGGTGATATAGCTGGTTTTGCTTCGGCTGCGCATGGTGATGAGGCAGATCTTGCTGTGGCATTTAAAGCCCTCCGTGCCGTAGATCACCTGGCAGCCGGACTCTTCCAGCATTTTCGCCCACGCCAGATTGTTTTCCTCATCAAACCGTGCCCGCAGCTCCATCAGCACCAGCACCTCCTTGCCGTTTTCGGCGGCGCGGCAAAGCGCCTGCGCAATTTTGGAGGAGGAAGCCAGACGATAGATCGTGATTTTGATGGACAGCACCTGTGGATGATCCGCTGCCTCGTTCAGCAGACGCAGAAACGGCTCCACCGAATCATAGGGGTAAAACAGCAGGCGGTCCCGCTGCTGGACCTGTGCGATCATGGATTGCTCCCGCCGAAGATCCTCCGCCCAGCGGGGGCGGTAGGGTGAATACAAAAGGCGGGCGGAAAGATCCATCGGCAGTTCTCCGATCAGTCGGAACACATACCGCATATTGAGTGGGCAGGTGTCCACAAAAATCTGTTGGTTTTCCACCCGGATCAGCGATGACAGCATTTTTTGAAATTCCGCAGAAACCGGCGCACTCAATTCAAGCCGCACGACCGCCAGATGATCCCGCTGCTTGAGCAGCTTTTTCATCTGACGGCGGAAATCCTCCTCGTTATCCTCAAACTTTTCTTCGTCAAAGCTGATGTCGGCGTTGCGGGTCACGGCAAGGATGCAGTTCTCCTTTACGCCGTAGGCGTCAAAGAGTGTCGGCAGCCAGCGCAACAGGATGTTCTCCGTGCGCACGAACCGGCGTCCGTCTGAAAGCAGCAGGTAGGGCGGCACGTTCTCTGGCACCGGTACAATGCCGACAGCCCTGTGGCCCTTTTTGTTTTCCAGCAGCGCCGCGGCATAAAGCCTCTTGTTGACCAGATGCGGCACCGGATGATTGGGACCGATCAGAATGGGTGAGAGGACGGGCAGAATCTCCATTTTGAAGAAGCGGTTGATCTGCTTCAGGTCGCCTGCGTCCAGCGCTTCCGGCAGAACATCCCGCACGCCGCTGCGCCCAAGTTCCTCCATGACGGCGGTGTAGATCTGTTTTTTCATGGTGAGCAGTCCCGGGATGGTGCGGTACACATGATGGAGCTGTTCCATGGGCGTCCAGCCGGTTTTGCTGTCTGTGTCATTGGGTGTCATACGGGCCAGATCAAAGAGGCTGCCCACACGCACCATGAAAAATTCATCCAGATTGCTGGAGAAAATCGAGACGAATTTCAGCCGCTCCAGCGCGGGAACCGCTGGGTCTGCCGATTCCTCCAGAACCCGCCGGTTGAACCGCAGCCAGCTCAGTTCCCGGCTTTGGGTGTAACGATATTGTTTTGAAGTATTTTTTGGCATAGATACCCTTCCCGAACGCCGTATTTGCTGATGACCAGCTGCTGCGCATGAAACAGATGAAATACATGCTGGAGGATCAGCGCCCCCGGAACCAACGTGTGGATGCGCTCCGCCTCCAGCCGCAGGATCAGCGTACTCACTTCTTTTTTGCCGCTGCAAAGGAACGCGCACAAGCCGTCCAGCTGCTCGGCAGTCATGCTGTGGCAGTCATTAGAGATCTTGTAAATATGCTGAGCCAGCTTGAGCATGGCCCGTGCGGTCCCCCCTACGCTGACCAACAAGGGGCGTGGGGCCAGCGCTCCCTCGCTGACGTCAATGGTACGGGTGATCTCCTGCCGCAGGCGCTTGAGAGACCCCTCCCCCGGCAGAATCCTTTTGACGCACCGGCGATATAAGCTCAAGGAGCCAATGGGGAAGCTGGCAAAATCCACTGGCTTTCCGTCTTCAAAGGTAACGATCTCCGTGCTGGCGCCACCAATATCTAAAAACGCGCCGCCGGAGAGATGCAGTTCCCGCATGGCGCCGGCGTAGCCCAGAAGGGCTTCCTCCTCGCCGGAGATGACCTCCACCGGATAGCCGGTGGCCGCACGGATGACGGACAGGGCCTGCTCCGTGTTGGAAATATTCCGCAGTGACGCAGTGGCAAACACGCGGATGCGCTCAATTTCCAGCGTCTGCAAAATACCGCGGAAGGTCAAAAGCCCCGCGCAGGCGCACTCGATCCCCTCGGCACTGAGCTTTCCGTCCTCTACATAGCCGGCAAGTCCCGCCATGATCTTCTCCCGAAATAGGATGTTGAAGTTCTGTCCCAGTGTTTCGTAGAGCGTCAGCCGGATGGAGTTAGAGCCGATATCAATGATGGCCTGCTTCATTCCGCCTCACCGACAGCCTCGGCAATCCCCTGTGCAGTTTCCTCCTGAATTGTTTCCGCCTGCTGGACAGTCTCCGGCACGCGGAATACAAGAATTGCCTTGCCGGAGCTTGTCACGGAAAAGGTCACCAGCTCCCAGCCGTCCTCCGCGCGCTCGTTGGCGGTTTTCTCAATGGCCGCGGCCAGCTTCTTTGCTTTGGCTGCGCAGTCGATCACGATGGTTTTATAAGTCATGATAGTTACCTCATTTCTGCTTTTTAGAATAGGATCTCCCGCTTTACGGAGAATTCCTTGGAATGATAGGGAATCGCCTGCTGAAAACTATTTTGCTCTTTTAGCCATTCAAATTGTACGTAGTTCAGATGCACCGGATAGCGCAGCAGCACCATTTTGCCTTGCCGGAACAGGTTCTCGCTATATGACCCCTTTTCCAATGTGCCGGTCATGACCGCCGTATCGCCCAGCAACAGCACCTGCTCTGCAGTCTTCTGTGCTGCGGCGCTCCGCAGCTGTGGGTCGCTGATGAACACAATACCCTGGGTCTGTCCATCATACGGGCAGACCGGAGCGTTGATTTTTACTGGCCGGTACCAGAAGCCGCCTGCGTCCTGCTCCGCAAGGTTTTGCAAAAAGAGTGCATCGGCATAATAGGGAACGCTGGACAAGCGGGCGGAAAAGATCTTCAGAATTTCCAGTCCGCGGCCAAATTTGGGCACGGGGAAAAGCAGCAGCTTGTGCGTGGACAGCAGTTCTTCCGTTTTTTGGACGAGCCGGTCACAGGCTGCGTCATAGGGTGTCTCATCCCGGCCGTAGGCGCAGTCCAGCACGGCGAGATCGGCGTGCTGATTCCGGATTGGGTCACAGACATAGACCTGCGCATCCTCCGTATAATCTCCGGAAAAAAACACCGACTTGCCGTTTTCGGCAAAGTAGTACCACACACTGCCCACGCAATGACCGCTGCGCCCCCACTGAATAGACAGATTTTGAAACTGCCCCGTCCCATCGGGGCAAAATTCCTCCAATGTGCGGTGGTCCTGTACGACAAACGGAAGTTGACTCAGTGTTTTTGCCGTGGCAATTACCGTTCCCTGAAAACCGTTTTCATACAGCCATAGAAGGGCTCCGGTGTGATCGGCGTGGGAGTGGGTCAGGAACACGGCGTCCAGACTGCCGATCTGCTCCCGCGTCAGGCAGGGATACGGGTCCTCCGGCGTGTCCGCCATTTTCCCGCAGTCCACTAAAAAGTGGATGGCTTCCCCCTGCACATAAAAGCAGTTGCGGCCATGCTCACCCACGCCACCTGCGATAAAAAGTTCCATGTTACGCTCCCTTCTGTTTGCCCACAAATCGGTTGAACACCAGCAGCGCCGTGGTGGTAATGAGTACACACAAAACCGCCATTGCCATACCAAGGGACACGCTCCCCTGCTCAAACTCGCGGTTAATGTAGGTTGAAACCACCAGCGTATTGGGCGGTGCGATAAGGCTGGCCGTCACAAGCTCCCGGAAGGCAATGATAAAGATCATCATCCAGCCTGCAAAGATACCGCGGGAGATCATGGGCAGTGTGACGCGGCGGAACACATACGAGGGCGTTCCGCCGAACACCCTGCCCGCCTGCAAAAGATTGTCGTTGATCTGGGTAAAGGCGGAGGTGACATACTGCACGGTGTACGGCAGATACAGTACCACATAGGCCAGCACCATGATACCGATGGTGTTGTAGAGCGGAATCACCTTGTAAATTGCGTTCCAGAACAGCATGATACCGATGACCAGCACGATGCTGGGCAGCATTTCCGGCAGCAGGCTGATGCCCTCCAGTGTCTTTTTGAAGAAGCCTTTGGATTTGCGCACCGCCGCGACTACCGCCGTGCCGATCACGGAACAGATCGTCGCAGAGGACACGGCCAGGAACAGGCTCTTCCAGATGGAGGCCAAGGCTTTCGGTGTGGTCAGCAGTTCCTTATAGTGGTCAAGCGTAAAGTTGCCTGCGGCCAGACCGTAGCCCCGCAGTTTGATGAGTGAGGTGGAGATGATAGAAAAATACGGCACGCCGATAGCGATGAGTACCACCAAAATCACCCACAGCCACGCGCCCACCTGCCCGGCAGCGGACAGCTTTGTCTGTGTCGGACGGCTGCCCTTGCCGCTGACCAGCCGGTAGCTGGTTTTGTTCGTAATATAGTTCTGCATCAGCCACATGGCCATGCAGATGCAGACCAGAATTGACGACAGGCTGGCCGAGCGCCCAAAGTCGATGGGTGCGGTGGTGGAGTAACGATGAATGTCTGTTGTAAACACATAGAATCCGATGCGCCGCCCCAGCGTATAGGGCGTTCCGTATTCAGAAAGCGTCTTGACGAATACCAGCAGTGCGCCGATGGCGTAGTTGCCCGTCAGCAGCGGGGCGAAAATCTTCCGCAGACGCAGCGTAAAGCCCGCGCCAAACACCGCGCCGCTCTCCTCTAAACTTGCCGGAATGTTCAGCATGGCGTTTTTGAGCATCGTCATGAGAAACGGGAACACGTGCAGGCTCATTACCAGCACCAGCCCGCCGAAGCAGAAGAAACCCTCCGACCATGCGCCGGTGGCCGGGAAAAGCTGCTGAAAGAGCCCCTTTTTCTGCATGAATAAGATCCAGCCCATGGATGCAATATACGGCGGTGTCATAAACGGGATCATGAAAATGATGTCCAGCCAACTGTGCTTTTTCAACTGGGTTCGTGCCAGCAGATAGGCCGTCGGCACGGCGATGACTGTGGAGCACAATACGACGCATACGCCCAGCAGCAAAGAGTTGCAGATGGTCTGCACATTTTCCGCGCTTGCGATAGTCTGCCATGCCTGATACAGGTCAAGGCGGCCATCCATGATGACCGCCTTGGCGAAAACTGTGATCAGAGGGCAGAGAATCAAGCCGGTCAGAAGTACCAGCAGCAGCGCCAGCGGTAGATTCTTTTTCAAATCGAGTTGCCTCATATGCCCTCCGGCTTGTTACTTGCAGAGACTGTTGAGTTTTGCCGCAGTGTCAGAAGCAACCTCCATCATCTCATCCCAGTCGGTCGTGATCTGGGGGATATCGGAGAGATTGGTGCGATTCTCGCACTGCACATCGCTGCGGCCGGGCAGCAGATAGGCGTCGGCAACCAACTTCTGTGCCTCGTCACTGAACAGGAAGTCCACAAATGCCTTGGCGTTGTCCATGTTGGGAGCGGTCTTGAGAATCATGGCAGGACGGGGGTTGACCACCGTGCCAGAGGCAGGGTAATAGATGTTCAGCGGCTCCCCCTTGGCCATGGAAGAGTAGGCGTTGTAGTCTACGCCAGCGATCAGGATGCCCTTTTCACCGGTGGTGACGGCTTCCAGCGCCGCCTTGTTGGCGCCGGGGACGGTCAGACCGTTGTCAGCCCAGCTCTGCATGACGGCTTCGCCGTTGTCGGTGCCGGTCACAAAGCCGGCCAGGAAGTCCTTGCACGCGCCGGACTTCTCCGGGTCGGGGATAGCGATCATATCCTTGTACTGGGCATCTGCCAGCTCGGACCAGTCGGCGTTCAGTTCGGGAACAACCGTGGTATTGTAGATGACACCCACAGCGGAGGCGCTGTAACCGAACAGGGTGTTGTCGCTGTCGATCCAGCCGTTGTTGACCTTATCGGCACCCGCGGGGGTGTAGCTTTCCAGCTGACCGTCGGCCTTCATGCTCAGACCGTCGGACCAGGAGGCAAGAATGACCACATCGGCAACAGGATTGGCCTGCTCCGCTTCCAGACGGGCCAGGATCTCACCGGTGGTACCCTGGAACTGCTCCACCTCCACGCCGGTCTTTTCGGTGAAGGCGGCAGCCAGCTTATCGGCCAGACCGGCGGGGCTGGGCATATAGACGGTTACCTTGCCGGAGAGCTGGGGCTCGGTGTTTTCCGGGGTGGGCTGGCTGGCCTCCGGCTGTTTGGAACCGTCATCGGTGGTCTGCCCGCTCTTTCCATTGCCGCAAGCAGTCAGGCCCAGGCCCAGGCACAGAGCCAGCAACACACATACCATACGCTTTTTCATGCTGATAAAACCTCTTTCTTTTGAAAAGTAATCACTTGATCGGGATCTATGTAAATGGGCAAAACTTCGCCGGGTTTTACCTTTCGCCCGCTGTGAAGTGTCCATATTACCGATTGATAGGGAACTGTGACCTCATAGGTGCTTCCCAGATACTGCACACTCTGAGCAAGAAGTTCAAAGTGCAGCGCACCTTTTACCGGTGTTTGCGTGGCGGCTTCCGGGCGGAACAGCTCCGTTTCGCTGAGCCAGTTGGATTTCCCCACAAAGCGTGCCACAAACTCACTGGCGGGATGATGGTAGATGGTTTCCGGTGCGGCATATTGCTCCACGGAACCGCCGTTCAGAACAGCGATGCGGTCACTCATGCTCATGGCCTCCGTCTGATCGTGGGTCACAAAAACAGAGGTGATGCCAAGGGCGGAGGTCAGTTCTGTCAGCTCATGCCGCATTTCTTCCCGCAGCAGGGCATCCAATGCGGAAAGCGGTTCGTCAAACAGGATGCACCCTGGCTGGACGGCAATGGCGCGGGCAAATGCCACCCGTTGCTGCTGGCCGCCGGAAAGCTGATGGGGATAACGCTTTTCAAAGTCCTCCAGATGTACAGTACGTAGTGCGTTGTGAACTCTGTCCTGTAAATCCGCTGTATCTTTTCTTGCCCGCAGGCCGAAAGCCACATTTTCAAACACCGTCATATGGGGCCAGAGGGCAAAATCCTGAAACACAAAGCCGAGGTTCCGCTTCTCCGGCGGCAGGTTGATCTTGCGCGGCTTGGAGAAAACGCAGGTATCGTCCAGCCAGATTTCGCCATCATCCGGCGTTTCCAGTCCGGCGATCATTCGCAGCAGCGTCGTCTTGCCGCAGCCGGAAGGCCCCAGCAGCGTCGTAAAGCTGCCGTCCTCAATCGTCAGCGTTGTGGGCCGGATGACCTGCTTTTTATCAAAGCTCTTTGAGATTTGATCCAGTCGAATTTCCATAGCATTCCTCTTTTCTACGTTCACAATCAAGTATAAAGGCGGAATGTAAATTGTGCGATACAGACTGCGTAAAATAGAAGTAAAATTAAGACAGAGAAATCTTCTAACAGGAAAGCCCCCGCCAGCCATGATACACTGGCGGGGGTCCTTTTGCTCATCCGAATCTGTTGGCCAACTATTTTATTTTTGATTGTCACACTGCGCCCGCATGGGTTCATGGCACCTTGACACCCCTTCCAATTTGTCCTATAGTGATGATAGGCGAAAGCCAAATCTCGCGGCTTTCCGGTGAGGTCCACACCCCGGTGTGACCTCAGGCGTTCATGGACCCCGTAGGGCATTATGACCACCCTGTACGCAGGAAGTTCCATGAAGGTCGACAGTTTTTGGCGCTGTACCGGCAGCGCGGGTGTGTACCCTTCCGTTGAAAGCGGAAAGGACACAAAATGAACGACTATGTCGTTATTATCTATAACGGTGAGCAAGTATCAGTGCCAAAGGAGGTCGCGGACTTCCTTGAGCAGGATCGGAAACGGCAGCAGGCGCAGGACAAACAGGACGCAAGGCACCTGAGTAAAAGTGAGTTTGAAACGGTGCCGTCCGGTTCGGATTGCGTCAAGCGTCCCGTGGAGGATGCGGCGCTCAGGAACCTCCAGCTTGAAAATCTGCGGAAGGCCATTGCGGAACTGGATGTGCAAGGTCAAAACCTGCTCTCCCTCCGATACAGCGATGCGCTGACGATGGATGAGATCGGTCAGATCTACGACATCTCCAAAATGGCAGTATCAAAGCGACTGAAAAAGCTGCACGAAAAGCTGGGAAGCTCTGTCTCATGACAGGGCTTCCCAGCTTTTTTGAAAATTTTTCTGATCTCTGGTTTACAAACGCGCTCTGAGTGTCCTTATAAGTAGAGGCAAATCTACTCCACCATCGGAGCATGGCTGAGTTGGCCGCAGCCTTACCGCCTCATCCGAACACAAAGGAGCGTGTATGACCATGAATCCATTTGAACAAAGCACACAGCAGCTTCTGCGCTTCCTGACCTCCCACGCTGAGTGGGAGGTCATTGACTACATCCGGCAGGAAATACAACATGACGCACCGGACAGTGTCCCGACCGCAAATGAACTGCTCACTTTCTTCCGATCCCCGGATGCGCCGACCGAACTGGACACCTACCAGCAAATGCTGGTGACCGATAAACTGCTGGAGTACGCGGAGATCAGTCTGCGCACCCTCTGCGACCTGATCCGCTATCAGCAGCTCAAGGAATTGGGCGTTGTCCATTCCGCAAAGGAGTTCATTCAACTCTTCCATCCCGATGAACAGGAGGACACACCATGAATCATTTTCCCAGAAAAAACTATTTTACACTGCCGAACGAAATTTTTTCGCTGGGGCTGGGCGCAGGTGAGATTGCGGTCTACGCCTACCTCCGCTGTCTTGAAAACCCCAGCACCTACCAGTGCTGGCCCAGCTACGCCACGATCGGAAAAGCTATTGGCCGTACTAAAAATACGGTCATGCAGTATGTCGATGCGCTCTCGGAGAAAGGACTCATCTCCACAGAGCCAACCTCTGTCCTGACAAAATCCAGGATCAAAAAGAACGGCAATCTGCGCTATACCATCAGGCCGATCCATGAGGCTGTTGAAATTTTTCACACACGTCAACTGTCTGCGATTGAACGTACAACAGAGCGGCTGCAAATTCAGCGCAAGCTGTCCACGGTGAATTTGTTGCCCGGCGCGTGAAGAAAGGAAGGACAGAATGAAGCACTCCACCTACACAAGCTACGACGAGCTGCCGCTGATGCTCTCCGTCGCAGAGATCGCTGCCGTGCTCGGGATCTCCCGTGCCGGTGCCTATGAGTTGGTGCATGGCAACGAATTCCCCGCACTCAAAATCGGCAGCCGGATCGTTGTTCCAAAGGATAAGTTTCTCGCATGGATCGACGCGAACAGCGGTTCAAAAAACGCACCGCTGTAACTAAAGAACAGGCGCTCAATTTTCTACGTGCCAACGAAGCGGCTGACCAAAACCGTGAAGCCCATCGGTGTGATGAGAGAAACAGCAATGGGATCACGCAGCCCAGCGGGGCCGCGACGCCTCGGAACAGCGACGCGCATGAGCGCATCGCTGTTCCGCAGGC
>UMFX01024229.1_pt1 | contig 10483 bp, 10 predicted proteins | sample 1965131 | NCBI WGS metagenome assembly UMFX01 (sample SAMEA4836058, study PRJEB28245) | human gut metagenome | biome: gut microbiome; material: fecal sample | place: Denmark | collected 2008 | reverse complement strand
GGAAAAGAGCCATCACAGCCGTCATACAAACAGAAACCGTCTTTTTCATAATAATATATCCCCTCTTCTTATTGTGTGTCGCTGCTGGGGTGTGCACCCGGTTTTGTCGCTTCATTCTGGATACGAATGAGCCTCCCCCGGAATTGCACGGGTTTGAAATACTTTCCAAAAAAAGAAAAAAGCCTGTGTGCACAGTCCTGAATGACAGGCCCTGCATCCCTCCTGAACATCCCTCCAATTTCCATTTGGGCAATCCAAATCGAAAAAACAGAGTAGAGGGAAAACGCATCGAAAAATCGTGGATATTTCAAATTATTGTTCATTGAGGCGTGAATTTTGCCTTTGTGCAGTGGGAACCAGATATCACTAGATATCACTGGATGACACCAGATGGAAGATGAGGATAAAAACTCAAAATCCCTTGTGCTAATAACACGTGTGGGTTCGACCCCCACCACCGGCATAAAAAGGAAGCCCTCCAGCTTGTCTGGGGGGCTTCCTTTTTATCTGCGGCGTGTGAGCGGGTCGAACAGCACGACCCTGCACAGCAGGGGAGCAATCAGCCCTGCGGGCTGTTGCTCAGTGCGCGGGAGACCCCCACCACCGGCATAAAAGCCAATCAGGCATTCGCCCAATGCCGTTAAGTTAAGAGGCTAAAGAAAAATAGACTTCATCAAAAAGATGAGGTCTATTTTTTTTGAAAAAGATCAGAAACAGATTTTACGCACCCTTTGCCGGATATGCCAAGGCCCCCACAGAACACGGGATCTGCGGGGGCCTTGCGGGCAATATTTTTACAGCATTTTGACCGCCAGTGCTTCACTGGTGCGATCCTGTGCGGCGTTGGCATTTTCGGGGTCGTCCATGGTGTAGCGCAGCACCAGCACTTCAGCCACATACAGCAGCGCCACCTTGACCGGGATGTTGCCGGAGTCCAGCGGGCTTTCCTGCGCACCACACAGCAGCACGATATCCGCCAGCTTTGCGCCGGGCGAATCCTCATAATGGGTGAGCAGAATGATCTTTGCGCCCGCCGCCTTGGCCGCGCGCAGCGTTTCCAGCATATCGCGGGTAGCGCCGGAATAGGAAACGAACAGCACCACATCCTCCGGGGTCATCAGGCTGGCCGTAATCAGCTGCATATGGCTGTCGCCTGCCGTGCGGAACTTGGTGGAGATGCAGGCAAAGCGGGCGCAGATATCATTTGCAATATACATGCTGCCGCCCTGACCAAGGCAGTACACCTGCCGGGCCTTGTGCATCAGCTCCGAAGCCTTGTCCACCGCCTCCGGCGAAAGATTGTTTTGGGTGCCGTTGATAGTAGTCATCAGCAGGGCGCTGGCGTGCTCGCACAAAGTTGCCGTGTCGGCATCCGGCTCCGGCACATGCTGGTTGACCAGTGCACCGGTGGCGTTGGCCTGCGCCAGCGCAATGCGCATTTCATGATAGCCCTCAAACCCCAGCGCCCGGCAGAAGCGGAACACCGTTGCCTCTGCCACACAGCACTCCTTTGCCAGCGAGGAGATGGACAGATACTGTGCCTCTGCCGCGTGCTGCACAAGATAGTCCGCCACGGTGCGGCCCGATTTTGTCAGGTCGCCCTGATGCTGCTGCAGCAGCTCCCAAAAATTCGTTGCCATTTTTCTTTTTCCTCTTTTCCGGCGCAGCAGTTCACCGACCCGGATCAGCTGCCGACCGTTTCATTCACCTTTATAAAAAGTATAAAAGAATCGTCCCCGCTTCGCAAGAGACGCATTGCCCACATTTTGGCTCGCAGTTCTGTGCAGAGCACACAGTTTTGGCGGAAAAACCGGCCATTTTGTGAAAATATCTTTCAATTTTGCATTTTTGTTTAGAAAAACATTTTCACTATCGTTTTTGTGGGTTTGTACTATTCTGTAATAATTTCAGAAGAGTAAAGCAAGGTTTTCTTTGCATTTCAACATATATCCCACGCTTTTGTGCACAATGTACACTGTCATTCTGAAAATTTATGAAAACCATGAATGGACAAAATGAAAATATTTTTCTATAATGGAGCCATCAAGAGCGGCCGCTGGCACGGCAGGCCGCCAACAACGTGAAGCATCTTGAATGCGAAGGAGAAACTACTATGAAAAACTGCATTTCCCGCCGTTCGTTCCTGAAGGCCGCTGGCATTCTGGGCGCAGCCGGCGCTCTGGCCGCATGCGGCGGCTCTTCTGCAAGCACCAGCACTGCTGCTTCCACCGCAGGTTCTACCGCTGCAAGCGCAGCTGCTTCTTCCACCAGCATCAAGCTGTGGACATACCCCATCGGCGGCTGGGGCAATGACGAGACCGTTCAGGGTCTGGTTTCCAGCTTCAACGCAAAGTATCCTGACATCAAGGTCACTGTGGAGTATCTGGACTACACCAACGGCGACGATCAGGTGAACACCGCCATCGAGGGTGGCAGCGCACCTGATCTGATCATGGAAGGTCCCGAGCGTCTGGTTGCAAACTGGGGCGCAAAGGGCGTTATGGCTCCGCTGAACGACCTGTGGACCGACGATGCCAAGAAGGACATTTACGAGTCCGTTGAGTCCGCCTGCAAGGACACTGCCGGCAACTACTACGAGTATCCCCTGTGCATGACCGCACACTGCATGGCCGTGAACATGACCAAGGTCAAGGAAGTGGGCGCTGACCAGTACATTGATACCGACAAGCATACCTGGAGCACCGACGGCTTCCTGAAGACCGTTGATGCCCTGTACAACGGCGGTTACGAGAACGTTGCAGCCATCTACTGCGCAGGTCAGGGCGGCGACCAGGGCACCCGCGCCATCATCAACAACATGTACGGCGGCACCTTTACCGATGCAGCCCACACCAAGTACACTGCCGACTCCGCCGAGAACATCAAGGCGATCCAGACCCTGCACGACACCAAGGGCATCAACTTTGACGCTTCCATCGCAGGCGGCGACGAGATCACCCTGTTCCGCAACGGCACCCTGCAGATGGCATTCTGCTGGAACATTGCACAGCAGGCCAACAGCGACAACAACGCCGCCGGTCTGACCAACGATGGCGACGAGATCTTCCCCATGGCCTTCCCCACCGACAGCGGCGACCCGAAGCTGTGCGGCGGCATCTGGGGCTTCGGCATCTTTGATAACGGCGACGAGGCCAAGATCGAAGCAGCCAGGACCTTCATCGACTTCATCGCTGCCGACCCCGATCAGGTCAAGGACAGTGTGCTGGCTTCCACCTACTTCCCGGTCCGCACCAGCGTGGGCGATATCTACGCCGACAACGAGATCATGAGCGAGTACAGCAAGTTCATGGCTTATCTGGGCGACTACTACCAGATCACTCCGGGCTGGGCGACCGCACGTACCGAGTGGTGGAACATGCTGCAGCGCGTCGGCTCCGGTGAGGATGTCGAGACTGCCGTCAAGACCTTTGTGGACAACGCAAACGCTGCCGCACAGGCATAAGCCCATCCACTCTGCCGGGGGCAGATAATTATTGACGCTTCGCCCCTTCCTCGAAGATCCCGACGAGGGAGGGGCTTTATTTGTAAAAAAAAATCATAACCGAAAGGAACGGTGATTCTCTTGGCTGCAAAAACGGCGATCAAAGAGCCTAAGCGCAGCAGTGCGCTGGTACGGCGCGAGACCTTCGCTTCCTATTGCTTCCTGCTGCCCAGCCTGATCTTCTTTCTGGGCTTCGTCATTTACCCCATGGTGCTGTGCGTGGTGACCAGCTTCTTCGATTCCACCATGAACCGTGCCGATATCTTTGTGGGCCTTGCAAACTATAAGGAATTGTTCACAGACCCCATCTTTCTGGGTGCCTTAAAGAACACCTTCATCATCGTGGTGGTGTCCGTGCCCGTCACCTGCGCCTTCTCGCTGTGGGTCTCCTCTGCCATCGTAGACCTGCCCGAGTGGGCTACCAGCCTTTTCCGCTGCGTGTTCTACCTGCCCGTGGTCACCGGCTCTGTGGCTGTTACCGTGGTGTGGAAGTGGATGTACAACAACTACTATGGCATCTTCAACTATCTGGGCAAGACTCTGGGCCTCATTGACAAGAACATCAACTGGCTGGGCGATGAGCGCTTTGCTCTGGGCTGCATCATCCTGATCCTGCTCACCACCTCTGTGGGCCAGCCCATCGTGCTGTACGTTTCCGCTCTGGGTAATGTGGACCAGTCCATCGTGGAAGCCGCAGAAGTGGATGGTGCCACCGATTTCCAGTGCTTCTGGAAGATCAAGTGGCCCGCCATCATGCCCACCACCCTGTACATTCTGGTCATTACCACCATCAACTCCTTCCAGTGCTTTGCGCTGATCCAGCTGCTGACTTCCGGCGGCCCCAACCACAGCACCGATACCATCATGTACTACATCTACTACACCGCCTTCAAGCTGTACCGCTACGGCTACGGCAACGCAATGGGTGTTGTGCTGGCAGTCATCATCGCCATTCTGTCGGCTGTTCAGTTCAAGCTGGGCAACCAGGATAATTAAAGGAGGTGCCGGACAATGAGTGCAAATGCCGCTGCAAAAAAGCAAAAACCGTTGAAGCGTCACCCCAGCAAGCTCAAGAAGATGAGCGCCTACATGATCCTGACGCTGATCCTCATCAGCATCGTCGCGGTGCTGTTCGCCTTCCCGCTGTACTGGATCATCACCGGTTCCTTCAAGACCGGTGCCGCCATCAACGCCACCACCCCGGAATGGTGGCCCAGCCAGTGGGTGCTGACAAACTATCAGAAGCTGTTCTCCGGCAAGAGCGCCCCGCTGTGGCAGCTGGCTGTGCCCTTTGGCTCCAAGTTCAGCGCTAACGGCGAGCCCATCTACTTCTCGGTAGGCCCCACCGCTCCCGCTGCCATCCGCTGGATGATCAACACCGTGTTCATGGCCGTCATGTCCATGATCCTCACCTGCATCACCGCCGCCATGGCCGGCTATGCACTGGCAAAAAAGCGCTTTGTAGGCCGCAAGCTGCTGTTCACCCTCATCGTGTGTGCAATGGCTCTGCCCAAGCAGGTCATTCTGATTCCCCTGCTGCGCGAAATGAGCAGCCTGAACCTGTACAACACCATCTGGGCCGTCATCTTCCCCATCGTGGGCTGGCCCTTTGGTGTGTTCCTGATGAAGCAGTTCAGTGAGGGCATCCCCACTGAGATGCTGGAAGCGGCCCGCATCGACGGTGCAAGCGAGGCCAAGACCTTTATCGACATCGTGCTGCCCATGGTCAAGCCGGGCATCGGTGCACTGGCCATTTTTACCTTCATCAACAGCTGGAACGACTACTTCATGCAGTTGATCATGCTGTCCAGCACCAGCAACCTGACCATCTCGCTGGGCATTGCAAAGCTGCAGGCTGAGAACAGCACCGACTTTGGCCTGATCATGGCAGGTGCCGCACTGGCTGCTGTGCCTATCATCATCATCTTCCTCATTTTCCAGAAGTACTTTACCAAGGGCATCGCAATGGGTGCTGTTAAGGGCTAAAATCCCGACCGCCGCCTGCGGCGGAAACAGGGAGGGATTTTTGGCGCAGCGGTCTGCAAGACGCAAGGCCCGCCCAAGGGCCGAAGCGGATGCAGGGCACCGCAAGAGGGCGCTGATGCCGCTGCCCGGAACAGAAAGCGTACGAGCTTGATGCAAAACCATTTCATCTGTATTTATTACTATTTTTAAAGAAGGGTTTGGAACATGAAAGATATCAAAAAATATCAGGGTGTCATCCCCGCCTTTTACGCCTGCTACGACGCAGAGGGCAACATTTCCACCGAGGGTGTCAAGGCCCTTACCCGCCATCTGATCGCCAAAGGCGTCAAGGGCGTGTATGTAGGCGGTTCCTCCGGCGAGTGCATCTACCAGCACGTGGATGAGCGCAAGGCCGTTCTGGAAGCCGTGATGAGCGAAGCCAAGGGCAAGCTGACCGTCATTGCGCATGTCGGCTGCAACAATACCGCCGACAGCGTGGAGCTGGCCCGCCATGCCGAGAGCGTGGGCGTGGATGCCATTGCATCCATTCCCCCCATCTACTTCCACCTGCCGGAGTACGCCATTGCAAAGTACTGGAACGATATGTCCGCTGCTGCTCCCAACACCGAGTTCGTCATCTACAACATCCCGCAGCTGGCAGGCACCGGCCTGACCATGAGCCTGCTGAAGGAAATGCTCAAGAACCCCAATGTAGTGGCTGTGAAGAACAGCTCCATGCCCACCCAGGACATCCAGATGTTCAAGGATGCCGGTATCGCCGCCCGCGGCGAGGGGAACTTTGTGGTGTTCAACGGCCCCGATGAGCAGTTTGTTTCCGGCCGCGTGATCGGCGCAGACGGCGGCATCGGCGGCACCTACGCCGTCATGCCGGAGCTGTATCTGGCCATGAACGATCACATCAACAAGGGCGAGATCAAGCAGGCTCAGGAGATCCAGTACGAGGCCGACCGCATCATCTACAAGATGTGCGAAGCCCACGGCAACCTGTACGCCGTGCAGAAGGAGATCCTGCGCCGGATGTACGGTCTGGAGCTGGGCGGCGTGCGTGAGCCGATGCCCGGCCTGATCCCGGAAGATGAAGCCATCGTGGCCGAAGCACAGGCCATGATCGAAGCTGCCATCGCAAAGCTGTAAAATTGAAGCAGCGCCCCTCTCCGTCTCTTTTCAGAGGGGAGAGCGGGCGCTTGTTTTTGGAGGGACGTTTTATGATCTGTGATACCCTGCAGCACCTGACGCGCTACAAGGGCCTTTGCAAAAATCTCGACACGGCCATTGATTACCTGCTGACCCACGACCCTGCCAGCCTGCCTCTGGGCCGCACCGAGGTGGATGGCGAGGAAGTATTCATCAACACGATGGATGCCACGCTCCATTCGGACGATGGCTACCACCCGGAATATCACAAAAAGTACGCCGACCTGCAGCTCGACATCACCGGCAGCGAGGGCTGGGGCTTTACCACGAATCCCGGCAGGGAGATCGGCGATTTTACCGGCGACTGTGGTTTTCAGGACAGCGCCAGTGTCGTGACCGGTGCACTGGGTGAGGGACGCTTTGTGCTGTTCTTCCCCACAGAGCTGCACAAACCCGGCCTTGTACAGCACGGCTGTGTGGGCGTGCGCAAGGCTGTTGTAAAGATTCGGATGGAGGATTGAACGATGGATAAGGAAAAGCTGTTTGCTCAGATCAAGGGTGGTCTGATCGTCTCCTGTCAGGCACTGGAGACGGAGCCCCTGTACACGAAAGAAGGCGGCGTGATGCCGCTGATGGCGAAAGCCGCCGCCATGAGCGGTGCTGTGGGCATCCGTGCCAACACCGTGCGGGACATTACCCAGATCAAGCAGGTGGTGGATCTGCCGGTCATCGGCATCATCAAAAAGGACTACCCCGGCACGCCCATGTACATCACCGTTACCATGAAGGAAGTGGACGAGCTGGTGGAGTGCGGCGTGGACATCCTTGCCGTGCAGGGCACCGGTGCCCTGCGCCCGGACGGCTCCACCTCTGCCCAGTTCATCCGCGCCATCAAGGCAAAGTATCCCGACCAGCTGGTCATGGCCGACTGCGACAACTTTGAGAATGCCATGGCCTGCGCCGAAGCCGGTGCCGACTTTGTGGGCACCACCATGCGCGGCTACACCCCGGAGACCAAGGGCATTGACGATATCGACTTTGATTTTGTCCATAAGCTGGCCGCAGAGTGCCCGGCAAAGGTCATTGCCGAGGGCCACATCCACTACCCGGAGCAGGCGGTCAAGGCGCTGGAAGCCGGTGCATTCGCACTGGTGGTGGGCGGTGCCATCACCCGCCCGGCAGAGATCACGGCCCGCTTTACCGGTGCCATCAACGCCGCAAAAAAGTAAAATGGAGTGTGCCGGATGAAACAGTATTTTGGCATTGATATCGGCGGCACCGCCGTCAAGCTGGGCATCGTGGATGAGACCGGCAGGGTGCTGCTCAAGGGCGAAGAGAGCGTCAGCTTTGACGGCTACCAGACGCCTGTTCTCACCACCGTGCGCAGGGCCGCAAAGGAGTTTTTGACCACAAATGCAATTCCGGTGGAAAGCCTTGCGGGCATCGGCGTTTCGGCCACCGGTCAGATTGACAGCCGCAAGGGCATCGTGGCCGGTACCTGCGGCAACTTTCCCAATTACATCGGCAGCCATATTAAGGCTGCGCTGGAAAAGGACTTCGGCCTGCCCGTCACAGTGGCCAACGACGCCAACTGCATGACACTGGGTGAAGTGTGGGTCGGCGCTGCACAGGGCTATACGGACGTGATCGGTGTGACCCTTGGCACCGGCGTGGGCGGCGGCATCCTGACCGGAGGCCATTTGTTAGAGGGTGCACGGGGCCTTGGCGGTGAGCTGGGTCACTACCGCACCCACGCGCTGGACGGTGTGGACTGTACCTGCGGCGCAAAGGGCTGCTGGGAACGCTACGCTGCCACCACCGCACTGGTGCGCGCCGCACAGGAAAAGAGCCCCGATTGGAAGGATGGCCGCGCCATCTTTGCCGCAGCCGAAGCAGGCAGCGAGACAGTTCTTGCCCTGCTGGACCACTGGACGGACGAGATCGCACAGGGCCTTGCAGGCATGGTGCACATTTTCAACCCGCAGCTCATTCTGATCGGCGGCGGCGTGAGCGCGCAGCAGAAACTGCTGATCGAACCCATTGCCGCAAAGGTGAAAGCATCGGTCATGCCCGCCTTTGCAGAGGGGCTGGAAGTGCGCGCCGCTCAGCTGCACAACGATGCCGGTATGGTGGGCGCAGTGTACTACTTCCGACAGACCATGGAAAAGGAGTAATCATATATGAAAACACATATCCTCTGTCTGGGCGATTCCAACACCCACGGCTACTGTGCCGACCCGAACGACTGCGCCGACCACGGCATCCGCTTCAATGAAGAGGAGCGCTGGACCTGCCGCCTGCAGAAGGCGCTGGGCGACGAATACCTTGTGACCGAAGAGGGTCTTTCCGGCCGCACCACCGTATTTGTGGACCCCATCCACGAATCTATGGATGCCCTCAGCGTTATCTATGCCCTGCTCAAGAGCCACGAGGTCATCGACCTGCTCATCATCATGCTGGGCACGAACGATGTGAAGGAGCGCTTTGGTGCCAATGCCGCCTGCATTGCTGCAGGCATGGAGCGGCTCATCCTCAAAGCAAAGAGCGTAGACTGCTGGGGCACCAAGCAGCCCAACATTCTGGTGGTGGCACCTCCTCCCATCGGCGCAGGCTTCCACGACGCTGTGATGGGCGATGGCTGTGTGGAGAAGTCTGCCGGTGTGGCAGAGCAGCTCCGCATCATCTGCGAGCGGCAGGGCGTGCACTTCCTGGACGCAAAGGACTGCGAGTTCAACAAGGTGGACTTCATGCACCTGACCCGCAAGGGCCACGCACAGCTGGCGGAGCTGCTGGCAAAAGAAGTGCCGGGCCTGATCTGAGCTGAGCACGATTTTAAAAGCTCTGCTTTGAGCATCTTTAGCGGAATTATTATTTTTATTGGGTTCTCAAAAAGCCTGCGGGCTTTTTGAGAACTTTTTTTCACGAAATAGGGTCATAACCACAAACGGCATCAAACTCACAAGCAGCCTATATTTTATTTTTAATTTCCGTTTTGTTCATCTTGTAAAACATAGCAGAATCGGCTATACTTTCCGCAGAAAGAACCATTGAAAGGAACTGTGCCATGCCTGAACTTTTAAAAGCGCCTGTCACCCCTGCTCAGCAGGTAAGAGATGCTCTTCTCGGTGCCCTCGTGGGGCTTGCCCGGGCCACCACCAGCGAGCCCAAAACGGACGACACCGACGAGGTGCTGAACGCCGGTCTGCGCCTTGCCGCGCAGCCGGATGCACCGGAGGAAAGGCTGCAGCGGATGCTTGCCATTGTCCAGACTGAAAAGCACCGCGTTGCCCCGGGCTGCGCCACCTGTGCCATGCCCTGCGGCAACACGAACGATTACGATTTTGTCCGCCTGTGGGCTGCGCCCGAGAGTATCCGCACCCTCAAACTGCAAATGCTTTCCACCGCGTTTGCGCTGGCCCAAAAGCGCCCGCAGGGTCAGGCGCAGGCCGCCGTTTATCAGCTGCTGTTCACCCTTGCCGAGGACTGGGACGAGGAGCTTCTTGCCCCTGTTGTGCAACACGCCAAGGAGCTTTGCCGGGAGTAAATCCGGGCCGGAAAGCCGCCGCTTTTACCCACCGGGTTTGTAGCGGGAGCGTTCCCGGCACAAACCAGAAAGGTCCGCCTTTTTTGCGTGTTTTTGTGGCAGTTCCGTAATACTGTTGCATCAAAATGCATTCCAGTGAGTTTCACACCCGATTTCCTGCCTTTTTCCGAAAGTTTTTTGCAAAAAAGACTTTACAAACCATTTCTAAAAACTTATTATATAAGTAATATATTTCATGGAGCCAATGCTGTGCAGCCCCCTGTGCAGCATTCAAATACGATCAAGGAGGGGTTTATCTATGCCCGAAAAGAAAAAGA
>UMFX01016581.1_pt1 | contig 10613 bp, 9 predicted proteins | sample 1965131 | NCBI WGS metagenome assembly UMFX01 (sample SAMEA4836058, study PRJEB28245) | human gut metagenome | biome: gut microbiome; material: fecal sample | place: Denmark | collected 2008 | reverse complement strand
TTTTTCTTGTTGTGATCGGAAGGAAGATCACGGTAAAAGAGCGAGTGATGATTCAGGAAACGTATAACATGGAGTCTTTGTCAGGTATGGTGAAATGGATCTTGCGTATTCTGAAGGGAACCTTCGTTGTAGAAGGAATTGGAGCAATCTTTTTTGCATTTCAGTTTATTCCGGAGTATGGATTTTTGAAAGGAATCTGGTATAGTGTGTTTCACTCTATCTCAGCATTTTGCAATGCGGGAATTGATATATTAGGGGCAGATAGTTTTGCGGCATATGCAAGAAATCCGCTGATCAATCTGACAACGATGATATTGATCGTTGCAGGAGGTATCGGTTATACCGTGTGGTTTGACATCACTGATAATATTAGAAACTTTCGCAAAAAGGGTGAGAGAAGACGTGGAATGTTTAAGATTTTAACCTTGAACTCCAAGGTTGCACTGACGATGACGGCAATTCTGATTGTGACAGGTACAGTCAGTTTTCTGTTTCTAGAATTTTCTAACCCGGATACGCTTGGAGAATTTTCTTTTGGAGACAAGGTGATGGGAGCGGCATTTCAGTCAGTGACAACGAGGACGGCCGGATTCTTTACCGTGCCGCAGGGAGATCTAAGAGAAGAATCGGTATTCATTTCCTGCCTTCTGATGTTTATCGGAGGCTCCCCGGCCGGTACCGCCGGAGGGGTGAAGACGACAACGATTGCAATGTTATTCCTTACAGCGGTTACTGTCGTAAAAGGAAATAAGGATACGGAGTGCTTTGGAAGAAGAATTCCGGAAGAAAATATTCGGACGGGGATTTCAGTTATGCTGATGTCTTTTACAATCTTGATGATAGGGACTATAGCTGTTTCAGTGATAGAATCGGCGGGATTTCTTGATATTTTGTTTGAGACGACCTCGGCAATTGGAACAGTAGGTCTTTCTACGGGGCTGACTCCGGCGCTTCACACCGCAAGTAAATTTGTGATTATGATCTTAATGTATGCAGGGCGGATAGGACCGGTTACAATGGCGCTGGCATTCGGATTAAAGAAAAATCCGATGAGCCAGGTGAGACAGCTGCCGGCGAAACGTCTGATGATTGGATAGGGGGATAAGAAAATATGAAAAAGCAATATGCAGTATTTGGACTTGGAAAATTTGGTTCCAGTGTGGCAGTGACATTGGAGAAACTCGGATGCGAAGTGATCGCAGTAGATATTGCGGAAGAAAAAGTACAAGAGATCGCAGATCAAGTATCTTACGCAATGCGCGCGGATCTGCATGACACGGGAGTGATCCAGTCGCTGGGCCTTCGCAATCTGGATGGTGCAGTCGTGGCGATTGCCGATAACATGGAATCTAGTATTATGGCTACGATTTTGTCAAAAGAGGCCGGGATTCCGTATGTGCTTGCAAAGGCGCAGGACGAGCTTCATGCATCCATCTTAAAAAGGGTCGGTGCAGATGCGATTGTATTTCCAGAGATGGAGATGGGAAGAAGAGTTGCCAAAAATCTTGTCTCCACAAATTTTGCAGATTGGATCGAGCTATCACCGGATTATAGTATCGTAGAGACAAGGGTTCCGGAAAAATGGATCGGGAAGACTTTGCGTGAACTTCGCATCCGTGAGCGCTATGGATTTAACGTAGTCGGTATTAAAAAGGATGAGGAAGTTGATGTCAATGTAAGGCCGGAGATGCCTCTGGAAGAAGGAACTATTCTGATTTTCATCGGAAGTAATGAAATGTTGAATAAATACAAAGGGGAATAAGTATGATTACAAGCACGTCAAATGCGAGAGTGAAGGAACTGGTGCAGCTTCAGAAAAAAAGCAAAGTGCGGAACGAGCAGGGAGTCTTTCTTGTGGAAGGAGTCAAGATGTACCAGGAGATTCCACAGGAGCAGCTTGTGAAAGTCTATGTATCCGAGACATTTGCAGACAAACAGAAAGAAGAAATCAACAGGCTGAAAGACAGAAGGAAGTTAGAATATCTGTCAGATCATGTTTTTCAATATGTTTCTGATACAAAGACACCACAGGGAATCCTCTGTGTCGTACGCCAGTCCGCTTACTGTCTGGAGGATATTTTAGAGGCAGAAGATGCACATCTTCTTGTTTTGGACAACCTTCAAGATCCAGGGAACCTTGGAACGATTCTGAGAACTGCAGAGGGAGCGGGGGTGACAGGAATCATCATCAGCAAGGAGAGTGTGGATATTTATAATCCGAAAGTTATCCGCTCAACGATGGGTTCTATTTACCGTGTTCCGTTTGTCTATGTGGAAGATTTAAAAGAAGCAATCGAAAAAGTAAAAGCGCACGGTATTTTTACATATGCCGCACATCTTGATGGGAAAAATAGTTACGACAAGGAAGACTATACGAAAAAGACGGCATTTTTGATTGGAAATGAAGGAAACGGACTTCGAAAGGAAATCGCGGATTTGGCAGATACATGGATCCGCATTCCTATGCAGGGGCAGGTAGAATCATTAAATGCAGCAATTGCCACCTCCGTGCTGATGTTCGAAACTGCGAGACAGAGAAGAAATCAGAGATAAACAAAGAAATAAAGGTGGGCAAAGAGTATCATTAAAAAGTAAAAAGGATAGCAGTTGATCTTGGGGAAGCACCAAAAGATCAGCTGCTTTTTTGGTCCAGAAAAATCATTTGATATCGTGCGGGAGACGGAGAAAAAAGAAGGTGACCTTTGGAAGGAGAAAATTTCCAGAGCGGAAAAGTTGACAAATGAAAGAAAAGCTGTTAGGATGTTCCTACAAACAAAATGTAACAAGTTTGTAACAAATGTAATGAAAATGAATTAAAAGAGTATAATATAATTAACTTTTAATTCGTTTTATTGCAAAATCAGGAGGAAAAGTATGAGAAAAGAGAATAAGAAGATGCTGGCAGTAGTTTTGTCTGCGGTTTGTGTGCTCACAGCTGCAGGAATGGACGGAAGTATATCTGTGGCATCAACTGAAACTCGGCAGACTGACAGTATAGAGAAAACACAAACAATTTCATCGGCATTGGCATCAGCGCTGGAGCAAATACCGGAGGTCGCAGCAGTTGCAGTATCCACGCAGGAATGGCACCAAAAGGCAGTATCTAACGTGGATGGGGAGACTGATGTACTGCTTGCGGGAGAAGAAGGAAGCGAAGTTGTTGGAAAACTATACCACAACACAATTGTAGATGTGGAAGAAAAAGGGGTTGTATGGACAAGAGTTTCCGCAGATGAGGTGAACGGATATGTGAAGAGCGATTCCCTTGCATTTGGAACGGATGCAGTCAGAAGGGCAGATCAGGTGTGTCCGGTTGTAGAAAAGCCGATGGAAGACAATGGAGCAATTGTCCGGACAAGGGAGTCTGAACCAGCGAAAACGTTAGCGCAGATTGAAGAAGAACAAAGAGCGGCGGCGGAAGAGGCAAGAAAAGCAGAGGAAGCAAAAAAGAAAGCAGAGGAAGAGGCGGCAGCAGCGCAGGCGCAGCAGCAGGCACAAGAAGCACAGGCTTCCCAGCAAGCGGTGATAGCGGCCACTAGCGGGGAGCAGGCATTGCTAGCAGCGTTGATCTTCTGTGAGGCCGGGGGAGAGCCGTATGAAGGTCAGGTTGCAGTAGGGGCTGTTGTTATGAACCGTGTAAGAAGCGGCATTTTCCCGAACTCAATTACAGAGGTCATTTATCAGAGCGGACAGTTTGGTCCGGCAATTACCGGGAAGCTGGATGCGGTACTTGCCGATGGGCGGACAACGGCAAGTTGCTATCAGGCGGCGGCAGATGCCCTCGCAGGAGCCAATCCGATCGGGGAGGCGCTTTATTTTGGAAATGGCGATTACGGACAGTTGATCGGAAATCACTGGTTCCACTAAAAAAGAAAATAGGGGAGTAAAAAAATGTCTGGAGTTCTGCAGGGGATGTGAAAACATCGAAATCGCAGCATTCCAGACTTTTTTTATAAGTCATAGATTTCGCAGATAATCTCATAGGAAACATCTATAATATTATAAAAAATAGCAATTTGACTTCGTTTTAAAACGACTATATCATCATAAGTAAAGGTCGAAATATGGAGGAAAACTAACATGGAAGTGATTAAAGAATTACCAGAAGTATTTGAAGAGTTTGCCGAGCAGCGCAAAAACTCATTTCTTGCTATGAAGCAATTAAAAGATAAGGGAATCCCGGTAGTCGGCGCATATTGTACATATTTTCCAAAGGAAATCGCAACGGCTATGGGAGCAGCGACAGTTGGATTATGTTCCACATCAGATGAGACGATTACAGAGGCAGAGAAAGATCTTCCGAAAAACTTATGTCCGCTGATCAAATCCAGCTATGGATTTGCGAAAGCAGATAAATGTCCGTTTTTCTATTTTTCAGATGTAGTTGTCGGAGAGACGACTTGTGATGGAAAAAAGAAGATGTATGAATATATGTCAGAGTTTAAAGATGTATTTCTGATGGAACTGCCGAACACACAGAGTGAGGAAGCGCTGAAATTGTGGAAGAGCGAAATCATCCGTTTCAAAGAATATTTAGAGAAGAAATTTGAAGTGACGATTACGGAGGACGATATCCGCAAGGCAATTCATGAAGAAAATAAGGTCCGCAAGTCTTTAAAGAGATTTTATGAAGTGATGAAACATGATCCGGCGCCGATTACAGGTATGGATCAGTTTAAGGTACTCTATGGAAGTGGCTTCAAATTCGACAGAACAGCGATCCCGGCAGAGGTGGACGGAATTGTTGAAAAAATCGAGAGAGAATATGCAGAAGGAAAGATGTTAAACAAGAGACCTAGAATCCTTTTGACTGGATGTCCGGTAGGGGGAGCAAGCGAGAAGGTGATCAAAGCAATCGAAGAGAATGGCGGTGTCGTTGTGACTTACGAGAACTGCAGTGGTGCAAAATCTATCGATAAGCTGGTGGATGAAGAGAATCCGGATGTATACGATGCACTTGCAAGAAGATACATTGATATCGGATGTTCTGTAATGACACCGAATCCAAACAGACTGGAACTGTTAGATCGTCTGATCGATGAGTACAAAGTAGACGGAGTTGTAGAGATGACACTTCAGGCATGCCATACATATAATGTGGAGACACTGGGAATCCGCCGTTTTGTCAATGAGAAGAAGGGAATTCCTTATATTAATGTAGAGACAGACTATTCTCAGGCAGACATCGGCCAGCTCAATACAAGAATCACAGCATTCCTGGAGATGCTGTAACATGTCAGAAGAGGTAAGAAACGTGAATTATGTAGGGATTGATATTGGCTCCACCGCATCGAAGGTAGTAGTAAGAGGGACATCCGATATGCAGTTTGTGCTTCCTACGGGGTGGAGCAGCAAGGAAACAACGCAGACGATCAAAGAGAAATTAAAGGAAAATGATGTGGATGTCCTGGGAAATGAGACGAAAGTCGTTGCGACCGGGTATGGCCGGATCGCAGTAGATTTTGCCGACTATGTGATCACGGAGATCACCTGCCATGCAAGGGGCGGAAGAGAATTGGCGGGAGGAGACTGTACGGTCATTGATGTCGGAGGTCAGGACACGAAAGTCATACTGATCGAGAACGGAATGGTACAGGATTTTCTGATGAATGATAAGTGCTCAGCAGGAACCGGAAAGTTTTTGGAAATCATGGCAAACAGGCTTGGTGTGACACTGCAGGAACTTTTTGATCTGGCAGAAAAGGGAACCGTGCTCCCGATCAGTTCTCTCTGTACTGTTTTTGCGGAATCAGAAGTTATCAATTATATTGGAGAAGGCAGAAGCAGGGAGGATATCGCAGCAGGTGTTGTGGACTCTGTTGTGACGAAGGTAGCGCAGCTTGCTATGCGAAAGGCAATGACAGACCGTGTCATCCTGACAGGAGGACTGAGTCACAGCGCATATTTTACAAGACGCCTTTCTGAGCAGATTGGAAAGAACGTGGAGTCGACTGCAGATGGAAGGTATGCGGGAGCGCTGGGCGCAGCGATCCTTGCAGAAGAAAAGTCAAGAAGAGGGAGATAGAGGAGTACCGGTTTTTACGGAAAAGCCAGTACGTTATTAAAAGGAAGAGAGGAAATAAGAGTGGCAGAAAATTCTGCACTTCTTACAAAAAAGATACCGAAATTCAGACGGTATCTTTTTTGTATCTGACTATTGTATTTGGAAGAAAATTATAGTAAGATAAGGAAAATAAATAACACAATAGATTCTGTCTAAAAGAGAGACGGATCGTTGAAAGGGGGACTTTCTATGTATTACGCAACAGGAAGTATCATGACGATGGTGCTCGGAATTGTTTTTCTTATCATTATTGTAGGGCTTCTGATTTCGTGTATTAAGATTGTGCCGCAGGCACAAGCGATGGTAATCGAAAGACTGGGTGCTTATAAGACAACATGGGGAGTAGGATTCCATGTCAAAGTGCCGATCATCGAGAAGGTAGCAAGAAAAGTGGACTTAAAAGAGCAGGTAGTAGATTTTGCGCCACAGCCGGTGATCACAAAGGATAACGTTACGATGCAGATTGACACAGTTGTGTTTTATCAGATTACAGATCCAAAGTTATTCTGCTATGGAGTGGCCAATCCGATCATGGCGATCGAGAATCTGACCGCGACAACCCTTCGTAATATTATCGGTGATTTGGAATTAGACGAGACACTTACCTCCAGAGAGACAATCAATACGAAGATGCGGGCATCCCTCGATGTTGCAACAGACCCTTGGGGCATTAAAGTCAATCGTGTAGAGTTAAAGAATATCATTCCTCCGGCTGCGATCCGTGATGCCATGGAGAAGCAGATGAAGGCAGAGCGTGAGAGACGTGAAGCGATTCTGAAGGCAGAAGGTGAGAAGAAGTCTACAATCCTTGTGGCAGAAGGTAACAAGGAGTCTGCAATCCTTGATGCAGAGGCAGAGAAGCAGGCTGCGATCCTTAGAGCGGAAGCAGAGAAAGAGAAGATGATTCGTGAAGCAGAAGGTGAGGCAGAGGCAATCCTGAAGGTACAGAAAGCCAATGCAGACGGTATCCGTTTCTTGAAAGAAGCAGGAGCAGATGAGGCAGTTCTGACGATGAAGAGTCTTGAGGCATTTGAAAAGGCATCTAATGGAAGAGCGACGAAGATTATTATTCCTTCTGAGATTCAGGGAATCGCAGGACTTGTGAAGTCTGTGACAGAGATTGCAAAGACAGAGAAAGAACAGTAAAGAAATAAAAGAGGAAAGTCATAAGAGGAAGGCGGCTGCTGCAAAGGATTTTGCGGCGGCCCCTTCGCTTTCCGCCTGACAGGAGGGGATTGTGTGAAACCGGTGATAGATCTTGAGAAAACATATGGAATTGTATTTGACGGTGGAGGCGCCAGAGGAGCATATCAAATTGGAGCATGGAAGGCTATGCGGGAGGCCGGTGTCAAGATCAGTGCAGTGGCAGGCACATCGGTCGGAGCCTTAAACGGTGCACTTGTCTGCATGGGGGATTTGGAGCGGGCGGAGAAAATCTGGGAGAAGATCACTTTTTCAAGAGTCATGGATGTAGATGACCAGATCATGCAGGAATTGTTTGACAGAAAACTTCCGCTCCACGAAGCAATCCATGAAGTGCTCACTGTGATAAAAAATGGAGGAGTGGATGTTACACCGCTGAGAGAACTGATCCATGAAATGGTGGATGAAGAGAAAATCAGACAGTCAAAAATTGCATTTTATCTGCTTACGTTTTCTTTGTCAGATATGAAGGAGCTGGAGCTTGGAATCGAAGATATCCCGGAAGGACTGCTGGAGGATTTTCTTCTGGCGAGCGCTTATCTGATTGGGTTTAAAAACGAAGAACTGCATGGGAAGAAGTATATGGACGGGGGCGTGATTAACAATGTACCGCTTGGAACACTTGTTGAGCGCGGGTATCAGAATATTATCGAAGTGCGGATTTTTGGTCCGGGAAGAGAGCCAAGAGTATATTTACCTGACGATGTGACAGTCTATGAGATTGCACCAAGGGTGAAGCTTGGGAGTATTATTGAATTTCAGGAAAAGCGAAGCAGGCAGAATATGAAGATTGGATATTATGATGCCAAACGAGTGATCTACGGACTTGCGGGTACGATTTACTATATTGAACAAACGAAAGAAGAGTGGTATTATGAAAAGAAGTTTGAGGGCCTGACAGAGCATGACCGCAGGGAGATTGCATTCTGGCTGAAGCTTCCGCTGCGCACAAAGGAAGCAGAGTTGTATCTTGCAATGTTGGAGGCGAGCGCAAAATATCTGCATGTCCCAAAGTACCGGATCTATACCGTGGAAGAATTATTTGATCTTATGAAAGAAAAATATGAAAAGAAAGACAACAAAGAGGCTGTTCCATATTTTACGGAACTGCTCCTTGCGATGGGAAAGGAAGAATAGTATGAATTTAAAAGGACGTCATTTTTTAACATTAAAAGATTTTACCGCAGAAGAGATTACATATTTTCTTGATCTGGCCGCAGAACTGAAGGAAAAGAAAAAGCAGGGCATCTTGACTAAAACTTTGCGCGGGAAAAATGTAGCGCTGATTTTTGCAAAAACAAGTACGAGAACCCGCTGTTCTTTTGAGGTGGCTGCCCACGATCTCGGAATGGGAACGACCTATCTGGAACCGGCTGCGTCACAGATTGGGAAGAAGGAGAGTATCAAGGATACTGCACGGGTGCTTGGAAGAATGTTTGATGGGATTGAATACCGCGGATATGGACAGGAAATCGTTGAGGAACTGGCAAAGTATGCAGGCGTTCCAGTCTGGAACGGGCTTACGAATGAATATCATCCGACACAGATGCTGGCAGATCTGTTAACCATCCGGGAGCACTTTGGAGATCTTGCGGGAAGAAAGCTTGTGTATATGGGGGATGCCCGCTATAATATGGGAAATTCTCTGATGATCGCCTGCGCGAAGATGGGAATGCACTTTGTGGCATGTGCACCGGAGAAATACTTTCCGGACCAGGCACTTGTGGAAGAATGCCGGAAATTTGCAGAGGAATCTGGCGCAACGATCACACTGACAAAAGATGTCAGCGCAGGGACTAAGGATGCAGATATTATTTATACAGATGTATGGGTATCTATGGGAGAGCCAGACAGTGTGTGGGAAGAACGAATCCGTGATCTGACCCCGTACAAGGTGACGATGGATGTGATGAAAAATGCGGGAGAGCAGGCAATCTTTCTCCACTGTCTGCCGGCATTTCACGATTGGGAGACTGAGGTCGGAAAAGAGATGGGAGAACGTTTCCAGATTAAAGAGATGGAAGTCACCGACGAGGTGTTTGAGTCTGCACAGTCGAAAGTATTCGATGAGGCGGAGAATCGTATGCATACGATCAAGGCAGTGATGGCTGCCACTCTGGGAGCATGATCATGAAGGCAGAGATATTAAAAGTGCTTCGGGAAAGCAGAGGGCATGTCTCCGGGCAGGAGCTGTGTGAACGGTTCCAAGTGTCCCGGACTGCCATCTGGAAAGTAATCTCACAGCTGAAGGAAGAAGGATATGAGATCGAGGCGGTGAGAAACAAAGGATATCGACTCCAAGAGAGCCCGGATGTGCTTTCTAAAGAAGAGATGGAAAGCAGGATTGAGACACGGACAATTGGAAAGTGTGTAGAATATTATGCAGAGACAGACTCTACGAACATTCGTGCAAAGCAGGCAGCCGGGCAGGGAGCTGCGCATGGAACACTTTTTGTGGCAGACAGGCAGAGTGCCGGAAAAGGACGAAGAGGAAGAAGCTGGGATTCCCCGGAAGGAACTGAGATTTTTATGTCTTTGCTACTGCGGCCGCAGTTTGCTCCGGACAAGGCGCCGATGCTGACGATCTTGATGGCGATTGCCGCGGCGGAGGCAGTAAGAGATAAGACTGATCTTGAGGTAAAGATTAAGTGGCCAAATGATCTTGTGATTGGTGGAAAGAAGATCTGTGGGATTCTGACAGAGATGAGCGCAGAGATTGATTACATTGACTATGTGGTTGTCGGAGTCGGAGTAAATGTAAACCGGAAGGAATTTCCGGAAGAGCTTAGAGAGAAGGCGACGTCCCTTCTGCTAGAAGGAAAGGTTTCCATAAAGAGATCTGAGTTGATTGCAGAGATCATGCAGCGGTTTGAGACGCTTTATGAAGCGTTTGAAAAAGAACAGAGCCTTCGTTTTGTGCAGCAGAGATACAATGAGCAGTCAGTAAACTGTGGACGGAGAGTGACAGTTCTGGAACCAAAGGGAAACTGGGACGGCATAGCACTGGGGATCAATGAAGCAGGGGAACTGCTAGTAGAAAATGAAGCGGGAGAGATTTGCACGGTTTATGCCGGGGAAGTATCGGTGCGTGGAATTTACGGATATGCGTATTAGCATAAATGAATTAGAAAAATGGAGTAACAAAAACATGTACGAAGAGAAAGTAGTATTGTGCGGGGCGAACTCGTATGAAAAAAAATATTATCTAAATCCGGATTTTGAGGCATTGCCGCAGGAAATCCAGGATGAATTGAAGATTCTGTGTGTACTTTACACAGAAGATGTGGGGGGGATCCTCACACTCGTCTTTGAAGAAGATGGAACACTTTGCTTTGAAGTGACGACC
>UMFX01000327.1_pt1 | contig 10624 bp, 5 predicted proteins | sample 1965131 | NCBI WGS metagenome assembly UMFX01 (sample SAMEA4836058, study PRJEB28245) | human gut metagenome | biome: gut microbiome; material: fecal sample | place: Denmark | collected 2008 | reverse complement strand
TTCCGATCACGTTCACCTGACAGTGATTCTTATACTTTTTCTTAAGCTGCTGTAAATCTTTCTGCAATTCGCTGTAGCTGTAATTCTTCTTACCACCGGAAACAATCGCTGCATCTGCAGTTACATCCTTTGTTGTAAATCCGATACAGCAGATTAATACCGCTGTAAAAATCCAGCCCATCATTCTTTTCATGTTCTTTTTCATGATATTTTTCTCTCTTTCCCTCTTATTTGCTTTGTTTACTCCTATTTTTTCTTAGTATATGCCTTAACAAAATTGTATACAAGACACGCTGCAACAATGACTGCTGCCATTATAAGAAAATCTGCAAGTGTCATCCTCTATTCACCCCTTTATTCATAGTCCAGTTATAGGATACCAGAGTCAAAAAGTCAGAAAGCCGATGCAAGCTTGCTTGCAAGAGCGCAAAGCATGTAACAATCTGGTATCATAAGCGTTATGTGTCACATTTTTAAATTATATCATATTTTCCAAGAAAAAAATATGCCATACATAGCAAAAAATGCAAAAAAACAGCCCCCGGCATTGGGTGTGGCATCATTGGCAGGAATTCTCATAAGATACAGATAATCGCATGCAAAAATTTATGAAGATGCGCGGTACCTATGATATAAAAAAAGCAGATGCTTTGCAGGTTTTGCGTTATGACACTTGAGAACGAACCCGCCACCGAGCGCCTTGTTTGAGCTTTAGCGAGTTTTGGCGCGAATGGCATTTTTATAAAACGTTCGAAAGTGGCATAGCAAAACGCAAGACATCTGCGATTTTATACATAGGGCCACGCATCTTCATAAATTTTCACATGCGATTTTCTATCTCTAAATATAGATTCCTGACATAGGGTTAGGGGCTGTTTTTGCAACAGCCCCCTCGACCCTTTTATAGGGAAAGTTACTTTATCCGCCTTTTCCTTTTGGTAGGGGAATGGAAAAGGCAGTTCCAAAAAAAGTTACTTTGCTCTTATTACTTTTTTCACTTCCGGACCATTACCATATCCTTTACCTAATGCTGTACTGATTCTGATCGTCAGCTTTTTCCCTTTCTGTGCTCCGTTAGGAACCCATACGGTATAACTCTTTTTACTTCCTTTTACCCAATTAGTAGCAACCCACATACCGCCGATTTTCGGTACTTTTTTCTTTAAGGTTACTTTTACTTTATACTTCGTATAGGTATACGGTGGTACCCATTCATAACGTGAAATGCGTCCGCCAATCCAGTGCTTGCGCCACCAGCCCTTAACCGTTACCTTTTTCCTCTGTACGATTTTGATGGACTTGATAGCCGGTTTCTTCTTAGAACCGGTCTTCATTGTTACGACATCGGATGGCGTTCCTGTCATACCATTTGCATAAGCCTGTACACGGAACTTGTAATTCGTCAGAGGCTTTAATCCTTTGATCGTCACCGGATTACTGTTACCACAAGAGAAGTATCCTAACGTCTTTGCTGTCGTCCATTTACCCTTCTTTAAAACCTGAATCCTTACAGAAGTCTGCAGCTTATTCGGATAATCTACCCAGAACTTTGCAGAATTATAACCAGTAGCCACACGTGGCTTTTTCAATTTCTCTGCCGGACTGATCACATAAGTTGTAAATGTCTTTCCGTTTGTTGTCTTAAAGGTAATCCATGCATGTCTGCCTGGTGCAGTAGCGGTAGATGGAATTCCATCATAATCAACTGTATTTGAATTATACCAGTTCCATGTCTTTCCAGTAAGATGGTCATATACCGAAACAATCTTATCATCGGAATTCGCTGGTACGGTCTGTGCGATCACCTTTTTCTTCCCTATATCGGAAAGCTGAATCTCACTTGATGAACATGTAATTCCATTCGCAGGGATCCAGTTGTGACCGTTTAAGTTAAACATAAATGTTGCTGGATAATAAGCCTGTCTGTTATTAACTATCTTTACATAATAAGTGCCACTTGTTAAAGTTTTTGAACCTATATTCCATATGTTCTCGCCTTTATATTGTGTAGCGGCTTCTTTGTATACCAGTTCATCACGAGAATTATATATTTTGATAAATGTTTGACTTTGATGAAAAAGGCTGCATCTTTCTTTCTCAGCTAGCTCAAATATCGGATTAATTACTGCTCTATCCTTAACATCAAACTTATACCAACGTTCATCTTCTCCAGAGCCAGCAACACCTTCATAAAGACTGTACTGGATACCGGATAATGGTATTTCCACTGCGGTATTTTTATTAAGTCCAATCGCCTTCTTTTTCGTTTTTATATATTGTGCTTTCGGTAAAACTTCTGCCTTAACAGTAATACGCGTTTCTGCTCTAAAATCATACGCACCAAACTCGACTCTACAAGCCCCTTTTATACTCTGTCCAGGATACATATAAATAAAATTCCATACACTGTTACCCCCTTGATATTGATGATTACCTACCCATATTTCTCCTTTTTTGTAGGCAGTAGAAGGAGTGGTATCCTCAAAAGTTACTTTGATTGCTTTTCCTGTAGAATTCGTTACATTCAAATAATTTGTCTCATCATCATCCTTTCGTGATAAAGAGACTATGTCTACGTTACCGGTTCTGTCAATGTTAATATTATTTTCACTAGCATTCACCCCGGCATCTGCCATAAACCAGAACCCAAACACCAAAGCACATAACAATAATCCCTTCATGAAATAGTTACATATTCGTTTCCTTCTCTCTTTTTTCATAATGATCCCTCCTGTTTATTCTCCAACGAAGTTGCGGGAGTGTCGTTTTTAAACCATTAAGTTTTCTAAGAAAATTATAACAAATATGCTCATTTTTCACACTGTCCTTAAGTACAGGTTTTCTTCACAAAGAAGGGAGATTTTTTTCTGGACTGCTTGGAATGATAAAGTTTTTATTGGTGACTGCGATTGCAAGTCGTGTTTTATTGGCATAGCCGGTTTTCGATAAAATATTGGATACATGAAACTTTACTGTTCTCTGGGATATATGCATTCGTTCGGCGATTTCACTATATTCCAGTCCTTCGCAGACGAAGCGCAGTACCTCGATTTCTTTGGCAGTAAGTTCTGAACTATCCGCAAGCCCCAGCTTTACACTCGGTGTTTTATCCGGGAAAATGTGTTCTCCTGCCATCGTTTGTTCTATGATATCAATGAGGTTCTCCGGGCTGATATCTTTATACCAGAAGCTGTCAACTTTCGCTTCCTTTGCTCTTTTTAAATAGCCGACTTCAACCATGGAAGTGACGATAATTATTTTTATATCCGGAAATTCTGCTTTAATTTCTGCGGCCGCTTCTATACCATCTTTATTCCCGGCTGTACATACGTCCATCAAAATTAGGTCGATTTTCTCCTGTCTGCATACGGCAAGTGCAACATCTGCTCCATTTACACTGGCGGAAAGTGCGTATTTCCCACTATCTAAAAGTATTCTTTCCATATTTTCTCGAGGCATCCTCTGATCCTCTACAATCAATACCTTTTTCATTCTTTCTCCTTACTCTCCCTCTCCTTTTGAAATGTTATTGTCAATGCAAAATACGGTATGGATTGTATATGCATTTCCCCACTATAATCAAATATATGCCGGGAAAGGTTATATAATCCTCCTTTGGGAACAACTTCTTTTTTCGGCGCCACCCCATTATTTGTAATACGAATACGATAAAAATCATTATTTTCCTGCATTGCGATAGAAAGTTCGGTCGCACCGGCGTGACAGACGCCATTCGTCAGGCACTCTCTCATAGCAAGTATATATATATTGGCGTACTCTTCGTCCTTTGGCAGAGAACCAAGGCACTCTACCTTTACGCCAAGCGTTTTCGCATCCTGCAGAAATCTTTCAAATTCTCCTTCATCTAACGGGTACTGATTATCGTTCCAGATTGCATTTACCGCCTGGCGGAGTAATCTGACCGCATCGCTGTAATCTGCACTCTCCTGCATTAAGCTCTGCCGGATAGCCGTCAGTCCCGCTCCCATCTGATCATGCAGCTTTGTCTTCGCGGCAAGCACTTCTCTTTCCCTTGTCAAGATCAGTACATTGTCCGAAAGATAGCGGAGTTCTTTTGAGATTTTTTTTAACTTTTCCGTCTGCTTTGTCAAATTTATTTTTTCATGATATTGCTTTGTAATATCCATAAAAACAGCTTCTGTATACACATTTCCATCGCTGTCTTTTACTTCATTTTCCTGGTAATCCCACGCCTTTCCATCAGGAAAAAGGTACATCTCTTTTTTATCTGTGAGTCTGGTCACACCATTTTGCGTACTCGTATGAAGAGCATCCCGCAATTCGCTGAGTTTCTGCAGATCTCTATGCGCAAGAACCCGGAAAAGCCGATACATCTGCGTATTGGCAAGCTTCACTGCACCATTGGAGTTAAAATAGCAAATGCCTATCGGAAGAAGGTTCATCGCTTCTTGTATAGAATTCCGTCCCACTTGCTCCTTTGTTATCCTTCTCAGCCGGATACCTTCCCAGATAAGTAAAAAATCAATGATGCTGACAATGCACCAGATTACCCAGATCGGAACAGGCAGCACTTCATAATAGTTTTCCCCCTTATCTATCTGCCCAAATGAATACGCCAGATGATTCAACAGGAAAAACAAGAATAGAAATGCAAAAATATTCCAATGCCATCTTCTTTTATCTATCCGCATATCATAAAACATAAGAAGCAAAAATAAGGTGACGATCAAGCTGAGCAGCACCGCTGTCATTAACAGCGTCTGCATTGCCTTATATGAAAGATAGAATGTCTGCATTACTTTTCACCTGCCTTTTTTACAGTAAATGTAAATTTCCATACACCGTCTTCACACTCGCCTTTCTCTGTCTTGTCAAAAAATGAGCTCAGATTCGCTTCACTTTCTACTTCCATACAAACAATCAGTTCTTCTCCACAAGGACGAATCTTCACCCACATAAACTGAATAGAATCCATGCTGGCTTCTACTATTGATTCAAAAAAACTATAAATACGAACCGCATCCCGCACATAAATGCGCTCACCCGCAGGAGCAGTCAGGGCACATTCTATCCCCATTATCTTTAAACTGCTAAAAGACTCTTCCAGACAAGCTCCAAGCTCCGCAACATCGGATATCTCTGCTCTTTCTCCAATAAAAATCAAATTTCCATATCTTTTTATGTATGTTCCGATCACACTGATCTTCGCAAGCAGCCTGCGGCTCTTTACCAGATCTTCCTCCGCTTCGTATCGGCTAAGCAGTTCATTTAACAGCCCGATCTGTCCGGCAGTCTGCGTCTGTAACTTATCGTATAAACGATTCTTTTCCCGCAGCATATTAATCTTTGCCTTTGTCTGATAATTCTCCTGTTCCAGACAATTACTCTCCTCTATTGTTTTCCTGTTCTCTTCCATTCTTTCAAGCAGCATAATAATATATTCAATATCTTCCTGCCATAAAATATGTCCGCCCTGAATCGGTCTGTTTTGGATCAGCGTCTTCTTATCAACAACAACGCCTCCCTTCTCCGCTTCCCTCATCACCGCTTCCGAAAGCTCCATTGCATTAGCAGAAGTATACCGGACACGATAATTTCGATCCGTAATCTGCGCTCCCATCGTACATACTTCAAATAGTTCTTCATACCCTGTATTCGTCTGAATCAACCCACAGTAAATACAACTCTCAAATATACATACAAACATCAGGCATAACGCCGCTGTAATATCTCCACCAATAACCTGCATCCACTCTGCACCGCTTGCATAAATAATCGCATAAAGAATAGAAATACCGATTCCGATCACCGGCAAATATTTCTTTCTCTGAGACAGCCGGCACTTATAAACCATTAAAGCAAACGCAGCCACCGCGCAGACAACTTCCCACAACAGCACAATATAATATCCCCACGCATAGCGGTAGCCTTTATCCGTCCATACCTCTCCTGCCGCAAAAGAAAACACACACTGATGAAAATCATTTGACAATACCAATAAAAAACAGAGCGTTGTAGGAACATATAAAAACTTTAACCACTTCGGCAAAATGTACTCTTCCGGCTGCCCAAGCAGAACTGCTGTCTGTACCGCCGCCTGCGGAATAAACAGCATCGGCAGGTAATAGCTGTACCATAAATAACGCTCTACATTTACATCCATCGCAAAAAAATACTTTATACTGCGTACAACAAACCAGAAAATCATTAACCCCGATATAAAAATCAGTGTATTTTTCGCCGCTTTTTGAACGACCCGCTTATGAATACTGATTCCCCACCCAATATATAATCCAATATATATCAAGGTTCGTAAAATCCCCCAAAAAAGATATCTAGGGCTTACCTTCCCTACAATACGGCATAGCAGCGCAGCGATAACCAGCCCCGCAAAAATAACTTGATTCCAATTCCTTTGTTTTTTCTGTTGTATTTGTTCCTGTGGTTGTTGTTTTCGTTGTGTTTGTTTCCGTTGTTTTTGTTGTTTCTGTCGTACTTTTTGCATCACAGCGCTCATGTCACTTCCTTTACTGAATCGTATCGTCCATCTCTTAAGATTCATTGTACTATATTTATATTTTTCTGCACAGCAAAAAAGAGAGCACCTCGACTACTATTCTAGATGCTCTCTCTAGTAATTTGAATTTTCAATTATGTCCAACGGACTATACCTCCTGTTTTCCTTTTAACTTTAAGCTAACCATCCACAGTTTGTATTGTAATCAGTCATTCCTTCTATCTTCTACAAAAGGATTATGATTCTTAATACACTTACTTCTGATTCCTTAAAATCTCCGGTCATATGATTCATCTCAACTTTGGGCGATTATTCCTTTGAATTCTAAGCTGATTCCTAGATTCTTCAATTCTTCTTCCTACTACTACCTAAAGTGCTATCTATCTGATATTATCACTCACAATCTTCGAATCTTTAAATCTGCAATCTCACTTAAATTCTAAAACTTATGTTTTTGTTGGTCCGTACCTCCTGGTTTAGTATCGTTTCTTAAATCTTAACTTAACTGTTTGGTGGTCTGTACCTCCTGCTATAGTATCGTTTCGAGTCTTAGCTTAAGTTTTTGTTGGTCCGTACCTCCTGGTTAGTATCGTTTCTTGAATCTTAACTTAACTTTCTGGTGGTCTGTACCTCCTGTTATAATATCGTTTCCTAAATAAAAATTATGTTTTTGGTGGTCTGTACCTCCTTCTGACTTATTTAAATTCTGAAATTAATTTTAATCTGTTTGCACTCTCACCTCTTTTTCATGATAAAAGCAAAACCTCTAATTTCAAAATCTATATGATGGACTGTGCCGTCCGTTCTTTGTTTATGTCTGTATTATAATGCAGAGTTCTTATTTTGTCAACACTATTTTTGTATTTTTTATTGATTTTCTAATTTTATTCTTTGAATCCGATTCTTTTTAGTTTTTATTATGTTTTATTTATAATTTTCAGAATATTTACTCTTTTCACAAACCCAAAGTACAAGATCAAACACCTTTCAAAACCAGCTTATTCCCCACATCACAGATAACTGTTCCTTTTTCGTCAGGTTTTCTTCATTTTTTTCTCACAGACTGTTCACAAATTTCCGGTATCATAAAACCATCAAAAACAACAACTTATTTTTGATAGATTTTTTTCATACTTTCCTCTCTTTTAAAAAACCAGCCTTCATTGGCTGGCTTTTTTATTTTACGAATCAATCAAGATATTGAAGGCAAACGGTATTCTGAACTTTTAACCCTAGTATCACATCAATTAATAAACAAACAGACAAAAGAATTTCCTATTATACTCATTGTAATGTGAGAGCAAGAGAAGGATGCTTTCTGGCATTCTTCTCGCTGTGATATCTTTACAATGAGTATAATAGGAAATTCTTTTGTCGTATGTTTCTGTCATATGTTTCTCAATCATTCTTTTATATGGAACTTTTTTTGTATCTCCTTTCTTCCCCACAATTCCACTTCATTCCGGTGGGCAAGATTTCTGGCACTTTTCGTAAAATTACTATTTGTAACCACCATGGCATTATCTGCCTTATAGTACGCAATAGAACCGACAACTTCCTGTACGGCAGCAATCCCAACATTCCTTTCATAACGCTTTGCCTGAACAACCGTCTTTTTTCCCCATTTACGAAGAACAAGATCTGCCCCGTAATCATGACTGTAACTTGTGAGTTTCACACGATATCCAAGATGCCGGAACTGAATAGTTAAATACCGCTCAAATGCCCGTCCACTCAGCTTATCTATTCTTTTCATTGTCATATGAAGATAATACAAGGTACATAAACGTCTAATAAACTGATAAATACAAATAGCACAGAGTAAAGCACAGCCGACTGCCGCCTCTCCCTCTCTCCTTGTATAAAATGTATATCCTTGCAGAAACGTATATAGAACACCCGCTAACCATAGCCACTTTTTAATATCGAAATATCGCATCTTATCTTTTGCCTTTCTAATGCCTTTAAAATGATATCTCAAAGTATACACTATTTTACTATTTTATTCATTAGAGAAAACAAACGAAAATAAAAAGAATAGACTATAACAAATGTAAAGATATCACTGCGTAGAAAATGCCTGTTCGGCATTTTTACTTGCTCTTACATTACATTTGTTATAGTCTATTCTTTTTATTTTCTGCGTTTTGACCCCAGAAGGAATGAATGTAATAGTCTTTGGGCGCGATTAAGGGGGAGGCGGCAGAAGGCTACTGCTACTCAGAAAGTATTCCTGCCCGCCATTTTTACTTGCTCTCACATTACATTTGCAATGGTCTATTTTTTTTATTTTCTGTTTGTTGGCTCCAGAAGGAATGAATTCAATAGTCTTTGGGCGCGATTAAGGGGGAGGCGGCAGAAGGCTACTGCTACTCAGAAAATATTCCTGCCCGCCATTTTTACTTGCTCTCACATTACATTTACAATGGTCTGTTCTTTTTATTTTCTGTTTATTGGCTCCACGTGAATGAATTCAATAGTCTTTGGGAGCGATTAAGGATGAGGCGACAGATGTCTACTGCTTTTATATTCATTCCTTCCGGAGCCAAAACACAGAAAAAAGAAATAATGCCATATCCCAGATGCGGCTTCGGAGCGGATTTAAGATGCGGATAAGCATCTTAAATCCAGCGACTACAGAGCAGATGGGATATGGCATTATTTCTTTTTTCGTCTGTTTCGTCTGTTTTTCTCTCAACGAATCTAATGAGCTACATCATTATCAAGGGCTGCGATTCCTGTTTCATTTGTTCGGATTCTTACTACATTTTCTACATCATAAAGGAAGATCTTACCATCGCCGTACTCGCCAGTGTAAAGTGCTTTCTTTGCGGCTTCTACAACTAATTCCGGTGGTACTGTAGATACGACAATGTCTACCTGAAGCTGTGGCAGAAGGTTCATATCAATCTTAACACCACGATACTGTCCAGTTTTTCCTTTCTGTGTTCCACAACCCATTACATGGGATACTGTCATACCGGTTACACCAATCTGGCTCATGGCATCTTTTAAAATGGCAAAACGGTCTTCTTTACACATAATTGTAAGTTTTGTATAACGTCCGCCAGCTTCTTTTGCACCGCCGATGATTGGAGCGAGTTTTTTGTCTCTTAAGTCGGTTACATCGATTGTTTCTGTTGTTACACCGCCCATTGTTGTTGCGGAAATTGGAAGGAAGTCGGCGTATGCTGATGCAAGATCATGTTCTGCGATATCAAGTCCCATGATTTCTTCTTCTGCACTGACACGAAGTCCTATTGTATGTTTAAGAATCGTAAATACAATTGTCATTGCAACTGCTGTGTATGCTGCGATACATACAACACCAAGTACCTGTACTCCAAGCTGGTGGAATCCGCCGCCATAGAATACACCATTGTTATAATCGAAAAGTCCGACTGCTACTGTACCCCAAAGACCATTACATCCATGAACGGCTACGGCACCTACCGGGTCATCAATTTTTAATTTCTGGTCAATAAATTCTACAACTATTACTACAAGAATACCATCAACAAGTCCGATAATTGTTGCACCAACGGCATCTACATTCGCACAGCCGGCTGTGATACCTACAAGACCTGCTAAAGAAGCATTCAGACACATGGAAACATCAGGTGCTCCATTTCTAATCCATGTAAACAGCATACAGGCAAAAGTTGCTACTGCCGGTGCGATAGTTGTTGTTCCAAGAATCTGTGCTAACTGTGCAGGATCTGATGCTGCTGCACCGTTGAATCCATACCATGCAAACCATAAGATAAAGCATCCAAGTGCGCCAAGTGTAAGGGAATGTCCCGGAAATGCATTTACAACAACTTTTCCATCTTTTCCTTTTGTATATTTACCAATACGAGGTCCAAGCATTGCGGCACCGATAACAGAAGCAATACCACCGACCATATGAATTACAGAAGAACCTGCAAAATCAACATAGCCTAATTTTGCGAGCCATCCTGCACTGTTCCATACCCATCCAGCTTCAATCGGGTATACGATTGCACTGATAACTGCGGAATAAATACAATATGTAGAGAACTTTGTTCTTTCTGCCATTGCTCCGGAAACGATTGTTGCTGCCGTTGCACAAAATACTAACTGGAAGAAGAAATTAGACCAGTC
>UMFX01007274.1_pt1 | contig 10695 bp, 8 predicted proteins | sample 1965131 | NCBI WGS metagenome assembly UMFX01 (sample SAMEA4836058, study PRJEB28245) | human gut metagenome | biome: gut microbiome; material: fecal sample | place: Denmark | collected 2008 | reverse complement strand
CAAGGTTACGAACGAGCACCGCGAGTTTCGCAATTACCTATTATTATATGGACTTATTCCGCAAATCCTTGCTGTTCCATTTCATGTTCTATTTTACCTTCATTTTCCTGACTTGCTGATACGAACAGGTGACGGAATACGAATCTGCAGAATGGTCCGACAACCAGGATCTGCAGTGGGTAGGCTATGATGAAGTTCAGGCAGATGGTCTGGAGCCAGATGAAGATGAGATTTGAAGTGATTCCTGAAGATTCGATGGTTCCAAGCAGGCTCATCAGCGGTACCATTGTGCAGACGGTGAAGGTCTGGATGCAGAGGATGATGAAGATCGGGCGGTCAGTTGGTTTGGCTACGCGGAACGCGAAATATTTGGATGTTTTGCTGGCGATGAAGAATGCGCAGAGGAATCCGATGAACCATTCCAGCGGAAAAGAATGCAGTGCGTGACTGAATGTAGCCGCCTGAAGTCCACCGGTGTGGATAGCGACGTTATAAACGCCCATGATAAAGATTATACAGCCGGATGTGATAAGGGTGAAAATAAATTCCTGAAATTTTGTTTTTGGCATAGTTAAGCCCTCCTCATAAAATAATAAAAAACTCCATATAAACGCAAAAATGCCGCCTACCCGTCTGACAATGGATAAGCGACATTTTTTGTCGTATTTATTCTATCAGTTATTGGGATTCTATGTCATGGGAATTTTGCACAAAATATAATCGTGAAATAATAGCTTTAGAGTCTTTTTGACAAAGGGATAGGAACGTTTATTCATGGATGAGGATAAAATAAAGTATAAATAGAAGTTACAAATTCACTTGACAACCGAATAATTTTCTGCGTATATTGTAAAAAAATGAGATATTCAGTGACTGAGAAGTCTGATTATGGTTACTGGTTATTGCGTTCTCAGTAACGGATTATGAAAAGCAGTCTGACATAACGAGCGACAAAAAGTCACAAGGATCAGCAGAAAGGGGCAAAAACTATGGATTTAAAGAACTACTCAACAGGGGTACAGCACATTGGAATTCCGACAAATGACATTGGTAAAACAGTAGAATTTTATCACAAATTAGGTTTTGAAACAGCATTTGAGACAGTAAATGAGGAAGCAAACGAGAAGGTTGTTTTCCTGAAACTGGGAACTCTGGTAGTGGAGACTTATGAGAACCATGCAGCGAAAATGGAGCATGGCGCGATCGATCATGTTGCACTTGACGTAAAAGATATTGAAGAGATTTTCCAGTATATCAATGAAGCTGGTTTAAATTCTACACAAGATACCATTCATTTCCTGCCATTCTGGGAAAATGGAGTGAAGTTCTTTACAATTGAAGGACCGAATAAGGAGAAGGTGGAATTTAGTCAGTATCTGTAAATAAAAAGGAAATAATCATTAAGGGTCGATACATTGACGGAAACAGTGTATCGGCTTTTTTGGTAATGTTGGATTAATAAGTGGGGGTGGTGCGAATGCGTAAAAAATATCATGAGCTGTCTTTGGCGAAAAAATTTTCTCTTACAAGTATTGGCTTCTTTTTTCTCACAATCCTTGTATTAACTGTATTGATTCAGTTTTTATACGAAAAATCAGTATTAAATATCACCAGCGAAAGCTATAAGGAAAAGTTTGAGATAGTGTCTGATAACAGTCAGAGTATATTAGAGAATTCGGGAAAGATAGCTAAGGTAATATTAACAGATGAAGCAATACAAAACTGGTTTTTACAGGATTCTGAGGAATCAGCAGATCAGTTAAAATATAAAATGCAGGTAGAGAAACGTCTGGATTATTTGGATGCATTGTATCCAGATAAACAGTATAGCAGTATTTCTGTTTTTGACTCATATGGACATATGGTAAATTCTAACAGTATTCGATCTGAGGCATCAAAATACGAACAGTTTTTTAACATAATAAAAGAGAATTATAACGTAAAATGGTTGGATTTATATGAAGTATCCCTGGGAGATTATGAGAAAAATGGAATTGGTTATATCAGATATTATAGAGATTACGATTCGGGACTTATTAAAGGATATGTTCTTATAGAATATCAGTCGCCACTTCTGATAAATAATTTTGCACATATCAGATATGGGGAGACAGGCAGTTATCTGATTGCTGATACAGATGGAAACAAAAAAATAGAAAATGATCAGGATGTATCAGGAAATATTTCGGAAGAAGAGTATTTTCAATGGGCTGAAGATAATAAAAAAGGAGGAAAAGTATTCAGGATTGACGGTAAAAGATATCTTGTGACAGCGTCAGTAATCCCTACACTGGATTGGCTTATGATTGGTCTGACACCAGTGAATGAACTTACAAAAGCCGGGAAAGCGATGACACAGATTATTTATGTAGTAGGAATTATTGCTGCTTTAATCAGCACATTTTTCAGCCTGAGGGTTTCTCACAGTGTAACAAAGCCTTTGATATATTTGACAGATACCATGAAAAAATTTGGAAAAGGAGATCTTTCTGTACGTGTTCCTGTATTGTATGAGGATGAAATTGGAATATTATCGGAAGAGTTTAATAAGATGTCTGAACAAATCAGGCAGCTGGTTGATCAGGTATATAGAGAGCAACGGGCAAAAAGAAAATCTGAGCTTGCAGCACTTCAGGCACAGATTAATCCACATTTCTTATATAATACATTGAATAGTGTAAGTTCGCTTATCAAAATGAATTGTCCGGATGAAGCATTTATCATGATTCAGGCGATTGGTACATTTTATAGAACTTCACTTAGCGATGGAAAAACATTAATACCGCTGGAACAGGAAATAACAAATATAGAGAATTATATAAAAATACAGAAAGTCAGATATGGAAATAAAATAGAATATGAGATTGATATAGAAAATGAAATTTTGCAGGAGTGGATTGTAAAACTGACACTTCAGCCATTGATAGAAAATTCTATATATCATGGTATAAAGGAAATGAGGGGAAAAGGAATTATCCGAATCAAAGGATGGAAAGAGAAGAATAAGGTTTTTATTCAGGTGTCAGATAATGGGCTTGGAATTCCAGAAGAAAAATTAGAAGAACTGTTTAGTAAAGATTACAGAGAAAAAGGCTCAGCATTTGGATTATTTAATATTCAACAAAGATTGCAGATTTATTTTGGAAAAGAATATGGTCTTACAGTAGAAAGTAAACTGAGTCAGGGAACGAAGGCAACAGTGTGCATTCCTGTAGATTTTAAGAGAGAAGAGGATAGAAAATGCGGGTATTCCTTGTAGATGATGAATTTTTGCAGAGAGCGTTAGTGAAAAAAACAGTTGACTGGAATAGTCTGGGTATGGAAATATGCGGAGAAGCAGAAGACGGAGAAGAAGCATTAAAGAAAATTTTGGAAGAAAAGCCGGATATTTTAATTATGGATATTAATATTCCATATATGAATGGAATTGAAGTATCTAAAAAAGTAAAGGTTATTTTTCCAGAAATACAAGTAATTATATTGACCGCTTATGGTGAATTTGAATATGCAAGGGAGGCACTTTCTTTTGGAGCAGTCAGTTTTGTGCTGAAACCGTTGGACCCTGAAGAATTAACAAAAGAGCTTCAGAAGTGTAAAGAAAAACTGGAACATATTTATAGACAGAAATCTTCTGTAAAGAAAATGCAAAAGGATCAGTTTCTTTTAGAACAGCTTTCAGGTATGGTACCTTCTGAAAATCAGCAGAGTAAATGGGAGGAAATGAAGATTCCGTTTGATAAACCATTATCAGTGGCCTTGATTAGACCTGAAAATAAACAACAGAATAACAAAATGGCAGAAGAAATGGAAGAAATAATCCAGGATTATTTTCCGGTATATGAAATGATTTCTATGAACCAAGGATATGCTTTTATTCTATTTGGAGAAGAGAATATGGAATATCAGATTCAGCTTCTCTGTACTTATATGCAGGAAATTATGAATAGTAAAAGGAACTGGAATGGAGGAATCAGCAGGGTATTTTCAGACATCAGAGAATTGAAAGCGGCCTATCAGGAGGCATATTCTGCAGCCAGAAAAGGAAAAACAGAACAGAAAATTCTGATTTACGAGCCAGTAGATATGTTTCAATTTATACGATCATCGTTATATGATTCGGAAGTATTTTTGTATTATATCAGAAAAAATGAATATGAAATGCTTACAAAAGAGATAGGTGAAATGTTTATTCAAATGGAAGAACAGAATGTCCTTTCTGACACAGCAGTATATATATCTACGGATATTCTGATCCATATTTGTCTGTATATGTCTGAACTGGGAGTTGATTTTTCTTTAGTTGTGGAAAAAGAACAGAGACAATTAACAGGATTGCAGAATAATGGTGGAATTGAAGAAATTAGAAGTGTATTAATGTGTATATTGGAAAAATGCCGCATATGTGCAGCAGAAAATAAACTTCCTGCAACAAAGAAAAAAGTAAATGATGCAGTAGATTTTATTGATAGTAATTATAGTAGGATTGATATGAGCTTGAATCTGGTAGCAGATACAATTAGGGTGAATGCGAGTTATCTAAGTAATATATTTAAAAAAGAAAAAGGATGTTCATTAAGTAAGTATTTGACTCAGACACGTCTGGAACAGGCAAAGAAATATCTTACAGAGTATCCGGATAAAACACTTATAGAAATTGCAGAGTCAATAGGATACAGTGACGTTTATTATTTTAGCAAGAATTTTAAAAAGTATTATGGTATTTCTCCGTCTAAGTACCAGGAAGAGAGAAAAATGTAATTATCCAAAATATTTCCCAGACGTCCAAAGAATCTACATTCACGTAATAGCACAAAAATGGTAATCTTGTCTCATCAAAAGACAGGAGGTAAAAGGAAATGGCTGAAAAGGAAATTCCATTTCGACAAATTCATCTGGATTTTCACACCAGTGAAGCCATTGAGGGGGTCTGCTCAGAATTTGATGCGGAAGAGTTTGCCCAGACTCTTGCGGATGCGCACGTGAATTCTATTACTTTGTTTTCTTGTGGACATCACGGAAATTTATATTATGATTCCAAAATGTTTCCGGAAATGGTCCATCCTCATCTGGCACACAGAGATTTGTTGAGAGAACAGGCTGAAGCCTGCAGAAAACGTGGAATACAGGTAAACCTTTATACAACCATTCGCTGGAACAAGAGAATCGCAGATATGCATCCGGAATGGATCTGTATTGATGAAAACGGAGCACTTCAGGACTATAAGGGAAAGGGGTATTTTGAGGCTGGTTTTTATAAAAACCTTTGTGTAAATACACCGTATCGTGATTTCCTGAAAAAGCAGTTCGGAGAAGTTCTGGAAACGATTCCGGGAGATGGAGTATGGTATGATGCAGCTTTTATGAATGAATGCTGCTGTCCATCCTGCCAGAAACTTATGCGGGAAAAAGGTCTGAATCCTGCAAAAAAGGAAGACCGTCAGGAATTTGCAAGGTGGACTTATTATGATATGGTCGAAGATCTGACCGCATTTGCAAAAAAATATAATCCAGATTTTCATGTCTGCTATAACAAAGGACATGTTGGATATCTCGATAAACCAGTGATAAAGGATTATTCGTATTTTTCTTTTGAATCTCTTCCGGGAGTAGAATGGGGATATCTTGATTTTCCTGTTTCTGCTAAATATATGAGGAATTTTGGAAAAGAGTGTCTTGGACTGACAAGCAGATTCCACACAGAATGGGGCGATTTTCATGCATTTCGTAATGAGGCAGCTATGGAATATGAAGTATTTTCCATGCTTTCCCATGGATGCAAATGTACGATTGGTGACCAGATGGATTACTGGGGAAAATTGAATAAGGACATGTATCAGCAGATCGGAAGGGTTTATAAATCTGTAGAAGAAAAAGAACTCTGGTGTGAGAATGCAAAACCAGTATCTGAAATTGGTGTTTTTACAGCAGAAGAATTTTATGCTACAGGCGTAGCAGGACAGATTCCAGGTGCATCTGAAGGTGTGGCAAGACTTCTGATGGAATATGGATATCAGTTTGATTTTATTGACAGTACTTCTGATTTTGGAAAATACAGGTTGTTAATTTTACCGGATGTAATTCCTGTAGATGAAATATTAGGCCGGAAACTGAGTGCTTATATAAATGCAGGAGGCAAATTACTGGCAAGTTATCAGTCTGGTCTTGACAAAGATCACCAGAAATTTATGATCTCAGAACTGGCAGTAAAATATCTTGGAGATGCACCATATAGTCCGGATTTTATATGGCCGAAAGAACATCTGGCAAAGGGTCTTGCAGATGCAGAACATGTAATGTATGACAAAGGAACACTTGTAGAAGCGACAGATGAGGCTCAGTTTGTCCAGAAAGTAATCCCGCCGGTATTTAATCGTACATATGAACATTTTTGTTCTCATCTTCATTCTCCATCAGGAAGAAAAGAAGTATATCCTGGTATTGTGGAAACAGAAAATACAGCGTATTTTATTCATCCGATTTTTACAACATATCAGAACTGGGCACCTGCATGGTATAAAAAGATCCTGAGAAATGAATTAGACAGAATGCTTCCGAATCCGCTGATTCAGCATAATGGACCATCAACAACACAAGTTACAGTGTTAGATCAGGAACAAGAGAACAGAAGAATTGTACATGTACTTCATTATGTACCGGTGAAGAAATGTAAAAATCTTGAGATTGTTGATGACATTATTCCTTTATATAATCTTAAGATTACTATGACAGAAGAACGTGAAGTAGAGAAAATTTATACAATACCCGATAAACAGGAAGTTCCATTTGTACAGGATGGAAAAAAACTTGAATTTACTCTAAAAGAGATTAAGGGACATCAGATGACTGCTGTTTGTTACAAAAATTAGTAAGGAAAAGAGGAGGTTTTTATATGAAGACAGGGAAAAAAGTTTTAGGGGCTGTATTAGCGGCAGCAATGGCATTATCATCTATTACACCGGTATTTGCAGCAGATAAAGTTAAGATTACATTTATGAGCCGTGACAGTGGTGATACACCTATGGCAAAGGTTTATGAAGACCAGATTGCAGCATTTATGGAAGAAAATCCTGATATTGAAGTTCAGAACGATTCTGTTTATGAGGAATCTGCTTATAACAATAAACTGAAAGTTGCATTATCTACAGGAGAAACACCAAATATCTTTTATTATCCGGCAATTGCCGGCCTGAAAGAATGGGCACAGAATGGAGTTCTGTTGGATCTGACAGATTCACTTAACGAAGATGAAGAATGGAAGAACACGTTCCTGGATGGAGCATTAGATACATATGATCTGAGTGCTTATGGAGTGGATGGAATCTATGCATTGCCAAATGAACTGAATGTGGATGCTATTTTCTACAATAAGGCTTTATTTGAAAAAGCCGGTATTGAGAAAACTCCAGAAACAATGGATGAACTGTATGAGGATATTGATAAGCTGGTTGCTGCCGGAATTACTCCGTTTGGAGTAGGCGGAAAGAATACCTGGGTTATGGGACATATCTTTAATAATATTCTTGCTAAAAGAATCGGAAGAGATGGCATTATAAAATTGGGTACTGGCGAGAAAAAATGGACGGATGATGATGTAGTAGAATGCTTGCAGATTACAAAAGATTTAAAAGATAAAGGTGCTTTTGCAGAGGGATTTGAAGGAATGGATTATAATACTCAGATGAATCAGTTCCTCACCGGAGAAGTAGCAATGATTTCTCACAGCAGCCCTATCATTCCTGAAATGTTTAATTCTGAATCAGAAATTTTGGATGATATTTCATTCTTTGCATTCCCATACTTTGAAGATAAACCAGAGTATAAAGATACACATGTAGTATATACTTCCGGATGGATGCTTTCAGGAACTATGAGTGATGAGGAAAAAGAGGCAACTCTAAAACTGGTGAAATATATGACATCTAAAGAGTCTATTCAGGAACGTATGAATGCAGCGATGAGAGTTGCTCCATATAAAGATATTGATGCACCGGAAGACGCACCGCAGATTTTCAAAGATATGGTTGAATATACAGGTACTATTACAGATTCTGTAGGAGAATATTTTGACTATGATACCTGCTCTACATTAGTAGATACTTCAAGAAATGGAATTTTGAACATGATGCTGTCTGATTCCGCTGAGAATACAGCACAGACTATTCAGGCAGATATTGATGCAAACCGTCCACAGAGCTGACAGATAAAGCAAAAGGAAGGGGGGAGAGCACCCTTCCTTTTGTTTACTCAAAAATAGAAAAGAGGAGGGGTTATTTTGGAAAAAATAAGGAAAAATAAGAAAGTTATTGCGGTATTTTTGATACCTGCAGTATTGATCTATCTTTGTTTTGAATTGATACCTGTAGTTATGTCTGTCTATTTTTCATTTAATGACTGGCCTGGGCTTCAGGCGGTGCCGCTTAAATTTGTAGGATTTAAGAATTATAGTAATCTGTTCCATAATGCAGTTTTTCTTAAGTCGTTGCAGAATGTTCTTATTTACGTTGTTGTAAGTGTTATTTTGCAGGTTCCTATTGGATTTGGACTTGGATTACTGATCCATCATTTCAAAAAAGGACAGAGATTTTTTAAAGCTGCATTTTTTATTCCTATGATTTTATCAGTGACAGCAGTAGCATTGTTATGGAATTTTATTTATTTTCCTACTGACAAGGGAATTCTGAATAGTCTTCTTATTAAAATTGGACTTGGAAATTATATTCAGCAGTGGCTGGTTAATCCTAAAACTTCTTTGATATGTCTGATTGTTGTCAGTACATGGACCAGTGTAGGATATTATATGATCATTTGTTTGGCTGGTCTTACTTCTATACCGGATTCTGTTTTGGAAGCAGGAGAATTAGATGGAGCAACTGGCTGGAAAAAGATTTGGAATCTTTATATTCCAATGCTTTGGGAACCATTAAAAATGTCTACGATCATGGTAATCACTGGAGTATTAAAGATTTTTGATACTGTATACATTCTGACACCTACAGGAGGAACCAGTAACTGTACTATTGTACCAGCACTTTTAATGTATAATGAAGCTTATAGATATGGTCATTATGGAACTGGAAGTGCGATTGCTACGGTCATCTTTGTATTAAGTGCTGCTGTTTCTATTTTTAGTTTGAAACTTATGAATCAGAAAGAATCCATAGAATATTAGGGGGGATAGATCATGAAAACAAAAAAACATTCCGCAGGGTATTATATAGGATTTCTGATATTTATTATAGTTGCTTTGATCAATATTTATCCGATGGTATTTTCAATCTTCTGTTCTTTTAAAGGAAATTTGGAAATATTTTCATCATTTACTGCTTTACCTAAGAAATTACGGATAGAAAATTATTTAACTGCATGGAATGTGGGAAATATAGGAAGATATTTTTTGAATACAATTATTCTTGCAGTTGGAACTCTTGCGATATCAGGTCTTTTTGGAGCAATGGCATCGTATGTTCTGGCAAAATTTAAGTTTCGCGGAAAATCAAAAATATATTTACTGTTTATTTCAGGAATGATGATTCCTATTCAGGCGGTATTAATTCCGTTGTCTTATATTTTTGGAAAACTTGGAATTATGAATAATTATCCGGTATTGATTTTGCTTTATGCGGCGTTTTGTTTTCCAATGACAATTTTGATTCTTACTGGATTTATGAATGGAATTCCGACAGAATTAGAAGAAGCGATGGTAATTGATGGAGCAAATATTTATCAAGTATTTTTTAAGATGATTTTGCCACTGTCAGTTCCGGGAATTGTAAGTGTTTCAATTTTTAATTTTATACAGGTATGGAATAACCTGTTGTTTCCTCTTATTTTTATTTCTGATAAAGATAAAGGTACTATTTCTATGGGACTTCTTGCATTCTTTGGAGAATACAGTACAGATTATAGTTCCAGCATGGCAGGAATTTGTCTTACAACCATTCCGGTAATTATTGCGTATATTTTCTTCCAGGAAAAAATAGAGAATGGTTTAATGAGCGGAGCTGTTAAAGGGTGATAAAAAAGTTGTTGTACTTTTCATTTCCAATATGAAAAGATACAACAACTTTTTTGTATTCCTTATGTATTAATCCTCAAGCTTAATTTTCTCTTTCAGAACTACACAGCCTGCCATATCGCCAATAACGTTAACGCAGGTAGCACCCATATCGCAGAGTGTATTGATACTGATATAAACGCCCATAACTCCTGCCGGCAGGCCTGCCATAGTTGCGAGGGCTGCGAAGGATGCGATGGCACCGCCCGGGATTCCAGGGGTTCCGACTGACAGGAGTACGTTTGCCAGAAGGATTACGATCATCATGGAAATGCTTACATTAATTCCACATGCATTAGCGAAGAACATGATCATGAATGACATCAGGATGGATACGGCATCCATGTTTACAGTAGCACCAAGAGGAATGGTGATACTTGTGATCTTGTTGGATACGCCCATTTCATCTTCCATACGCTGTTTGCTGATCGGAATGGTCGCTGAACTGGAACAGGTTCCGAATGCGTTCAGAGCTGCAGGAAGCATTGCTTTGAAGAATTTCACAGGGCTTTCTTTGCCGATGAATTTCACGGAGCCGCCGTAAATGACCAGGGCAAATCCGAAGAATGCCACATACAGGATGATCAGCTGAGTTGCCAGTGAAATGATGGTTTCTGTACCGTTGGCTTCTACAACAGGAA
>UMFX01029438.1_pt1 | contig 10707 bp, 7 predicted proteins | sample 1965131 | NCBI WGS metagenome assembly UMFX01 (sample SAMEA4836058, study PRJEB28245) | human gut metagenome | biome: gut microbiome; material: fecal sample | place: Denmark | collected 2008 | reverse complement strand
CAGCCGATCTGTCTTAATAATAAGCATGATAAGCATCTGAACGTCTGTGTTTGGGCGTTTTACGCCTTGGATTCGTCAATATAGCTGTACAGAGTGTACTTGGAGATGCCGAAGAACTTGCATACCCGGTCGCCGCTCTTGGTGATGAGGAAGGCTCCGGTCTCATTGAGAAACTGCACCGCCTTGACCTTATCCTCCTTGTTCATCAGGGCCACCGGCTTACCCACCACCTTCACGCTCTGCTCGATCAGCTCATCCAGCAGGTCAGAGACATTCCGGGCAATCGGCTCCGGCTCCTTCTCGTCCTTTTCAGTGGCGGTAAACTGCTTGATCGCATTCTCCATGGCCAGCATCAGGGTGATATCGTAGTTGATACCAAAGATCTCCAGAGGAACCCCGTTGTCATCCCGGATGTAGATGGTGGTGGATTTCAGGATCTTTCCATCCTTGGTCCGGGTCAGGTAGGACAGGTGATCGTGGAGCTGTTCGGGATTCCCCCGCAGGGCTTCCAGAACCACATGGGAGGGCCCGTCCCCCACCTTGCGTCCTGTGACGTGTCCGTTTTCAATGGCAACGATGGACCGTTCCGGGTCATTGGTGGCAAGATCGTGGACCACCACCTCGCAGTTGGGGCCGAATTGACTGGCGATCCCCTTTGCCAGCGTCAAGAGAAATTGCAGCGTAGATGCATTCGGCACGTAAATGCCCTCCTTTTCCGGTCCGCGGCAGAAACGCCCCGAAAAGAGCGGGGCAAACTATGGAATACACGGTCTGATCCGTTGCCGCTGACAGACCTGCTATGATTATTCCATTATTGTATCATAATTTTAGTAAGTTTCAACCATTTTTTTGAGACCTAAAAATTTTTAATTTTTCGTTAAAGTGTATGGGCCGTCAAGCAGATTGCACCAGCAGGAGCGATATATCTGAAAACAAGTCAGATCTCCCTCCACTCACGAAGTGACCTTCCGTAAAAAGCAAGGGCACTTCCAAACCTTCCATACATGGAAAGCCGGGGAAATATCCCTGCTGCGGAGGCCCGATTTTTGGAAAAAACAGCCTTGCGCACAGGTTCTGCAAGATGAACCAAAAAAAGTTTTAGCTTTACAGCATTTTTTTGAGTTTTTCTGCTTGACAACCGAAGAACACATGCTATGATGGTCTCAGAAAGCTAAATAAATTTTGCCATGAAGTAAAAAGATTTTGGAGGCGAGTATTCCATGAAAGATCAGCTCAAATGGGTCCTCAATCATATGCCGAAGAGTGACGATCAGCATCTGGATGTGATGTCCCTGCCCAATGTGGCCAAGGCCCGCTCCTTCCACGGGTCCTTCCCCCAGTACTCCATCACCCCTCTGGCGCAGCTGGACGGTATGGCACAGTATCTGGGGCTGGCGGGTGTGTATGTGAAGGATGAATCCTACCGGTTTGGTCTCAACGCCTTCAAGGTGCTGGGCGGCTCCTTCGCCATGGCCCGGTACATCGCCGGCGAGATGGGCCGGGACGTGTCCGAAATGAATTACAACTACCTGACCAGCGAAGCCTTCCGTAAGGAATTCGGTCAGGCCACTTTCTTCACCGCCACCGATGGCAACCATGGCCGCGGCGTGGCTTGGGCAGCCAACAAACTGGGCCAGAAGTCTGTGGTGCACATGCCCAAGGGCAGCAGCAAGTCCCGCTTTGACAATATCGCCAAGGAGGGCGCCAAGGTCACCATCGAGGAAGTCAACTACGATGACTGTGTGCGTATGGCTGCTGCGGAAGCCGCACAGACGGAACACGGCGTCATCGTGCAGGATACCGCCTGGGACGGCTACGAGGAGATTCCCTCCTGGATCATGCAGGGCTACGGCACCATGGCTAATGAGGCCGCCGACCAGCTTCGTCAGTGCAGCGTAAACCGTCCCACCCACGTGTTCGTCCAGGCCGGCGTCGGCTCTCTGGCCGGTGCGGTGGTGGGCTACTTCGCAAACCTGTTCCCCAACGATCCTCCCAAGTTCGTGGTGATGGAGGCCGAGGCGGCTGACTGCCTGTATCAGGGCGCGCTGGCCAATGACGGCAAGCCCCGCATCGTCACCGGTGATCTGAAAACCATCATGGCCGGTCTGGCCTGCGGCGAACCCAACACGATCTCCTGGGACATTCTGCGGAACCATGTGTCCGCCTTCATCTCCTGCCCCGATTGGGTCAGCGCCAAGGGTATGCGGATGCTGAGTTCCCCCGTCAAGGGCGATCCCCGCGTGGTGTCCGGCGAATCCGGTGCCGTGGGCATGGGCGTTCTGGACGCCATCATGTGCGACGACACCTACAAGGAGCTGCGGGACGCTTTGGAGCTGGACCGGCACAGCCGGGTGCTCATGTTCTCCACTGAGGGCAACACCGATCCCGAAAAGTATCGCCGGGTGGTGTGGGATGGCGAGTATCCCACCGATGACACCCCGCAGAAGCCCTGCTGAACGCATGGTCCAGAAGCGAACCCGATCAAAATTTGAGAAATAAAATTGGAGGTTACTACCATGGATTTTGAGAAGATCAAAGCAACCGCTCAGACCTATCAGGCCGATATGACCCGCTTCCTGCGGGACATGATCTCCCACCCCAGCGAAAGCTGTGAGGAGCGTGAGGTTGTTCACTGCATCAAGGCCGAGATGGAAAAGCTGGGCTATGACAAGGTGGAGGTCGACGGTCTTGGCAATGTCATCGGCTGGATGGGTGACGGCGACAAGATCATCGCCATCGACTCCCACATCGACACCGTGGGCGTGGGCAACATCGACAACTGGACCCATGACCCCTACCAGGGCTACGAGGATGATCAGGTCATCTATGGCCGCGGTGGCTCCGACCAGGAGGGCGGTATGGCCTCTGCCACTTACGGCGCCAAGATCATGAAGGATCTGGGCCTGATCCCCGCCGGCTATAAGATCATGGTGGTGGGTTCTGTGCAGGAGGAGGACTGCGACGGTATGTGCTGGCAGTACATCGTCAACAAGTACTTCCCCGCCAACGGCATCAAAAAGGAGCAGGTGGAATTCGTTATCTCCACCGAGCCCACCGACGGCGGCATCTACCGCGGCCACCGCGGCCGCATGGAGATCCGTGTGGATGTGAAGGGCGTTTCCTGCCACGGTTCCGCGCCCGAGCGTGGTGACAACGCCATTTACAAGATGGCCGACATTCTTCATGAAGTCCGCGCGCTCAACGAGAACGGTGACGGCCCCTCCAACGAGATCAAGGGCCTCGTGAAGATGCTGAATCCCGCATTCAACCCCGAGCATTACGAGGACGCTCAGTTCCTGGGCCGTGGCACCTGCACCACCTCCCAGATCTTCTACACCTCTCCCAGCCGCTGCGCCGTGGCTGACTCCTGCTCCATCTCCATCGACCGCCGCATGACTGCCGGTGAGACTTGGGACTCCTGCCTGGAGGAGATTCGCCAGCTGCCCAGCGTGAAGAAGTATGGCGACGATGTGAAGGTCTCCATGTATATGTATGACCGTCCCTCCTGGACCGGCGAGGTCTACGAGACCGAATGCTACTTCCCCACCTGGATCAACAAGGAAAACGCCGCCCATGTTCAGGCTCTGGTGGACGCCCACCACGCACTGTATGGTGAGGAACGCATTGGCCCCGATGGTGCGATGCACCTGCGTCACCGTCCCCTGATCGACAAGTGGACCTTCTCCACCAACGGCGTGGCCATTCAGGGGCGCTACGGCATCCCCTGCGTTGGCTTCGGCCCCGGTGCGGAATCTCAGGCCCACGCCCCCAATGAGATCACCTGGAAGCAGGATCTTGTGACCTGCGCCGCCCTGTACGCCGCCGTGCCCGGTCTGTACAAAGAGGAGAACAAGACTGCCGATGTTTCCCAGTTCCGGGCCGGCAAGACCAATAACGACATTCAGTAATTCGCACAGAAACCGTTTCAGACCTTTTCTCACAAATTACAAAATATAGATTTATAAAGGAGCCAATTATCATGGACGCTACTCTGCAAAAATATATCGACAAGCTGAATGCCCTGAACTTCAAAGAGTTGTACGAGGGTGACTTCTTCCTGACCTGGGACAAGTCCGATGACGAGCTGGAAGCCGTCTTTACCGTGGCGGATGCCCTGCGCTATATGCGCGAGAATAACATCTCCACCAAGATCTTCGAGTCTGGTCTGGGCATTTCCCTGTTCCGGGACAACTCTACCCGTACCCGTTTCTCCTTCGCCTCCGCCTGCAACCTGCTGGGCCTGGAGGTCCAGGATCTGGACGAGGGCAAGAGCCAGATCGCTCACGGCGAGACTGTCCGTGAGACTGCCAACATGATCTCTTTCATGGCCGACGTCATCGGCATCCGTGACGATATGTACATTGGCAAGGGCCATACCTATCAGAAGGAAGTGGCTGAGGCCGTGACCCAGGGCCACAAGGACGGCGTTCTGGAGCAGAAGCCCACCCTGGTCAACCTGCAGTGCGATATTGACCACCCCACCCAGTGCATGGCCGACATGCTGCACATCATTCACCACTTTGGCGGCGTGGAGAACCTGAAGGGCAAGAAGATCGCTATGACCTGGGCTTACAGCCCCTCCTACGGCAAGCCCCTCTCCGTGCCTCAGGGCGTCATCGGCCTGATGAGCCGTTTCGGCATGGACGTGGTGCTGGCTCACCCCGAGGGATACGAGGTCATGCCCGAGGTGGAGGAGGTCGCCAAGGCCAACGCCGCCAAGACCGGCGGTTCCTTCACCAAGACCAACTCCATGGCCGAGGCCTTCAAGGACGCTGATATCGTCTACCCCAAGAGCTGGGCTCCCTTCGCCGCTATGGAGAAGCGCACTAATCTGTACGCTGAGGGTGACGCCGACGGCATCAAGGCTCTGGAGAAGGAACTGCTGGCCCAGAACGCCGATCACAAGGATTGGTGCTGCACCGAAGAACTGATGAAGACCACCAAGGACGGTAAGGCCCTGTATCTCCACTGCCTCCCTGCTGACATCAACGATGTTTCCTGCAAGGACGGCGAGGTAGAGGCCTCCGTGTTTGACCGCTACCGCACCCCCCTGTATAAGGAAGCTTCCTATAAGCCCTATATCATCGCCGCCATGATCTTCCTGGCTAAGGTGAAGGATCCTCAGGCCACGCTGAAGGCTCTGGAGGAGCGCGGGATCGCCCGTTGGTTCCAGAAGTAAATCTTCTCAGAGCACGCTGAATTTTACAGGCTTTCCGCCTGACATCCCTTTTCCATTCCGGAGGCCCGTCTGCATAGGTCAACCTGCCTGTATCTGTGCGGACGGGCTCCATCATTTTCACCGGCGGCCATGACAGCCGTCTCAGCGGCACCCCCGCAACGCAGAACATCCGGTGTCGTTTGTTCCTAAATATATAGATTCTAAGCAAATCGAGGTGTTTTTCATGGGTAAGCGTATAGTGATCGCACTGGGCGGCAACGCTCTGGGCAGCAATCTCCCTGAGCAGATGATCGCCGTGAAGCAGACTGCCAAGGCTATCGTCGATCTGATCGAAGAAGGACACGAGGTCATCATCGCCCACGGAAACGGCCCCCAGGTGGGCATGATCCAGAAAGCCATGGCCGAGCTGACCCGCTCCGAGCCGGAGAAGTACATTCCCTGTCCCCTGTCCGTATGCGTGGCCATGAGCCAGGGCTACATTGGTTATGACCTGCAAAACGCGCTGCGGGAAGAACTGCTGGACCGAGGCATCCAAAAGGGCGTAGCCACCGTGCTTACTCAGGTTGAGGTGGACCCGAATGATGAGGCGTTCCACAACCCCACCAAACCCATCGGTGCTTTCATGACCAAGGAGGAAGCCGACAAGATGGTGTCCGAACGCGGCTACAACGTCATCGAAGATGCCGGCCGTGGTTACCGTCGAGTGGTCGCCTCTCCCAGACCTCAGTCGATCATTGAGATCCAGTCCATCCGGGATATGGTAGAGGCCGGGCTGGTGGTTGTGGCCTGCGGCGGCGGCGGAATTCCCGTCTACAAGACTGAGGGGCACCATCTGAAGGGCGCCGCCGCTGTTATCGACAAGGACTTCGCCTCCTGCGTATTGGCTCAGCAGGTGGAAGCCGACACCCTTATCATCCTCACTGCCGTAGAAAAGGTTGCCATCAACTTCGGCAAGCCCGATGAAAAGTGGCTGGATTTCCTGACTCCTGACGAGGCCCGCAAGTACATCGGTGAGGGCCACTTTGCCCCCGGTTCCATGCTGCCCAAGGTGGAGGCCGCCGTGGAGTTTGCCGAAAGCGCCCCCGGCCGCTCCGCCCTCATCACGCTGCTGGAAAAGGCCAAGGACGGCGTAGCCGGCAAAACCGGCACCGCCATTCACCAGTAAACGCGCACAAAACCGAGGCTGTTGTGCAACAACAGCCTCGGTCTTTATCAAAAACTGCGGGCACTTCTGTTCAATTTCGTCCCGAAATTCCTTTTGCCAAAATTTTGTGTTAACACTTGTATTTCCCTGTTTATGCGGCTATAATACAAATCAGAGATGTTGAGAGAAGCGTATGACGGGAGCGTCATGCGCTTTTATTATTACGTGTAAGGAGAGAATCATATGAAACGCCCACTTTTGCTTGCGCACCGCGGTTTTTCCGGCAATTACCCGGAGAACAGCCCTCTGGCCTTCCGGATGGCAGTGGAAAAGACCGCTGCCGACGGTTTTGAAAGCGACGTCCACATCACCAAAGACGGCAAGCTAGTGATTTTCCATGATGCCTCTGTGGAGCGCACCTCCAACGGCACCGGCTTCATCAAGGACATGACCTATGATGAGCTGCTTGCGCTGGATATCGGTGCTTGGAAGTCTCCGGAATTTGCAGGTCAGCATATCTGGACCTTCGGTCAGCTGCTGGACTTCTGTAAGGAGACCAAGATGCTGCTGAACATGGAACTGAAAAACTACGAGGTGTTTTACGAGAACCTGGAGCAACGGGTGATCGACGAAATCTGCAAACGCCAGATGCAGGAGCAGGTGTTCGTTTCCTCCTTCAACCATATCTCCATGCAGCATTTCAAGGAGCTGCGCCCGGACATTGAAACCGGCCTTCTGTATGATAAGCCCTATCTGGACATGGAACATTATGTCCAGCGCTCCAATGCCGACAATATGCATCCCCGGTATATGCTTCTGCAATATCAGCCGGAGCTGATGGAGTTGTTTCACGGCCGGGGCATGAAGGTCAACACCTGGACGGTAAATGACGAGGAGAACATGAAAGATATGATCGCCCGGGGCGTAGACTGCATCATCTCCAACCACCCCGATGTGCTGTGCCGCGTAGCGGATGAGGTCTGCGACTGAAAGAAGGGCCAAAAAGGACATAAAGAAAGACGGTAGACACGAATAAATGTCTACCGTCTTTTTAGCTCAAGGTTTTCTCAAGGTTTTTGTTGTACCTCAAGGTTTTCATCTAAAAAGAAAAAACCTTGAAACCACATGGTTTCAAGGTTTTTCTGTGGAGCTGCTGACCAGATTTGAACTGGTGACCTCATCCTTACCAACCACCGTAGAGCCTTCCAGCCCTTGCTGTATAAGGCTTTGCGGCGTTTTTTTGTCCAAAAAGGATGAGGTCGCAGCCTGTTTGTTCCATTGTTTCCGTCCGCTCATTTCCCCGTGTGGGTCACGGTGTGGGTCAGAGCTTCTTCAAGATATGAACAAGGGTCCCGCCTTCGGCAACGGTAACCCACCGATTCTCTTAATTGCAGACAAACGGTTGAAATTGCATGGCACGTATTCCGTAAGCAGTATACCACAAGCCTGCCAGAAAATGAAGTGAGAATTTATAATCCGATCCATTCTTAGCGTTCAAAAAACGCACCGCTGTAACTAAAGAGTAGGCCCGCTCCATTTCTTCATATCTGCTCTCCCAAATCCACCTTACAAGGGCGGTTTTCGCACTGTCTACGCTGCTGCCCTGAATGGCAAGTCCCTTCGTGACCGCGGTCTTTTGAATGTCCCGCACGGTATGGAAAGGCCGCTGCCCTCATGGTTGCAGAAGGGATACTCTGAGTACACGAATGAATCAGGTGAAAGAACATCCCCTTGCGGTAGAATATTGGTGGAAAACACAGTTTATTTTGCATCTGTGGTCAGATCAGGTTTTTTAGAGGATATCCCATGCGTCAACAGCAGGCCGCTGGTGATGGCGGTCAGCGGCGCGACGGTGACAAGCCCGAACGAGCCGACGATGGTGTGCACGATCTCTGCTGCCACATATTTATAATTCAGCATCAGTTCTACCGGCGTACCCTGCGCCATGAAGACCATCAGCAGGGAAATGTAGCTGCCGGAATATGCCAGTAGGAGCGTTGTGGTTGTCGAGCCACAGGCGGCACGGCCCACGGAAAAGCCGGAGGCGATTGCCTCGTGGGCGCTGATGCCAGTTTTTTTCTGTACGACCTCATAGACCGCCGAGCAGATATCGACCGACAGATCCATGACTGCGCCGGACGAGCCGAGGAAGATCGATGCGATGAATATCTTCGTCAGATCGAGGTGCTGGTACCCTGCGTAGAGCAAACTTTCGCTCGACTCCATGACCGCGCCGTGGATCTGAAAGAGATCCGTAAATACGGCGCCCAGCACCGCCGTCACCAGAATGCCAAGCGCCGCACCGGAAACCGCAGCCAGAAACCTCCGGTCCCAGCCGTAGATCAGCATCAATATCATTGCTGTCAGCGCCATGACCAGCCCCAGCGAGACCCAGATGGGATTATATCCGTTCAGAAGGCTCGGCACCAGCACCTTCCACATGAGAAGAATGGTGTCGATGAAAGATAAAATGGCCCGCAACCCCGTTTCTCTGGCAAAGATCAGAAGCAGCAGCAGAAAAAGGCCCGCCAGTATTGCCTCCTTGTCAAGCCGGAAATGGTCGGTCATGTAAACGGTCGTGATCTCATCTCCGCTGTGGCTCACCACAACGAAGGCCTTTTCTCCGGCGGAAAACAGCTTATCCTGCGCGAGTGAGCCGCTCAGACGGTTAACTGCGTCCGTCTCAGTTCCCGCAAACTGCCCGCCGAGTATCCGCACGCGGCAGCGTTGGTCGCCGGTGCGGACAAGGCCGGTGTCGTAAATGTCGCTCTCGTCGGTGGAGAGCACGAGTGCGGAAACGCGGTCGGCGTTCTGATAGGAGAGCGCTCCTTCAAAGCCTGTGGGCAGGAGCAGCAGCGCTACCATCAGCGCAAGGGATGCGACCACCGGCCAGAAAGTGTCGGAATGTGTAACGTTTTTGACTTTTTTCATCATTTCATAAATGGCAGGAAGACAGGAGGCGAATTGCCTCCTGTCTCTTCTTCTGCCAGTCTCTTACTTTACGTTCAGCAGGGAAGCCATCTTCTGGTAGATTGCGGTGTTGTCATAGTAACCAACGAAGGAGTCTGCGCCCGCGCCCTCGGCAAAAACCGCCACAGGAAGACCCGTATGGGAGTAGCTGGTGAAATCCACACCGGATTTGTTGTTCAGAATATGCGTGACAGTTACAGAGAAGGGGTTGTAGGTGCCATAGAGCACATACTGTTCTTGCGTATAGTCATCAGAGGAGGCATCGGACATGACCAACTCATAGGCAGTACGCAGGCGCTGAACCTCATAGTCCGTCAGCACCAGACGGTCGTTCTCCGCGCCAGAGAGCTTGAGACCGAAGAGCTTTTCCACGTCCTTCATGGCGTCCTCAAAGCTGGTGCCATTCTCCTTATAGGCGGCCACATACTGCTCGTCGAACTGGGCGTAGGAGATGGTTTGGTTGGCAAGGCTGTCAAGATAGGTATCATAGTCCGTGCCGGCAAAACCGATAGTCAGGCCGCCGGTCTCATGGTCGCCGGTTACGAGGATCAGCGTTTCATCGGCGTGCTCCTTAGCAAAGTCGATGGCGACCTGCACGGCATCGGCCAATGCCAGCGTGTCGTTGACGGTCGCGCCTGCGTCGTTGGCGTGGCAGGCCCAGTCGATTTTGCCGCCCTCGCACATCATGAAGAATCCGGTGTCGTTATCAAGGACTTCGATGCCCTTTGCGACGTAGTCAGCCAACGCCCATTCGCCATCCTGACGGTCCATGTCGTAGTCCATCGCGTCGGAGTCCGCCAGATGCTCGTCGATCAGGATGACCTTTTTATCTGCGGCGGTAACGGTATCGGCATCGGCCTGCGTATAGGTGACCTTGTAGCCCGCATCCGTCGCCAGATCGTAGAGGCTGGTTTTGTCCTTGTCAGGGCCAGTGACCTTTTTCAGACCGCCGCCGGCAAAATACTCAAAGCCAGAGTTTACCAGCTCCTCGCCAATCTCGTAGTAGTTGTTACGGCTGGCCTGATGGGCGTAGAATGCGGCAGGCGTTGCATGGTTGAGGTTGACGGAACTGATGATGCCGATTTTCCAATCTTTCTGGCTGTGGAGCTTTTCAGCGATGGTCTCATAGGCTGTGGAACCGGTGGTATCCACATTGATCATGCCGGAGTAGGTCTTATAGCCCGTGGCGATGGAGGTCGCCGTGGAGGCAGAATCCGGGGCGAAGCTGCACGAATCGTAGGTGACGGCGGAACCTGCCACGTCAAAGTTCATGAAGTTCAGCGCCTTGGGGCCGTCCAGCACCGCACCCGCACGGTCTTCGTAGCTGTTGCTGGGCAGGGCCTTCACATAGTCCTTGTCGGCCAACGCACCGAGGTAGTCGGACGCTGCCTGGAACTGCGGGTAACTCATGCCG
>UMFX01017644.1_pt1 | contig 10837 bp, 10 predicted proteins | sample 1965131 | NCBI WGS metagenome assembly UMFX01 (sample SAMEA4836058, study PRJEB28245) | human gut metagenome | biome: gut microbiome; material: fecal sample | place: Denmark | collected 2008 | reverse complement strand
CGCCGGAACCCTGCTGGCCAGCCTGTTCCTGATCCGGGCGGCCCACCTCCGCCCCCTGGAACACCTGCGCGCCCTGTTTCTGGTCAACAGCGCCCTGATGGCCGCCCTTGGTCTGGCCGCGCCCCTTCTGCGTTCCGTTCCAAAGCTTTACTTTGTCCTCTTCTTCACCTTCCAGCTTTTGATCGGCTGGCTCACCGCCTGCATCAATGTCCCGCTGATCTCCTATTTCCAAACCCGGGTACCGCTGGAACAGCAGGGGCGGTTCTTTGCCCTGCTCGCCTTCTTCTCCGGGATACTGATACCCCTGGGCATCTCCTATACCGGAGTCCTGGCCGACTGGCTGGGTCCAGGCGCGGCCTATGCCTGCAACAATCTCTGTGTCATTGTTCTGGTACTTCTGGTAAGGCTTCCGGCCTGAAGCGAACAGAGCCCGCGGGATTTTATATCCCGCGGGCTTTGTTTGTTGTCTCTTATTCCCAGGTCTGAAACTGGCCGTCCAGCACCGCGCGGCGGTGGAAGATGACGAAGTCGGGGGCGGCGTCGGGGCAGTGCTCCCGGATGGCCGCCACCACCAGCTCCGGGTTGAGGCCGGGATTCTGGGCCCGGAGCACCAGGTCCAGGGCGATGGTGTCCCGCCGCTCCTCCACGGTGGCCCTGGCGATCAGGGGAATGAGGTCCACCTCGGTAAAGCCGCTCTTGGCCTTCTTGCTCCTTTTGGTCATCACCAGGGAGTCCCGGGCCAGCAAATCCCGGATGGCGCTCTCCGCGCCGAAGGGGGCCCCCGCCTCATACTCCAGGGTGACGATATAGTTGACGTAGCACAGCTCCTTCACCGGCCGCACCGCCTCATAGCAGCGCTGGACGGTGATGCCCGCGGGCAGGGCGGCGTTCATCTTCGCCGGCACCTGATCCAGCGGTGTGTCCAGCACCTGGCACTCCAGTACCTCGCACCCGCTGGAGAAGCCCACCGACAGGGGCAGAGGGATGGAGACAAAGGCGTGGGGATTGAAGCCCTCGGTGTGCTTGATGGCGATCCCCGCCCGGAGGAAGGAGCGCTGGAAGGTGCGCATCAGATCCAGATGGGAGATAAACTTGGCGGTGTCCGCCTTGCTGAACGCTAATCTATGCTTCGGCATCGCATTTCCCTCCCGGATAGAGCTTGTCCGCCCCGCAGCCGGTACACTGTACCCGGCAGTCGGGGGTGATCACCGCCTGATAGGCCCGCTCCCGCTCCCGCCACAGGAAGGGCGTGGTCACGCCGGTGGAGGTGACCGACCAGGGCAGCACCTCGTCCTTTTCCCGCACCCGGTTGGCATAGAAGGCGGGGTCCAGGCCGCAGGCGTCAAAGGCCGCCATCCAGCGGTCAAAGTCAAAATACTCGCTCCAGGCGTCGAACTTGGCGCCCTGGCGCCAGGCCTCCTCAATCACGTCGGCCACCCGGCGGTCCCCCCGTGAGAACACTGCCTCCAGGAAACTGGTGTCCGGATCGTGCCAGTTGTAGCGGATGGAACGACCCCGCATGTTGTCCCGCAGTAGCTTGACCCGCCGCCGGTACTCCTCCATGCTCACCTGGGCCTCCCACTGGAAGGCGGTGTGGGGCTTGGGTACAAAGCAGGCGGTGGACACGGTGATGGTCACCCCCCGCTTGGGGTTGGGGGTGCACTCCTTCCACGCCTTGTATACCTTCTCGGCCAGCTCGGCGATGCCCAGCACATCCTCGTCGGTCTCGGTGGGCAGGCCCAGCATGAAATAGAGCTTCACGCTGCTCCACCCGCCGGAGAAGGCGGTGCGGCAGGAGCGGAGGATCTCCTCCTCCGTCACATTCTTGTTGATGGCGTCCCGCAGGCGCTGGGTGCCCGCCTCCGGGGCAAAGGTCAGCCCCGACTTGCGCACATGCTGCACCCGCTCCATCAGGCCCAGGGAGAAGTTGTCCGCCCGCAGGGAGGGCAGGGACAGGGAGACCTTGTTGGGCTCGCACCACTCCAGCAGGCCGTCGCACAGCCCCTCCAATGCCCGGTAGTCGCTGGTGGACAGGCTGGAGAGGGTCATCTCCTGGTAGCCGGAGTCCCGGCACGCCTCGATGCCCTGCTGGACCAGCCGCTGGGGATTGCGGGGGCGCACCGGCCGGTAGGCGTAGCCCGCCTGACAGAAGCGGCAGCCCCGGATGCAGCCGCGGAACACCTCCAGCATCACCCGGTCGTGGACGATCTCGGTGGAGGGTACAATGGTCTTAACCGGGAAATAGCTCTTGTCAAAGTCCTGGACGATGCGCTTGGTCACCCTGGCCGGAGCCCCCTCCAGCGGGGTGACGGCGGCCACCGTGCCGTCGCCGTGATAGCTCACCTCGTAAAGAGAGGGCACATAGACGCCAGGAATCCGGGCCGCGGCGGTGAGGAACTCCTCCTTACCCCAGCCCTCCTCCCGGGCCTGGCGGTAGAGCTGGATAATCTCCACACTCACGTCCTCCCCTTCCCCCAGGACGAACAGATCCACAAAGGGGGCCAGGGGCTCTGGATTAAAGGCGCGGGCCCCCCCCGCCACCACGATGGGAGACAGCTCTGTCCGCTCCCCGCTGCGCAGGGGAAGGCCAGCCAGATCCAGCATGTTGAGCACATTGGTATAGGCCATCTCATAGCCCAGGGAGAAGCCAATCAGGTCGAAATCGGCGATGGAATCGCCGCTCTCCAGGCCGTACAGGGGAATCCCCTCCCGGCGCATCTCCTCCTCCATGTCGCCCCAGGGGGCGAACACGCGCTCACACCACACCCCATCCATCTCGTTCATTAGCCCGTAAAGGATACGCACGCCCAGATTGGACATGCCGATCTCATAGGTGTCCGGGAAGCAGAGCGCGTAGCGCACATCCACCGCGCGCCGGTCCTTGACCACTGCGTTATACTCCCCTCCCGTATACCGGGCGGGCTTCTGAACCCGTGGGAGGATGTGTTCCAAAGTACGATTCATGCCGAACCCTCTCCATGTATCTCGAAATCAATAGAAAATGCAGTAAATTGTATTATACTATGTCTTTTCCCGCCTTGCAACCCCCATTCAAAAGGAATTGCATTCCATCTTTCCATCTACCCGGCCAGAAGGGCAGCGCATAGGCACAGGAGAACCAATGCAGCCCCGTTGGCCGCAGTGAACAGCAGCAGATAGCGCCCCGGCCTGGCCCCCGGCGTACGCAGGTAGACCTTAAGCGAGATGAGGCTGGCCAGCGAGGCAATGGGGGTCCCCAACCCGCCCAGGTTGGAGCCCACCAGAAGGCCGCGCCAGTCCGCTGTAAATCCGGACAGGAGCACTGCTGCCGGAACGTTGCTGATGATCTGGCTGGTCAGGCCGGTGGTCAGCGCCGTGTGGCCTTCCATCAAGGAGGCCAGGGCGGCATGTACCGGGCCGCAGGCCCCGATGTTTCCGGCAAACAGGAAGAAGCAGAAAAAGGTAGCAAGCAGGCCATAGTCCACCCTGCGAAACAATCCCCGGTCAAAGAGCAGCAGACCGCCCGCCACCACGGCCAACAGCGCCGGATAGGGCAGCACCCGGAATACCGACAGCAGGCAGAGCACAAACAGGCCTGCCATCAGCCCCAGACGGCCCGGCCTCCGAAGCTCCGCCTGTTCCTGAAACCGGACCTGAATTCCCTCATCCCGGACACACAGGAGGGATGCGGCCGTCAGCGCAGCCAGGCTGACCAGGGTCAGCGGAAGCATGGTCCCAAAAAACTGTTCCGCCGTCAATTCGTAGTCGGCATAAAGATAGAGATTCTGCGGATTACCCACCGGGGTAGCCATGCTCCCAAGGTTGGCGGCCATGGTCTGGAGCACCACAAGGGGGGCCAGGTATTCCGTCCGTCCGATCAGCCCCAGCACCAGAACCGCAAATGGAACAAAGGTGATGAGCGCCACATCGTTGGTCACCACCATGGACACAAAGAAAGGCAGCAGCACTAGGGCAAGGCTGACCAGGCGCATCCGCCGCTCCCCCGCCAGCAACCGCTGGGCCAGCACTGCAAAAACACCGCACTCCTGCAGTCCCGCCACCACCGCCATCAGGCAGAACAGAAGGGTGAGTACCCGCCAGTCAATATAGTTCAGATAGGCCGGCGAGGGCGGATTGAGAAGCGTGGAAACTGCCGCGCAAACCGCCGCGATACAGAGTACCGGCTCCTTCCGCAGCAGGGCCAGCCACCTCCCCCTCTTCTCCTGAACCATCCATTCATCCCCTTCCAAGTGCAAAGAAAAAGCCACCCCGGCGGGTGGCCTTTCTCTCATGTTCGACAGCCGAATGCCATACATTAGTTTACTCGCTTCCCGCTCTGTGGTCAAGAGCAAAGCGGCCCGCCGCCCCGCTCTTTCACGAGTGCCGGAAGTCCTCCACCACGTCGGCCAGATGTACCGGTGACAATCCCGCGCTGTTGCAGCATTCGGCCAGCCGGTTTACCTCCTGGAAGTCCGTGGATATCCGTCCCACGCAAATGCCATTCGTCCCCCGAATTCCGTACATCTGCGGGTGGGAGGCCACATCCAGGAATACACAATACGTCTTGTGGTTGTTTCTCATGTAAGCTCTCTCCTCATTCCTAATACTTTTCGGTGATAAACGACTGAATTCGACCAGGTTCTCTCCTTTGCCGTGGTATACTAACCGTTGCCCCTTTCAAGGTCAGTGTTTTTCGACCATCCCCCTATCTTGTATTTCCTTCCGTGCTAATCCCTATATTATGTATTTCGAGAGGAATGTCAATACAATCCGGTTATTTTGACCGGTTCACCGGATTTTTTTACCACATCCGGTTAACTCATGTTCGTACAGGAGGGGTGTTCCATGTCCATGACCGAAAAACTGGCCTACATCAAGAAGCTGCGCCACTTGACCACGGAGGAGATCGCACAGCAGTCAGGCGTTCCGCTGGGGACTCTGAACAAAATCTTTTCCGGTCAAACCAAAAATCCAGCCGTCGGGCCTGTGGACAAGATCACTCAGGTCCTGCGCATTCCCATACACTACCTTTTAGATGACGAGCTTCCGATTGAATACCATGTCAGCACCTCCACGGACGATGGGATTTTACTGCTCTCCTCAGAGGAAATTCAATTTCTCATGAAATACCGGGATCTGGAGCCTCACAGCAAGCGGGCGGTGGATACCATGACCGAACTTCTCAATATGCCGCCTGGCCGGTTGGCAGGAAATCTGCCGGTCAAGCGGACCTTTTGCTATGTAACCGCTCCTCCCGGGGACTCCAACCCATTGGGTGACTCCTTTTTTCTGCGGCCTGTACTGATCCCCGAGACAGATGCCGCCGCCCGTGAGGCAGACTTTGCCGTTCTGCTCACCAACGGCAGTATGGAGCCGCTCTACTCCGCCGGAACCATTCTGCTCTGCAAAAGGGAGCATGCCTCCCGCCAGGAATATGGCCTGTTTCTTCTCAATCAGGAGGCGTTCATTCGCCGCCTGTACTATAAACGGGGCATCACCAAACTGGTCGCCCCTAATCTGAACTTCAAAGACATTATCATCCATGAGAACGACTCTCTGAAGTGTATCGGTACTATCACTGGCATCGCACACGGATGCCGGTGGGAATAGCCGGGTCCACAGCCCGATTCGGGCTGTGGACCCGTTCTGTTTACGCCCATTTTCTGAGCCCGTCTCTCAAAATTTACATTTTAACTCTTGACACTTTCGCTGCGTCGGCTACTATATGGAAGGAGGAAGCTATGGACTTTACATAAGGGGATGTCGTGCGATGAATAAGAAAAAGTGGATCAAACGCCTGCTGATCACCTTGGCCGTTCTGCTCTGCGGCTTTGCCATTTTTGAAATCATCGTCCATGTGCTGATGGACTCTGAGATGAGCAGCCGGGACGATTGGAACATCCAGTTGGGAGAGCGTATGTATACCAGTGAGGAGCGGGGCGTTTCCCTCTACTCCGCCCCCTGCGAGGCCAGCATTCCCGTCTCCCGGATGGTGCCGGATGAGTATGAGGAGGACGGCTTCACCTACTACGACGAGTCGGTTCAGCACCGGCTGGGGCAGGAGCTGATGGAACTGGTACAGCAACAGGGGAACGCCGCCATCGACGCGCCGCTGGCCCTCCTAAATCCTTTTGGAACCGGGAGCAACGGGCTCCTCCTCGCCTTCCAGACGGACCGGAAAAGCGAAATCCGCTATACCATCCACACCACCAGCGCAGAGCTGCCTGACTATACCGCCACAGCGCAGGGCTTGGGGGACAAGCAGTTCAGCAGGAAGCACTGCTTCCTGCTGGTGGGTCTCGTCCCGGGCGAGACCCAGGAGGTGACACTGGAGGCCATAGGCGAGTGGGGCAAGGTACAGGAGCGCGCCACCTTCACCATTGAGATGCCCCCCTCCAGCTCCAGCTATGACAGCCAGCTTACATATACTGACGGGGACAGCGCCGCCGCACTGAGCGACGGCCTCTTCTACGCCACCGGACTGGGCGATTATTACGGCTACACCTTCTTCTTTGATAACTCCGGCGTGCTGCGCTATGAGATGGTGTTGGAGGGCTTCCACTCCGACCGTTTCCTCTACACCGACATGGGACTCTACACCTGCGTCAGCAGCCGAAAAATCGCGTTGCTGACCCCCATTGGTCAGGCTATCCGCATCTATGACCTGGGCCAGTATGAGCTGCACCACGACATCAACTGGGGGCCGGACGGCACCATTCTGGCCCTGGTCAACGACACGGAACAAGACACCGTGATGGATGTGGTTGTCGAGTTGGACCCCGAAACCGGCGCTGTTACCGAGCTCGTGGATTTCTCCACGCTGATGGACGGCTATTACGGCGCCATGACCCATCCCGTTCCCCTCACCGGCTCCTCCTTCTGGCAGGCCGGCGAGGACGACTGGCTCCACCTCAACTCCGTTCAATACAGGCAGGCGGACGACAGCATCCTGGTCAGCTCCCGGGAGACCTCCACCATTGTGCAGGTATCCGGCGTCCACAGCACACCAACCCTCACCGCCCTGATCGGCGATCCCGCGTTCTGGGCGGGGACGGAGTATGAGTCGCTCTCCTATCAGCCCCAAGGGGATTTTGTCCCCCAGTACGGCCAGCATGACGTGGAGCTGGTTGAGGATGACAGCCTGCCGGAGGGACAATACCTTCTGCGCATGTACGACAACAACTATTGGAGTCTGAGCACCCGGGACGACTACGAGCCTGAGCTGCCCGACAGTGTTGGAACCAGCCTCACCGGTGGGTCTGGAATCCACTCCTATGTGACCTATTATCTGGTGGACTCCAACGCCAAAACCTTCTCTCTGGCCAAGCAGTTTCCCGTCACCTATTCCAGCATCGTTTCAAACGCCCAGTCCTTTGACGGCAATTATGTGGTCAACAGCGGTGTGGCCCATGAATTCGGCGAGTATGACAGCGAAGGCAACCTGATCCGCGCCTTCTCCTACGACTGTATGATGAATGGCTACCGTGTCATGAAGGGTGACTTTGAGGGCTTTTGGTTCCGGGAGGCGTCATAAACAGGCAACAGACAAGGGAGCGCCGCAGATTATTCTGCGGCGCTCCCCGTTTTTTGCTCATCCATCATCTGGTGCAGGCAGGCCAGCGCGTCGGACAGGCCGCCGATTTCGTCAATCAGTCCCAGGCGCACCGCCTCCTCCCCGTAGATCACGCTGCCAACATCCGCGGCCAGCTCCCCGGTTTGGAGCATCAGCCGGGTGAAGTCCTCCCGTTTTACACGGCTGTTCCGGGTGACAAACTGAATAATCCGCTCCTGGATGCGCGCAAAGTAGTTGAAGGTCTGGGATACCGCGATCACCAGGCCGTTCAGCCGCACCGGGTGGATGGTCATGGCCGCCGACGGGGCGATAAAGGACCTCTTGGCCGACACCGCCAGAGGCACGCCGATGGAGTGCCCGCCCCCCAGCACCAGGGAGACGGTGGGCTTGGACATGGAGGCGATCAGCTCGGCGATACCCAGGCCCGCCTCGATGTCGCCCCCCACGGTGTTGAGCAGCACCAGCAGGCTGTCCACCTCGTCGCTCTCCTCAATGGCCGCCAGCAGGGGCATGACGTGCTCATATTTGGTGGTCTTGGCCGAGGAGGGCAGAACCTGGTGGCCCTCGATCTGTCCTACAATGGTCAGGGTGTGGATGGTCCCCCGCTCCGTCCGGATGGTGGAGGAGCCCATATCCACGATCTGCTGCTGGCGCTGGTCGCCGCCCTCCTCGCTTCCGGTCTCCGCAGTCTGCTTCGTCTCATCCATGCCCATACCCTCCCAAAATGTCGTTTGGATTCAGTATGAGCCGGCGGGGGCAATTTTATGCAACCGCCGCAGCGCGCCTTACTCCGGAAGCCGGTCCAGCCAGCACCCCGGCCCAGCGGTGCCGTCCTGGTTCATCGGCAGATAGCGCTGGCCGATCGCGATGCCTGTTACCTCCCTCGGATCGATGGCCCTCGGGAAATACCATACGATATCCTCACCCCAGCGGTCCTTGTTTCCAGGCGCGTAATAGGTCAGGGTGTCCTCCTCCGTGAAAAAGACTGTCCTGCGGTCGCAGTTTCCGTTATATGGGATCACCATGGTACTGCCGTCCGTCAAATATACGGTAAGTGGAAAACCATTGCAGGTGGGGTAGTCCGGATCTTCAAATTGAGCGTGTGTCTTCAGGCTGGTAGCCGTCAGGGTGATCTCCCGTATCACCTGCCTGTTCAGCTTCTCCTCCAGCGCAATCGTGCGCTCCTGCAGCAGCTCCAGCGGGAAGCTCAGGGTCCACTCCCCCTCAATGGGCTGCCCCATGGTCATCTCGCCCCATATGTGGTCAATGCGGAACTGGCCGAAATGCTCCGCCGTCAGCGTGCGGAACCGGATATCGTAGTACGATATTCCTTCCCGCTGGAATGTGGTGTGGGTCTCCCCAATGGCGCCCACCTCCCACTCCACCTGCGGCATACCCGTCTGTAGGTAGCCGTATTCCCCACCGACGCCGTCCGCCAGCCGGAGCTGAATGTGGAAAGCCCCGTCCTGGTCAAACCCCATGGAGGACAGGCTGCACAGCTCCGTGCCCAATTCCGCCGGCGTCTGGCCGGGAACCAGCACTGTTCTGGTTTCCTCCCGTCTCTCTCCCGATATGTACTTCTCTGTCGCTACGGTCAGGGTATCCAGCCGCTCTCCGGTCAGAAGTTCCCACGGAAGAGGTGCGAAAAATGGCTCCACCGAGGGGAGAATGCGGGAGAATTCTACTGTATACACATCCCCCGTCTCCATCTGGCACGGAGCGATATCGTCCAGTGCGAGGGCAAACAGTGCCGTATCGGCTTCCGCGTCGTAGGCAATACAGGGATCGCGGTAGGATTCCAGGGCAGCACTTTCGTGCAGCCGCTCCCCCGCCAGATCCTCCGCCTCCAGGTATGCAGTGCCCCCATTCTTATCCGCCAAAACCCGCACTACCCGCAGCTCGATGCCCTGATCCGTAGCCGACACCCCCTCTACCTCCTGAGCGTAGGGTTCAAAGCTGCCGAGGAATTGGATCAGCGTTTCCCGTAGAGAGGGTGAGACCGCGACGGCGGTCACGGCCAGAGCGGCGCAGATAGCCGCCGCCATAAGGCCGGTGCGCAGCGGACGGCGGCGGTTTTCTCTCTCCGTCATGCGCCCCGCCGCGGCCAAAATTGCCTCCCGCCGCTCCATACTCAGGTGAAGCTCCGAGAGCACCGTCTCCAGCTCGGCGTGCATGCTCTGCTTATTCCTGCTCATAGTACCACCCCTTCAGACGTTCCCTCAGCAGTCCCCGGGCCCGTGAGAGCCGTACCGTCACGGTGGAGACCGGAACATGCAACCGCTGAGCGATCTCCCAGGCCTTCCACTCCTGGTAATAGTAAAGGATGATCACTTCCCGGTATTTTGGCGGGAGGGCCTGTATGGCCCGTACCAGGGTGTCGTCCGGCGGTTCCGGTCCCTCCATGCGCAGGCTGTCCAGGCTCTCCTGCGGTGCCCGCAGAAGCCTCCACGGGCTCCTGAGCTGGCGCTTACACACATTGATAGCGATACGCACCAGCCACGTCTCCACGGCACAGTCTCCTCGAAACCCCGGCCAAGCCCTCAGCGCACGAAGGAAGGTGTCCTGCACCGCGTCCTCCGCTTGGCTCCGGTCTCCCAGATAGAGCGTGCACAGCCGTAGGAGGTGGTCGCCGTGTTCCTCCAACAGGCCGGCCAGATCCATGGATTCCCTGCGCACCGAGGTCAAAGGCTTTTCCATATCCCCGCCCCCCTTCTTCTTTCCTGTCTATTAGACCATGTTCCTCCCTCCTTTGCTACAAAAACTTTTCCTACTCTTCATCCGTACTAGAACCGGACGGCAACAGGCTGGCATGCAGGATTGCGAGCAGTTGCGCCGTACACGGCTTTTGGGAGAGTTCCCGGCGGGCCAGATCCTCCAAAAGCGGCCGGTTTGAATTCCAAATCACACGGCCCACAGTGCGGATATTCCGTTCCACTGCCTTCCAGTTCGTTCCGTATTGCTTTGCTACGTCCGGGTAGAGCCATTTTGTCACCAGCAGCAGACGTTCCGGCTCCTCTGCACAGAGCTGGAGCGCCCGTACCAGATAAGAAAAGCCGGTATAGTTGGCCGTTGCGCCCAGCCGATGCAGCAGATGATATGCGTCCTCCGAATGAATTTTCATACTGTCCCTCCCCCATCAGGCGTGTGGCGATGCCTCTCCATCGCAGAGCGCCCGCAATTCTTCCCGTGATTTTTGCCCTCCTTCGGAGAGCAGCAGAAGTGTGGAGAGTTCCAATCCCAGTATGGCCGCCACCCGGTCCAGGGCGCGAAGCGTCGGGTTCGCAC
>UMFX01037963.1_pt1 | contig 10900 bp, 2 predicted proteins | sample 1965131 | NCBI WGS metagenome assembly UMFX01 (sample SAMEA4836058, study PRJEB28245) | human gut metagenome | biome: gut microbiome; material: fecal sample | place: Denmark | collected 2008 | reverse complement strand
CCACATTTTCTTTATAATTCGTTGGCATCGATCAGGGAAATTGTCTTAGAAAATCCAGATTATGCCGCAGATTTAATTTTTGATTTTACAACGCATCTGCGTGCGTGTATCAAATCGATGGCAAGCGAGGAGTTTACTTCGTTTGCTCAGGAAATAGAGAATATCAAAGCATATGTCAACATAGAAAAAATGCGTTTTGGCGACAAGCTGCAAGTGAAATATGAGATTCAAGAATCAGATTTTATGATTGTTCCTCTCAGCATTCAGCCGTTGGTGGAAAATGCAATCCGACATGGAATTTATGAGAGAGGAAGCATCGGAGGCATGGTTATCATTCGTTCCTGTCGAGAGGCGGACGAGATTGTCATACAGGTAGAGGACAACGGAGTCGGTTTTGATGTGGATAAGATCCGATGGGAGATCCAAACGAAAGAACGAGATTCTACCGGACTGCAGAGTTTGATTTTCCGGTTTGAAAAATTAATGAATGCAAAAGTGCAGGTAGAAAGTATCGTAGGAGAAGGGACGAAAATTACCGTTAGGATTCCGATGAAAGGAGAAACAAGCAGTGAGAGCAATTATCGTAGATGATGAGCAGATTATGCTGAGAAGTTTTATGCGTCTGAGCAAAGGGATTTCCAATTTGAATGTGATAGCCCAGTTTGAGAACCCGGAGGAAGCACTTTTATTTGTACAGGAAAATGCGGTGGAATTAGCATTTCTAGATATCAAAATGCCGGGGATGAACGGGATAGAACTGGCAGTGAAGATTCGAGAGATTTGTCCGAGTATTTTAATCGTGTTTATTTCCGCTTACGATGAGTATATTCGTGATTCTAATTTAATTGGTGGAGATTATTATATTGTAAAGCCATATAAAAAAGAAACAATAGAGATGATGATGCAGAAAATGCAAATACTTTCGAAGAGTCTGCACAAAGAAATATATATACAGATGTTTGGAAGATTTAATGTTTTGAAAAATGGGGTTCCGATCGCGCTGCGAGGAAAGGCGAAGGAAATACTCGCATTGGTTGCTACGCGTTGTGGAAAAGAGATCAGCAATGAAGAAATTTACAGTGTAATCTGGGAAGGAAGAGAATATAGCAATGTAAAAATGAAGGTTTACTATAATGCCTTAAAAAGGTTAAAGGAAATATTGGAAGCAGAAGGACTATCCGACTTGTTATTGTCAACACCGAGAGGACAGATGTTGAATACAGATATTGTAGAGTGCGATTATTATGCATGGAAGAATCATAAAGTACAAGAAAAAGATAAATTCGAGGGAGAATTTCTATCGGAATATTCCTGGGGAGAGTATATTCTTGCAGAGATTCTTAGCATGGGATAGCTGCAAAGATCCGTCAGATCTGAAAAGGATTTGACGGATCTTTTGCGTTGGTGGGACGTTGGTAGGAAGATGGTAGAATAGTGCAATGATGGGAAGATACATGAAGCTTTTGCGGAAGTGTTCAGTGAAAGTTAGAAACTGATTTTTTACCAGTTCATTACAAAAATTTTATATATCAGAAGGAGAAGAGTGTGGGGAAGAAAAAAAGTAAACAAATATTTGAGCGGAGCATAGGGAAAAAGGCAATCGCATGGGTATTGGTTTTCTCTATCTTTTTTCAGACGTTAACGGTTTCTGCACAGGAGGTATTCGAAGAATCACCAAATCCGATTCTCGAAGAAACAGAGACAGAAGTGGAAGCGAATACAGGGCAGCCGGAGCAGATACCAGAGGAGCAACAGAATGTTACAGACTTATATGAGAATGGTGTGATAAAAATCTACCATAGCAGACAGCTTGAGGCAATCGGGACAGGAACACCTGTAAGAATTTATGATATGCAGGAAGAGCAGTTTGGCACAGGGGAAGAAGTGCTTTCGGAAGGACAGGTTCTCACTTATGCACCAGATGCCAGATACATGTTGATGAATGAAATCGCTTTGTCTTCGGAAAATATATGGACGTTGCCGGAAGGATTTACAGGGACATTTACAGAAACTCCGAAAGAAGATGCAATCTTATATGAAAAAGAAAGTGATACGGTTTATGTGTACAATAACTATCAGCTTCGTCTGATTGCTTCGGAAAATTCTGCAGAGGAACCGATCATGTCCAATGATATGATGCCTGAAAAAGTGGGGATGGGACAGCTTTTGTACAAAGATGGGACCCCGGCAGGGGAAAGCCCGGAAGAGGCGCAAGAGTATCTGACATACAGCAAAGAACATCACTATGTGTTAAGTCCATCCTTTACGGAGCAGATGCCGGAGCTTTTGGCGGAGAAGTATGTAGAAGGTGCAGCGTATCCGTTACAAGGCGAAAAGCCAGATGGAAGAACAAAACCAGGACAGCTTTATGAGGAAATTGATGGAAAGAAATATATTTTGATTGGAAATGAGTCACAACTTCAGGCAATTGGAAGTGGTACCCATGTAACTCCAAGGCTTTATGTTTATACTCCGGCTGGATTAGTCGGAGGGCTTTTGGGAAAAGATCCGACATATGTACCATATTATCCGGGTGATGCCGATTTGGGATTGGAGATGGTGGCACCGGAAGGAGGAACAACACACTTAGAAGTGTTTCATAAGGTTCCAGACAAAGTAATCAAGGATAAGTACACATATTATGAAAAAAATGATATGTATCAGTTGGCAGACGTCAACTTGTACGATAATAATATTTTAGATGGTATTTTGAATTTGGTTGGAGGACTTTTAGGAAGTGCTCTTTTAGGGAAAAGTAGAATTTGTGGAGTGGATGATACGGGGCGACCTAATGATGATACTGCTGGTATTGCAAAGCTAAGGGCGGAATATGGTGATTTAAAATATTCAGCGGATGCAAATTATATTATTTTTCGTGATATTGATTTGAGTGCAAATGGAGAAAATTCAGATAAAAAAGATGGAAGTTGGACGCCGATTCATTTATCTGGAAAAATGGAAGGACGGCTGAATATGCAGCCAGGTGCCGTACCAACGATTCGAAATGTCAAGGTGGAGCAGAGTGGTCTTCTCAATATGAAGACCACAAGTGGCATCGGTTTCTTCGGAACTATCTCGAATAAGTTGGATGAAAACACACTTGGTTCTGCGGGAACAGCAGTTGTGAAAAATATTCATCTAGAACAGGTAGATGTGAATAATATGTCCACAGAAGTAGATAACAACATAGATTCTTTAGTGGAAGGTTTGCTTGGCCTGTTGGGAGAAGTCCTCGGAGTTGTAGGTGATTTACTTGATGGCATACTTAGCGGTCTTCTGCCAATTTTGAATTTGAAATTGGGAGATGTACTCAGAGATCTTCTGACATTGAAGCAGAAAAGCCCAGATCTATTTGCAACAGGAAGTTTTGCAGGCAGGATTGTGGGAGATGTCCACATTGAAAATTGTACAGTAGATCAGGCATCCGTCACTAGTGCAAAAGGGATCTCCGGTGGTTTTGTTGGATTTACGGAAGGTGTGGAAACGTACGAAGGGTTATCCGGCATATTAGGAACGGTGGTAAAAGTATTGGCTACGCTTTTAAATATTATTCCGGGGGTTGGACTGGGTGATTTGATTACCGTGTTATTACAAAATGATGTTCCTTTAGGAAATCTGATTCCGACAGGATATCATAATCCAGTGATTACAGGGTGTAGTGTTACTTTAAAAACAGGAACAATTGGAAATGCGGCTCAGGACTACAATGGTGGTTTTGTCGGAATTCAGACAGGGACAAAAATTTCAAATGCGACTGTTTCAGGTCTGACAACCGTGCAGGCGAAAAATGGTGCCGGTGGTTTTGCGGGATTGGAACGAGATGCCATTATCAAGGGGCTTTTAAACGATGCAGGAATTACATTGTACGAGATTGATGCAAAATCAGGACAGGAAAACTGTACAGTCAACAGTGAGGGACTTAAAATTGAGGCAACGGAATCTTATGCTGGTGGATTTAATGGAGCTATGGCAAACAGTATAAGCAGTGCTTCGTTGGTATCAGGTCTTTCGAGTGTAAAGGCGAAGAAATATGCCGGAGGCTTTGCGGGAAGAGCAACCGTAGGATTTGGGACAACCCTTGGCGGTGAGGATGAGAAGAAACCAACTTTGGTAGATTCTGTTTCTAAGCTTTTAGGACAGATTCTGACAAATGGTACGGAAGAACAGAAAAATCAACTTCTCACATTAGCAGGTGTGATGCCATCAAAAATACACGGATGTACAGTAGCGGGAAAGACTCTTATAGTTGAGAGTGGCGGAGACTATGCCGGAGGAATGATTGGTCAGGGAGACGGCGTGAAGATTACTGCGGAAGGAATGGCTTTCGGCGGAAGTGTTACCGGCTTACAAGAGGTAACAGCAAAGAGATATGCCGGAGGTGTTGCCGGAAGTGTTGTGACGGCAGATGCAATCGGTGTGTTAAATAATACGCTTGGTGTAGGGCAGTTTATCCCATTTGAACTGATGCAGATGTCTGTCGAGGGAACTGAGTGGAAAGTAACGGCTACTGAAAAATATGCTGCAGGAGCTTGTGGACTGATGCTTGGGGGAACAGCTGATACTGTAAAGATAAGTGGAATTCAGAGTGTTCAGTCAGGAAACTATACGGGAGGTTTTGCAGGAAGAACTGGAGCGGGAAGCCTTGCATCAGCTGGAGGGTTGGACGTTCTTGGACTTGTGAAACTCAATAATGTCTTGTCTCTTGCAGATGGGATACAGGTTACGATAAAGAATTGTGAGACCGTGGGCGCTGACAGTGGATGCAAAATTATTTCCGAAGGAACAGCGGTCTTGACGGATGGTGAAGATTTCACTGCCGGAGGCTTTATCGGAGAATCCGTAGCTTCGATAGTCGAGGCTTCCCATGTCAAAAATCTACAATCTGTTATTGCAAAACATGATCATACAAAAAGTAGTTATGCCGGAGGATTTATCGGTCGTTCCCATACCGGAGGACTGGCGGGGCTTGCAGAGAAGGATGCAGATGGGAACCTGAAGCTTCCAGGAATTTTAGAAGTGGATTCTTTATTGAGTTTAGTACCGTATCTGCTTCCGAAATATACAAATACAACTGTGACATTCTTATCCCAGGAAAAGAATCCCAACGAAGAGAATCCGCAGGTGGAAGGGCAGCTTGCCGGAGGTTATGCAGGAGCAATGCAAAGTGGGCAGGTAGATAACAGTACTAGCCCGGAAGCCTATGCGGTATATGGTCTGAAGAAGGTGAAGGGGGAATCTCATGCCGGGGGCTTTGCAGGAAAGATTGATGCCGGCGCAGCCGCTTCCTCAGAGGGATTAAATCTGCTTGGAGGAATTTTAAATCTTGATATCAGTCAGTTGCTTCATGTATTAAATGTCTATATACCGATGATCCAATCCGCAGGTGTGAAGTCTGCAGAGCACGGATTTACAGTGGAAGCGACAGACACCGACAGCAGTGCCGGAGGGTACCTTGGCTATGGCAGCGGTGTGCAGATTAAAGATTCCGATGTCACTTCCTTAAAGCATACGAAGGTGACTCCGCCGGGCGACAGTCTGGAATCTGCAAATGGCGAAAGTTATTTTGGAGCGAATTCACAATATGCAGTCAAAGGTGGAAAATATGCCGGAGGCTATGCAGGATGTGTAGATATTGATTCGGCAGCAGCAGTTGGAGGTGGCTTAAAACTTCTTGGAAATATTCAGTTGAGTAATGTGCTGGAAGCTTTGGATGTGGTCGCATCAACGATTGAAAACTCTGACGTCAACGGCTGTGTGGGTGGTTATTCGGTATTGGCAGATGGCAGCGATAAAAACAATCAAAATCTTGGAAAAGCGGGAGGCTTTATCGGAGAAATGTCCGGTACGATCATTAAAAATAGTGATGCGAATCTATTTGCCTATGTAATCGGACGTGAAGCATCCGGAGGCTATGTCGGTATGATGGAACCGGGAAATGTTGCATCTGTATTAGAAAACACCAGTATTCTAGATGGCCTTTTAAATGTAACAGACAGCCTTGCAAATGTGGTGCAGTCCTTTATTCCGATTATAGAAGATAGCCAGACGAGCAGTGTTCCTTGTGGTGGTGCAGTTCGTGCAGAAGGATTTACAGATAACTCATGCGTGAGAGGGCTGGCTGGTGGCTACGTTGGCTACAATCACGGAGGAAGAATTGAAGGATATGCGGCAGAAGCAAACGGCAAAGAATGCGCCGCTATCCGTATTCGTTCTGTATACGGCGGTGAATTTGCCGGAGGATTTACCGGATTAATGGAAACAGCAGACTTAGCAGGAACTGGAAATCTGGAACTCTTGTTTGGACTTTTAGAGGTAAGCAATGTCTTAAGTCTTTTAGGTGCTGTTTATCCGACCGAAACAAATACGGCCGTCTACGGACCACTTCGAAAGGTAGATTTAGATACTTGGAACAAGTGGGCAGAGGCTGTCGGAAGCGATGGCGTTTATGGAGATCAGTTCCCGAGTACGCCGGTTGGTACCGAGGGTGAGTTACAGGAATTGATTAAGGAATACGCATATGGATATAATGCCAAAGCGGGAAGAACAAACGTTGGAACGAGGGACATGGAGGCTGGAGTGGCCGGAGGATATGTGGGCCGGATGAAAGCCGGAGTAGTTACCAATGCACATGCGTGGGATGCAAAATCTGTGATTGGATACAAGAGTGCCGGAGGCTTTGCAGGAGAAATGACAACCGGAGGTGTTGCCGAGGTTGGAAAGGTTTCTCTGATCGGTCTTCCGATTACAAATGCGGTTAGTGCAGTACAAACTTTTGTTCCAGTAATCAGAAATTCAGATATTACAGGTTTCCAGTCTGGAATGACGGTGAAGGCAACGGGAATCCCAGAAAAGGATTCCTCACTGAAGATAGAAAAAGTTGGTTATGCCGGAGGGTATGTCGGTCATATGATCGGCGGACAGATCTGGGGAAACTGGTCGGCGGGAAGCACTTACAGTGCAACGGATGCCGTGCCAGATCCAAACAATACTCGCTGTTTTGCGGCAAATGTAAGAAAGGTAGAGGGAACAAAGGCGGTAGGAGGCTTTGCGGGTCAGATTGATCCGGCAAGCGCGGCAGCATTGGATACAGCAAGTAGCAGTGGTCTGCTTGGCGGATTGCTTCAAGGTCTGCTCCAGGCACCGGGTGATTTGTTATCTGTACTCAATACAACTATCGCTACCGTTCGAGGCGCAGATGTCAGTGCATGGGATGACTGGGGAATCATTATTAACGGTGCCTATGCAGACGGTTCAGGAAATACTGCTTACGCAACAGCAGCAGGTGGATTTGCCGGGGAAATTAATGGTGCTGTGATCGGAGAACTGAACAAGGCAGAGAGCGGTGTACATGTATCGAATATTAGAAGTGTGACCGGTGGAGAATATGCCGGAGGATTTTTTGGTCTGGCTGATGTATCTGCGGTAGCACAAATCAGTGAAGGTGGCAATACAAATATACTGGAATCCATTTTAACTCTTGGCGGAACGAGCGTGTTGGATGCATTTCGAACATTTATCTATGATTCTGATGTGTCAGGTGCTGCTGAGGTTGGTTTGGAAGTACAGGCAAGAGACAGCAAAAAGACAGAGTATAAAAATGATCCTGTGTACTCAGGATCAGCCGGAGGCTTTGGTGGTGCTTTACTTAACGGCTCTGTAAAAGATTCTGAAGTGACCAACCTTCGCAGAGTCAATGGAATGAATTATACCGGAGGATTTATCGGACATCTTGGAAAGAGCGGAACCGTAGATTTAGATAGTTTAGGGGCATTAGGAGAACTACTGAGTGCAGGTGCAGGGGTAATGGACATTTTCGGATCTCATGTAGATCGATGCAGTGTTTCCAGTATACCCGAAGGATTTACGGTACATAGCGACAATACGATAGAGAAACAAGACAAGTCAGAGATTGCCGGAGGATTTACCGGATATGCGAATCTAGGAAGGATGTCCGGGGATACAGTAGATGGATTAAAACAGGTAACAAGCGGTCAGATTGCCGGAGGCTTTGCGGGAAAAACAAACTTTGCGTATCTTGCAGACATCAAGCTGGATTCGAAATTAGTTCAAGGTCTGGTAAGTGTAGTGAATCAGATTTTAAAGGCGCTCCAGTTGGATGAATTGCAAAAGGGGCAGGTAATCAAAATCGACTTGGGCATTATTGAAATCAATGCGCTATATGATGGGGAACTTGTATCTATCAATTTGTTTGGACTGGATATTAAGGTTGGTCTGGCAAAGGACAAGAGCCTTGCAACTATTTATATTGGAGATAGTAAAATAGAGATTAACTGTTCCGAAGGTGGCACGATCGATGAAGCATATCTGAAAAATGAAATTAATATTTCACTGATCAAGGCAAACCGGACAAAAATGGATTCCTGTACCGTAACCGGTGTGAAAGAAGGCTATGATGTATATGGCGGTGGAGCCGGAAACAATGCAAATGGTACGGGTGAATACGGAATTGCCGGAGGATTTGTAGGATGGAATAACGAAGGCTTGTTTGAGAATAACAATATGTATTTTGCAGACGTGATTCGTGGTGCAAAAGATCTAACAGGTCCATTTACCGGAAAGGCAAGTTTAAAATCTAACTGGGGATTTAATGACCTTGTAGGAATTGAAGGTCACGAAAATCGCTACAGAATTTACCGGAACGGTGATACCTCTTACGAAGATCTGCTTGGACAATCTAAGAATGAACTGCAGGAGCAGCATGAAACACTGGCTGGATGGAAAAATATCTATACGATTCGTCATATGACAGAAAATAAGGTAGTGAAGTTTAAGGATTTAAAAGATGCACTTATGGGCAATGGAAATGGTACAGCAACAGAACCTGCCAACGTCTATCAGGAAGACGGAGCTATGGCAGTATTAATGGATAATACCCCGACGAATCCTACAGAACCGGAAGGTCAAGAGCCAGCGCCGGATATCCAAGATCCGTGTAAGGACTTGATTGAGCTTCGCATCCAAAAGGTTTGGAAACAGGATGAAGAAAAAGACCGTCCAAAAGAGATTGTCTTCCAGATTACAAGAACCTACGAAGTGGATGGAAAGACGATTCCAGATGAAACCTTCCATCAAGAAGTTATTTTGAGAAAAGAGGATGCACAAACTCCAGATATATGGGAAAAGGTTCTTTCTGGACCGGAATATACTGCATACCGTGTGGGAACTGACGGAAAGAAATATTACTATACATACCATATCAGTGAAACAAAGGTTGACGGTTACACGACAGAAATTACTTATCCAAAGAACGACAAGTATCATTACAGCATTACAGTAGCCAATAAGAAAAACTGGCTGGACAGCCTTCTTCCGGGAACAGGAGGATCTGGAACAGCTTGGATCTATGCGATAGGCGTTCTGCTTCTTTGCTTTGTGACAGTAACGGGATACAAAAAGAGGAAGAGCAAAAGAAGGCAGGGTAACTATAAATAATCATTCATACAAAGGAGAGAGAACCAATGAAAAAGTTAAAACGCGTGCTGGCAGTTTTACTGACAGCAATCATGACACTGGCAATGGCGACGACAGCCTTTGCAGCAGAAAATCAAGGAAGCTTGAAAGTTACAGTGAATCAGGGAAACACATTAAACGGGCAGACGATCAAAGTGTACAAATTATTTGATCTGACAGTGAGTGAACCACATTATGCTTACACAGTAAACGAGCAGTACAAAGAAATGATTGCAACTGCATTAGGATTAGAAACAGGGGCAAGTAGTGAGGCGTTATATAACAAACTTGTGGGATTCCAAGAAAATCATTCTGAAATTCAGAAATTCGCCGATGACTTTACAGCAGCAGTATTGAAAAACAATATTGATGCAACAGGAAATTCAGAGAAATTAGGAGACGTTACAGATTATACATTTAATAGTCTGGCCTTTGGTTACTACCTTGTATATCAGACAGGAACAAAAGAAATCCAGTCTTCCCTTGTATCTGTGGATAAAGTAGGAGAAACAACGGTTGCTTTGAAAGGTCAGGCACCAAGTATTGAGAAAACAGCAGATAAAGAAACTGTTGAAATTGGACAGGTTGTGACATATACAATTAACGGTGTGATCCCAGATACAACAGGATATGATAGTTATGTGTATAAAATTCACGATACGCTGACGGCTGGTCTTGATTTTGTGGAAGATACACAGGGTAAATTACCAGAAGGAAATAATTATAATGTATCTGTTCAGATTGCAGGAGGAGGGGCAGAGATTAAAACAGCAACTCTTTCTAGAGGGGATAAAAGAACTATGGAGTTAGACTTATCTCAATGGATTAGAGACAATCAGACAGCGAATAAAGGGAAGAACTTTACAGTAACTTACTATGCAAAAGTAAATGAAAAAGCAGTAGTGGAAACAAAGAACAGTGCTAAATTAGAATATGGTAATGAGCCGGGTAACACAACAATGACAACACCGTCAGAGGTAACAACACCGACTTATCCTCTGGATATTAAAAAAACAGATACGCAATCTACATTGCTGGCAGGCGCAAAGTTCCGCTTATATAAAAATGAAAAGGACGCAAAAGCAGCTAATGACAATGCAATTAAGGTAACTGGTAATAATGGAAATTATACTGTTGCAGTAGATCAGAAGACAGAAAAAAATATGGACATGGTTACTTTAGAAAACGAAGTGGCTTCCGGATATAACTTACGTCTGAATGGTCTTGCGGCAGGAACTTACTGGTTGGTGGAGAAAGAAGCACCAGCGGGCTATAATAAACTGACAGCGCCGATTAAAGTAACAATTACACAGAATGGAGAAAATAAGTTGGAGTGGACTGTAAGTAAAAATGAGAGTCCGGAAGATGACAAAATCATCGACATTAAAAATACTACAGGAACAATCCTTCCGGGAACTGGTGGAATGGG
>UMFX01022105.1_pt1 | contig 10976 bp, 11 predicted proteins | sample 1965131 | NCBI WGS metagenome assembly UMFX01 (sample SAMEA4836058, study PRJEB28245) | human gut metagenome | biome: gut microbiome; material: fecal sample | place: Denmark | collected 2008 | reverse complement strand
CTGCAAAAACTTTTTATATCTTACAAGACACTCTCTTACATTATCATCTATAATAATGAACTTTGTTTTTTCAAATTCTTTTTTACAATTTTATCTTAAAAAACAGAAGTACTTTTTTAGATTCAGAAGTACTTCTGTTTTTACTAATATTTTCAGTCTACTTTTCCGTACATTTTCTTATATTTTCTGTTCCCCATCTTATATTTGGAATTATCTCCTTCTTTGATTTGTTTGCGCTCCATTCAATTTCCATTTACTTAACTTTCTTTCAACTACAGTTTTTTTAAAAATCCCCTATAATATCAATATTATGAAATACCAGTAAATAATCTCGCAATATTGAAGTTCCGAACCATATTAACAATACCAAACTGTGACTTATCATTCTTGCCCTATATTCTTTCCCTTTTTCTGGATATATCTTTTCTTTTACTTTAAGTACAGCAATAAAGATAATATCCAGAAAAAGAAGTACCACAATAGGATTATAATATAATGACTTAACCAAATTTAGATGCAACAATGCTATCACTGCTCGGGTTCCTCCACATCCGGGACAATATACCCTAAAACATTTATGAATGATACACTCAGAATTTATTATTTTTTCAAATAGCATATTATTATTCCATATATCTTTAGAAAATTGGACTATTGATATCTTCCGAAGAATCTATATCTTTCTGTGAATCTGTAGTATTTAAAAGTTGCTGAACTACCATCAATGTAGTATCCTTTAAACTACTTTCCCACATACTAATAGAAGGACTTAGCTTTTTATATAAAGACAAGGCCTGCTGTTTCTGTTCCATTAATTGATTTCCATCTGGCATAAATAATGTATAAAACTTAATATTTAATTTCTTACCAATCTGAGCTATATGAACAAGTATCCCCATTTGTTTACACTCTTTAGATACAGATAAAATTCCTTTCATCCTCTCTTCTCCACTACCTGCAAGTGCTATACAATTTTTTAATTCTGCTAAAACTATATTTCCATATTCTTCTTTAAATACCTCTCTTAATTTAATCAAAACCTGATTTATATCCAAACTATTATTATTAGTAATAAATAAATCTTTATCCTCATCTCTGATAGCTAATGAATATGTAAGTTTCTTATCTTGGAATGCTAGATTTTCAAAAAATCCCGTATATTCTTCATCTCTCCAAGCCAATGCGGAAACGTCAAAATATAACTCCCTATCATCTGAAGAAACTTCAAAGCCCTCTGGGGCATTACTTCCACCATTTGACAAAGCATGTAATCTGTTTTGTGCTTTCTCACTCATTTTCATTCCCTGTGAAAGCATATATTGTAATACTGCATTCTCACTCTGATATGCATTCATCCACATAAATGCAGAAGCATAAATCATTAGCTTTTCGCCCGAATTGTATAACTCTTTTAATTTTTCTCTTAAAATTTCTTCTCCACTCACCTGCTTTATCGCATAGAATTCTGCAATTTGAATATCTGCCACTGTTCCTCTATAAACTTTGCAAAAAACTTGTCTAGCTTGCTCAAAAAGATCTGCTGGATAAGGTTTTTGTATCGCATAAAACCATATGCAACCTCTTAATTTTTCTAAATCAATATTTAAAATTTTATCATATTGATTATTATCTAAAGCTTCTTTATATTGTCTAACTACTTCATCTACATATCTACGTTCCTGAGATTCTACCGCATCCCAATATTCTTTTTTGATTTTTCCATATTCTTGAACATCTATCATTACTGTGTCTGGTACACAACTTACTTTTTTTCTGATACTTTCAAAATATTGTACTATAATCTTTAATTTTTCAATTCTTGTTTCTAAACTCTCGCTTGAATCTTCTTTTACTATCGAACCATTTATTTCCTCTAACCTATTGATTATTTGATTTAAATCTAAACATATCATTGTATATGATTGATAATTTCCAAATCCATAAAAAGAATTTACTATTTCATAGCAACGATTTTCTTCATACTCAAAATCTCTCTTATAACTTTGAATTCTGCTTTTTTTATTTTCTTCCTCTCTTCTATTCTTCTCTTGTTTTTCTTTTTCTGAACAACTGATTACATAACCTATATAAATGCAAACAACTAGTGCCGTTATTCCGCAACATAAACCCATTTTTATTTCCTCCTAATTCTAAATAAAATACTATATATTTTATTTTAAAAAACTGGATCATTAGTATCTTCAGAAGTATCCATATTGCTTTTTGAAGAATCTGTATTTAAAAGCTGCTGTATCGCCATCAATATTGTATCTTTTAAACTGCTTTCCCACATGGTAACAGATGGACTTAACTTTTTATGCAAGGATAAGACTTGTTGATTCTGATTCATTAACAGATTGTCTTCTGGCATAAATAATGTATAGAATTTAATATTCAATTTCTTTCCAATCTGAACTATATGGACAAGTATTCCCATCTGGTTACATTCTTTAGACACAGATAAAATTCCCCGCATTTTCTCTTTTCCATTTCCTGCAAGTGCTATACAATTTTTTAATTCTGCTGAAACTACATTTCCATACTCTTCCTTAAATATTTTTTTCAATTTAAACCAAACATAATCCAACGCCAAATTACTACTATTCTGTGTAATAAATAACTCTTTATCCTCATCTCTTACTGCTAATGAATATGTAAGTTTTTTATCCTGAAATTCCAGATTTTCAAAAAAGCCTGTATATTCTTCATCTTTCCAAGCTAATGCGGATACATCAAAATATAATGTTTCGTCATCTGTAGAAATTTCAAAATTTTTTGGTGCATTACTTCCCCCATTTGATAAGGCATGTAATCTATTCTGTGATTTTTCACTCATCTCCATTCCTTGTGCAAACATATACTGTAATACTGTATTCTCACTCTGATATGCATTCATCCACATAAACGCAGAAGCATAACTCTCCAATTTTTCCTTTGAATCAGGTAACTCTCTCAATTTTTCTCTCAAAATTTCTTCTCCACTTACCTGCTTTATTGTATAGAATTCTGCAATATCAATATCTGTTATTCTTCCTTTATATATTTCTTCAAATACTTTAACAGCTTTTTGAAATGCTTTTGCCGAATACGGCTTTTCTGCTGCATAAAACCATACACATTTTAAAACCTGTTCGATATCAATTTTTAAGATTTTATCATTATCTGCATTTTGGATTACATTTTCACAATTTTCAATATATAAATCTACATTTTCTTTTTCTTGCTGTTGAACAGAGAGCCAATATTCCTTATTTATGTTGCCATAATTATGCACATCTAACATTTCAGTATCTGGCAACCTCTTCAAATTATCTCCGAATATATAAAATCTTTCTGAAAGTTCTGATAATGCAGAAATCTCCTCCGATTTAGTATCTTTTTTCTCTAACTCTCCATTTTCTTTATTCATATCAACAACAATCTGCTTTAACTTTTCACAAGTATCTTCATACTTACAATCTTGTGAGAGCCAAAAATTATTTAATATATTATAAAAATCTGTTTTCATTCTATCTATTTCTTCTTTATGCTTTTTAATTTCATCTTTCTCTGCTGATTCAAGACCCTTCATAAGAAATACTACCACTACAACCATAACTAATACACAGCACATAGCTCCCATTTCTATTTCCTCCTAATTCTTTCCCATTAGTATTTTTATTCCTTCAACAATTTTTTGCATACTATCTATATATTTTTTAGTTTCCTCAAATTCTTTATAAATAGCATTACCTTTCATCACTTCTGACAACCATAATTTTTCCAATCTGCAACACTTCTGTTTTAGTATATGACACTCAGACTGCAACAATATTTTTTCAGATTTACAACAACTCATTTCTACGCTATCCATCACATCTATTTCCCTATATTTTTTTTGAAGTTCTATACATCTGTCTGCTACAGGGAAAAGATATTCTTCCTTCCAATTTCTAAAAGCTATTGTAATTGCCCTCTGTAGGCTCTTTCTCATCGATATCAGTTCGTACAACTCTATGTCGTTCGAGGTATCTACTTTTACATCAGGTGCTATCCATTCTGCTATCTGCACTTCAAAAGGCTTTTTAGTCTTTTCATGATAAATTAATGCACGACCAGTCGTAAATGCTGCCATTTGTTCTAACTGAAGTGGTGATGCGGAAATTGCTGTACCAATCTGCTCTCGGTCATCTTGTGCCGTAAGACGGTGAACTAATTTTAAGCCCGTATTTTTTGTTACTTCACTTGCTAATGCTGTAGGTAACTGATCAGCAATAACAATCGCCTCCCTTAATGCTCTTACTTCAGCAAGCATCTTTACAATATACGCTGTCGCAGAAATTTTAGGGTCCACAGATTCCGCCCCTGCCTGTTCTGTAGATGACGCAATAATATTGTGAGCTTCTTCAATAAAAATCACATGGCGTACTGGCATTTTTTTGCCTTTACTATCCACTCCCCCATTCGGATTCACACGCAATGTTTCCAAAATATAATGACACACTAAAAGTACAAAAAAGTTTTTTGCCTGTTCACCAAGCACCTCTAATTCAACAATCGCAGAAACAGAAAGCCATTCATCTGGTGCTAACGTAGATATATGAGTGTTGAATAACTCTCCTGTATCTCGTTCCATCAATCCACCTAATCGCACCTGTAAAAATGCTCTTACATTTCCTTTTAATTCCGCATCATAACTAGAGGCTTCTATCTCCTCCTCCAAATTATCATATACATCCTGAAGATTTGGAAATGGTAATTCACATTTGTCATCATTTATATCTTCTATATCCCATCCCAATTTTGTGTAAGAACTCTGTATAGAACTACTTAAAAATTTGTAGGTTGGTCCTTCTAACGTAAATGAACCTTCAAACACTTCAAGTAACGCATTAATATGTTCACTTACTCTAACACCCTTAGGAAATTCCAACGGATTCATTTGTAACGGAAACTTACTTTGTAAATGTGGAGAAAACAAATATACATCTTGCATATTTTCATTTCCTAAAAGCGCCCTATATTCTTTTTTAGCTGGCTCCATTGCAAGAAATGGAATATTCTTTTTCCTAAGTTCTGTTACAAGATACAACATCGTATTTGTCTTTCCTGCTCCTGGCATTCCTGTAAAAAAAGCATGTCTTGGCATATCTTTTAATGGAAATTTTACTGGGTATCCATCCATATCTTTTCCAAGATATATTCCATCCTTTACTTGTACCGGTGCAGTTTCCTTCGCAATCTCTATTGTTTCTCCTTCAAATAAGACAGGAAATCTAAAAAAAGGTACAACTTCTGACAAGCAATATGTTGTTGACCAATTACTCAGAACTGCTTGATTCGGAAAAAAGCAATATGTATCTGCATGTTCTCCCATCCTGCTTAATACATTATATCTTCCATCTGAATCTGGCTTAATCGGTGCAATGGAAAAATCTCCTTCACTCAACGCTTCAGAACCAGCTGCATTTAATATCAATTTAGCTTTAAATAAGGAATCAGCAAATCCATATATATTTATTCTGAAATGTGGCGAAGTTTCAATTTCAGTAATCCAATCCTCATATTCTTTACAAATATCCTTTGCGTAACTATCTCCACTTAAACTATCTGTATTTTTTAAAAGCTTAATATCATTTTCTCCACGAAGTTCTTTTAAAACTGGATTTAGTTTATTTCGCACTTCTTGAGAAATTGAATCTGGATATAAATCTACCCGAAAGGCACAAGCCTTCGCCGGTATATATGCTTGTCCTATTGTCTGCAACATCCGAAATAAATCGTACAGCCTACCCTCCTCATTCATTTTCCATTGTGGAACATAATGAACGGATTTTGTTTGGCTTGTCAACGGATTGTAAATATCGGCTACTCTCTCTTTTTTTGTTAATGTTACTCCCGCTTCAAACATTACCCACGGCAATTCTGTCACCTTAAACTCATAAAAATCACTTAATGGCGAGCTTTTAAGTAACGGTTCAATCAATTCAAGTTTATCTGTTTCCCCCTGCAAAATAAAATATAGCTTAAGTCTTTCTCCTATTGCTTCCTCTGGAACAAAGGCATATAGCAAATGAAAACTTGTAGAACTTTCATAGCATATTCCATACCATTGTCTCAAAAAACTTTCGTGTCTTTTTAACACACCTTGAATACCAGTGTCTGAAAGTGATTGGTACTTATTTAAGCTTAAATCTGGAATTTGTTCTATCTGAAAACAAAGTACCCCCATATCTCTCTCCTCTTCATATTTTTAATGTTATATCCTATCTACTTCTATGCATTCTCTCATTCTGACTTTGAAGCTTTTCTACCATTTCTTCAAGATCCCTGTCTGCTTCTGATTTTAAATTTTCAAATTTTTGTCTTGTCATTGCTGCGGCCTCTGCACCGGCAGATGCATCCGTATCCGAAGCTTCCGTTTCTATATTACGCATATCATCTTCCTCTGCCTCTAACTCTCCGATTCCCTCTTCTATTTCTCCAATCGTTTCTTTAAGATTTTCCTGTAATTTTTCTTTTTCTTGTGCAACTTCGCTGTCATACTGCTCCTGAAGTTGTTCTACTCCTTTTCTTAGTTCTTGAAGTAAACTCCTCTTATCTCCTTGAGAAATTTTTGAATTCATTATTTTATCAATTTGTGCCTCAAGTTTCTGTTTGTCTCGTTCAAACTTTTCTCCTAATTCATGTAAACGCTTATTTGTCTCTACAATTTCACTTCTTTTCTTATCAAGCATTCCACTATCTATAGTTCCATGGTTACGTTCTATATTCATTCCTCTAGTTAAAACCCTATGCTTAGCCATTTCTTATTTCTCCTTCTTATTACAAATTTACTTTCTATCTTACTTCTTCTCCCCCATATCATCCCTCATAAACAGCTCATGGCTTCTTGGCTTATAGGTACCTCCGGCGAAAGAACAGTAGCGGTATACACAGTCTATGATATAATTCACGTCATCGTAGTCATATTCTGGTGCGGAATCTGGATAATATAATTCCATGATATAATCTTTTTGTCCGTCATTTGCTGCTACCATGTAAACACAAGTACCCTCATCATCATATGTTCCGGCCACGATTCCTCTTGCCATTCCATCAGCACCTACCTGATCTTTTGGTTCAACCTGATAAAGAACTTCACTTGGTTCACCGCTAATACTGTAAAATAGTTCTTTTGCATTTTGTACCGCATCCCCCGGATCATCCTCACTATAGAATTTCATTTCTATTGTGCGGTTTCCATTATCGTCTTCGTAATAGTAATCGTAATAATTTTCTTCCTCATTTATATCCGCATCATTGAAAACGTATTTCGGATAAGCGAAACTAAAACTTCCATCAGCGCTGTCTCTCTGATAATAATCATCAACTGACAGACAATCACTGATGTTCATGCTCCAGTTATCGGTACATGGCTCATACGCTTCCTCAGATTCACTGTCATCTGATGACTCGCTGCCATCGTTATATGTATTTTCGCCATCATCCGTACCATCTGCATCATCGTAGTCAGTATCCTCGTAATCTTCAGTATCCTCTGTACCGTCTCCTACATATCCACCGCCGCTACTGCCATCATTATTGCCATATCCACCATTTCCCGAGCTATTTCCTGAACCATAATAGCTGCCACTTGAAAGACTTCCTGAAAAATAACTTATGATCACGCCTGCAAGAAGTAAGGAAATGACTGCAATCGCTAAGGCAATAATTATTTCCTGGGCTGTATTTTCTCCCCTGTTTTCATACATAGAACTTTTATAATATGTATTATTATTTCCTGTCATCGATTTCTCCCATATTTCTTATGTACTATATAAATCGTTTTGTCTCCTGCCTGTTCTAATAAGCAACACCCTGATTTAAAATGTGATTGATTCTGTCTGCATTCTCTGGATGGCTGCTTGCAAGACTGGCAAATAAGCCTTTTGGATGGTCATCTCCAAAATGCTGAAGCATCAGGCACAATGAATCCCTATATCCTAATCTGCAGGAAAAGGCATCTGCCATATATTCATTATTTCTACTTGTTTTCATGACTAAAAGAATACCAATCCATGTCCATAATTTAGTAAAACAACGGACAATACCAAGCATTACTACACTGGAAAATACTCCAAACATTGCCACGATAAAACTATTTTCATTTCTTGTAAATGCTGCCATCACACTGGCAACAATATTGAAAAATAATGCACCCAGTTCAATCAGTGTACAAATCCCTGCGATTGCCGTATTACCGAGTACTACTAAAAGGCATCTATCTGTATCTTTATGAGCAAGATGTCCAAACTCATGACCTAATGTCGCTTTTATCACTTCATCAGACATATTCAAAAGGCCTCTTGTCACACAAATTGTTCTTCTTCCGGTTGCAAAGGCATTCTCTGACTCATCATTGTTCATATATAATCTTACTGAATCTGAAATCAATGGCTCCTGCATTTTAGCATTCTGATACACTTCATAAAATAATGATTCTAAACGACTCATAATTTCCGGATCTTTTATCTTTTTGCATCCTGTCTGGAATCTTACGATAAATTCACCAATTGGAGATAACGCAATCGAAATTGTTGCCAGATAAACAAAAAATCCAGATAACATTCCCCACTGTAATGGCAGAGCAAACAATACGGACATTATGCCGCCTATGATTATCATATTTATTACCAGATAAATACATAATGGAATATTTTCTTTAGAAAATAAGCGACATAAAAAGTCAATAAAATAAATATTTCGGATGCCACCTGGAACAGCTTCTTTATTTGCAGGCATCGGCGCAACCTGATTCGATGACCTTTGATTATTTGACATATTTTTCGGTGTTATCTGTTTCCATTCTGGTGTCACCTGGTTTTGTTTCTATGAAGATCCAGAATCTCTTTTATTTATCTTTGCTCCACAACATGCACAATACATATCTTTATCAGATACCTGATTTCCACAATTTTCACAAAACATGTTTCTTTCCTCCCGTCTTTTCATTCGTTAATTTCATTATAATATTTCCGTTATCTATTTCAATATCATCTCCAAAAATGGATATTTTCTGACTACTTTTGGTTTTAAATCGAACTTTTTAGATATATTTTGATAAAAAATTCAGAAAAGAAAAAATATTAATTGATTTCTTTTCTGAATTATATAACACTTATTCCATTATTTTTTTTGAACCGCACGCTACAGCATATTTGAAAAATCATTCCGACAACTTGCACGTCCAATTTGATTTCCACCGCTCTGCATCCCCTTTTTCTTGTTCTTCCATATGGTCTATACATAACTTTCCACTTACTTTTAGTTCTGAAAATAATTCTTCTGCCTTTGCCCTTTTCTAATGAGGAAATATCTGCCTGATAAGCACCAGGATAATACATTATAAATATCTTTCCTGAAATCCTTTTCCAGCCATTCCATATCCGCTTCAGCATCTGGCTCCATAAATCCATTATAGTAGGCATGTGCCAGCAGCCCCATCTCATATATCTTCTCTTTAAACATTCTCTCATTATAATTTTCGCTAAATTGTAATGTGCTGATTGGAAAAACATCTATATTCTTTGTAAAGTCTCTATCGCCAAAAGTCTCGCGCTCATAAAAATATGCGATAAATCGCTTTTCTAGATGGTCAGAAAGTAATGCAATTTTCTTAATATTCTGCTGATTGTGCTTTTCATCCTCATTCATTAAAACACAATATCTACATTTTTCCTTTATAACAATATCTTCTATTCTTTTTTCCAGTTTATCTGTGACGAGATGAAGGATTGCTAATGACCTGGAAACCAGCTCTGTATTCCACTGATTTACTGTCATTTTGCCGTTTACTTCACAAAGAACCGCTTCCTGTAATGCATAATTATTATCGGCACTTGTATAGTCCTGCCAAAAAAGCTCTGCATCATTATCCACTAAATAAATATGAAGCTGTGCAGAAAGCATTTGCCCTATAGAAATCAGTGCAGAAAGAAATTTTCTTCTCATTTCATAACATCCTGCTAAAGCTATTTTTAATTGTAAAATTTTCTTTTCATCCGTAGAAGCATAATGAAATAATGGATATTTTTGTAGCATATTATAAGCTAAAAACGTGGCATTCGCTTTGGCAGCTTGCTTTTTCTAGCATTCTTCCGAAAAAGAGTTGAAAAAAATATATTCCCGCCATATAAATTCCCATCTGGGGCGATAACATTTTTTTATAATATCTAAAAAACTGCTGCCCTGAAACTTCCATCGCCTTTTCTTCCAAAAATTCAATTTCCGGTGTTGCGTACAAATTATTTCAGAATAATTTTGCTGATTCTCCAGCTTCTGTATTCAGACTTATAATACTGTCAACATTGAGTATTCTTACCATTGTCGGCTTACTTATCCACAAAAAGTTTTCCGGCTTCATATCAATCATAAGGTATCTATTTTCATGCAATATGTCCAGACATTCTATCACTTTCATTGCTACAACAATTTTTTCTTCAAGAATCTCAAACTCCACTTCAGACAAAACATCTCCCTGATGGACGTCACTGACCACATAATAACTGTCACCCCACTATCCCTCTATAAATGGTTTTACTCCAATTTCTAATACCTGAGAATCAGATAGTTTTTTCTGATTCTGAATACCCTATATAAATTGAGCCTTCCTGCTCTGATATTCCCCATCTGCTTCGTCGTCTCTGAAATCTTTAGCTCACCAGATTTTTTCCTGGAAATCTCCGCATCTGTACTTTTTAAAATTGGATAAAACTCTTTTATAATAACTTTGATCCCTGCAATGAAGCCATTTTCTTTTTCTCCATAAATCATTTAGCACTCAAATTACTAGGAATTCTCTTTTTAATTTTTTAAATCATAATAATCTTCAAACTCTGGTATTTCTGTATACTTTAAATAATTATCAAAATAAATGGTCAAAAAATCCCTATTCTGAAACCAGATCATTTTATATAAATCTAATTCATATGATTCGAAATGTTCTTTATCAAATT
>UMFX01037998.1_pt1 | contig 10995 bp, 10 predicted proteins | sample 1965131 | NCBI WGS metagenome assembly UMFX01 (sample SAMEA4836058, study PRJEB28245) | human gut metagenome | biome: gut microbiome; material: fecal sample | place: Denmark | collected 2008 | reverse complement strand
TTATTTTTTATGAGTAGAATATTGACAAATATAGCAGGACTGCTTCTGAAGCTTTTCTAATTCAGAACAAAAATCACTTTCAATCTGATCAGCAAAGCATACCGCTTGTTTCTTAAGAGTTAACGTAATCTCTTTTAATGCATTAACCAATTGTGTGGATATTTCAACCTCAATTTGATCTAGTAATCGGCTTTGCAAATTTGTCAACTGATGTATTTCCTCATTTTTAGCATATCCACTCTTAAATCTTGTCTCAACTTCATCTATGTAAGGAGTAAAATCAAAAGTGATATGTGGAATGGAAATCTTTGCTAAGACATTCTGGAGTGGAAGTAATATATCATCTTCATCAAACTCTTTTTGACTTTGATAAAATGCATTTAAAACAACCTCTTTTATTTTTTGAGCGAATTCTTCTTTGTTAAAAATATTTTTAAACTCACCACTAATAAATGCATGACATTTAGCAGAATACTGTTTTATGTTTTCTATTACACTTGAAGTATCAGCTGAATTATTAGTAACTGAATAATATATAATCTCTTTTTTTAAACCGAATAATCCTGCTCGTGCTGTTTCATGTTCCTCAGTTATAGTTGATTTTACTGCAATCTTCTGATGTTGTCCCATTTCAACGGTTAACTGAGGAAGTATCTGTTGAACTTTTTCATCACATTTAATTACAGCTCCATCGAATATATACATCAATTTACTTCTTGAAGAATCTATTATATCCCTAATATTCGTGGTCCTTTGTTTAAGCTCTTCCGCCGAAGTTGTTTCAAGTTTTGTTCTGCTTGATACGGTTTCTTGAAGTATTTTTTCCAAAATTCGAAGGTGATTATTTCTGGCATTATCCAACATGGTGCTATTCTTTCCTTCAATAATCTCAATCTTTCTTTTCAACACTTCATTCAATGCGATCTTAACTTTGGTTATACCGCCCAAAGAAGACAGATACTTATCTTCGAAATCCGTAAACTGATGTAAATTATCGTATACTATTTGCTCGTTATCATCTAATAAATGTCCCTGCTTCTGTTTTTTACTAATAGCGAAACATGTAGACGATGCAAACAAAACTTTATCTGGACTCATTTTATCCAAAATATCTAAATGCTTACATGATTTTTTCGCTTCCTTAAGATTCTTTATAAACTGTGTTTTATAACTTGCTAGCGATTTCTTATAGGCTGCACCAAAACTCTTTCCACTTTCATTTAATATTCCAGAATCGAGTTTGCTTCCCACAATCAGTATTTCTCTTACACCAGCATTCGGCAAACTGCTTACCATTAAATTTACGGTATTAGAATCCATAAACTGACTACATGGAGACAATAACAACACAACATCACATGATCTAAGAAACTGTTTTGTTTTAATTCCTCGTGATATGATTGGATCATTTAATCCCGGTGTATCAACTATCTCAAAATCTTTTACATACGGATTATTAATCTGAAGTTCAACATAACTCACTATGGGTGTAAAATGACCATTTGCTCCAACATAATCATTTAACTTTGATATAATGTCTCCTTCCACTTCATCACTTCCACCCAATTTATCCATCAATGTAGGATCTGTTGCCATTCTAGTTAATTCTTTTGCACCTCTCTGAGTTTCAGACTTACACTTAAATCCTTTTTCGAATTCATCAATACTCATTGGCGGCGTATAAGCCGGCACATACCCACCATACGAAAGTTGCGCATTCTGTGTATTTATTCTTTCACAATATTCAGCATATTCTTTTTGGAGCGCCTCATCATATATAGCGGCTTGTTTTTCAATTGTATCCCAGTCCTCTATGCTGTAAAAGTGAATTACTGCTTTAGGCTTATCTGAATAAGATATTCTTGTTAAAGCTGCAGTCATTGGAGTAGCAGCTTTAGGAAGATACTCCTCTCCATCAAAAATACATGCATTCAAGAAAGATGATTTTCCAGCCTTGACTGCTCCAACAATACCTATACTAAGTTTCCTTGAATCACTTTTTGCCACCTCAACATTTTGCTGCAAAGAATTTGTTACTTGCTTGAATTCAATAAACTTCTCTGGATCAAAAAGTTCTTGATGTTTAACCAATGTTTCTTCTATAGACTTAACGTCTTTTAAATATTTATTTATTTCTTCATAGTCAATTGCCATTTATTTCACTCCAATTCAACTAAAAGTTTTTTTACAGCATCAAAATCATCGGATATAGTTTCTTTATATTTTTCAAAATCTTCTATCTTTTGATTCTTCTTATTTTGAGCTTCTGTAATATTATTTTTAATAGTTTCTATTTTTTCACTAATCATTCTTTTATACTCATCTAACACAAGTCTAGTTGTTGTTTCAACATTCTGCCTAACTTGAGGGTATATCTTATTAATAATTTGAGGCACTACATTGTTAACAAATCTTCGTTTTGCCAGCTCTGTGTTATTCTCCCCAAACATACTATGAAATAGCTTTACTATATCTGGCAAAAGAATAATGACAACCTCAAGCCATGGTGCGATGAAATCAGTAGTAATAGCCGCAACACCCATAATTGCACGATATACATTCTTTTTTTTATCTGCACTCTCGATGTCCGAAACAGTCTTTGTGTCAAATATACCTTGCTCTATTAAACCTTTCAAATTCTCCGCTAAATTCACCGCGATATCAGTCAAATCAATACTTTCAGACTCGTTAACTAACCCTGTAAAATCAAGTGCATCTGTAACATAATCAATCTGTCGTACACTAATGTCTTTCATTGTAGCTAGCATAATTGGTCGGATTGTCTCTACAATTATGGCTTCTGCTGCCAACTGATTACCACTTAATAAAGCCTCAGCAACTGAATCTGCACGAGAAATCAATGCACTTTTAATGCGATTAGCCACTTTTTCAACTGTATTATCTAATTCCTTATCAGCTTCCTCTCTCTTTTTTTCAAATGTTCCTATAAGTTGTTCCTCAAGTCGTGTATACGAAGCTATATCCACATCAAGATCAAATGTATCCAGAAAAATTTTCTTTTTTGTAACAGACAACACCTTCTCAATATTAATAAGTTCTGCTTTAATTTGACGAGTGAGCACTCGATCAAATGCCATTTGTGCATTAAACTCTGAAATAATCGAGATAAGCTTATTAGACACATTAGAATCTTTCTTTGAGATTGTATATACTTTATATGGCAAACCATGTGTTGTAAGTGTAAATCTTGCTGATTCAGCTATACTCTCTGCAGCCTCTGGTGTAATTTTGTCACACTTATTAATTAAGATAGCAATTTGATAACTATAATTAGATATTTCTTGAATAAATTCTAAGGTTGTTTGATCAATACCACCTTTTTCTTGATCAATTACAACAATATAAGCAGATCCTACACCGATATAATTAGATAAAGCTTTGGCATGGGCTTCAATACCTGCATCAAAACCTGGTGTATCAACAATAGTAAAATCTTCTATTTCTTTTAATATGGGAACATTCAGTCTGTACTCCAGATGATTATATTGATTAGGTGTATACTCTTTACTTGGACTGTATACTTCCTTTGCACCATTAAAATCATACGCAAATGCCGCTTCTTCTTTATCATAAATTAGTTCTGTAGCAATAGCAGTCTGTGGTTCCTGTGCTTCTTTAAGAAACTCTGGTCTTCCCATCAAATTGTTTAGCAAAGAACTCTTTCCAGCACTAAAATGACCAACAAACATTAATTTAATGTCAAAATTTTCCTTAATGTCCTTAATTCTTGAAATCCCGCTAACAAGATCCTCTCCTGAATGATGAGTAATAATCTCCTTCATTTTCTCAATCGTTTCATCATAAGCATTACGATTTACCATTTTCATACCTCCATATTATACTTTTTAGTCCTTCATATCAGAATACTCTTGGTGCATGTCACATTTTTTCGCCTTTTACATATTTTCAGCTCTTTTGGATCTATATTAAATAATGTACTTTAATACTAGACACCAAAAGGATCTCTCTTTATGGCTAAAAAATTATTATGATGAGGATTTCAAACGAACTCTTGTTGGATTTTATCATAAAGGCAAAACACAAGCTTTTCTGATCAAGAGTATGGTATTTCTCAAACTGCTCTTTCCAGATGAATCAAGCAATACTCCACTGGTGGAATATCCAATAGTGAAATTCTGACTACAAAACAGATTCAGCAACTCCAGAAAAGAAATTCGCAACTTGAAGAAGAAAATCTCATCCTAAAAAAAGTGATTGCCATCTTCACGCCGCACTCAAGCAAAGATTAAGTGCAGTTTATAATCTTTAATTCTAGCACAATATCAAAACCCTCTGTCGTATACGCAACGTAAACCGCAGCACTTTATTCTCTGCCTTCTTCCAGAACCATTAAGAATCAGAACATCAAACAAATGATTCTGAACATTTACGCTAGCTTCGATAAACACATCGGTGCTTATAAAATCACATATATCTTAGGTCGTGACTATGGTATTTACATCTGCATCGGTCGGGTGTACCGCCTGATGCGTTCCATACAGCTTTCACCTACGTCAACAATAAAACCAAAATCCATTTCTCGCCCAAAAGAGTCGTCCGGCTGCTATGCTGATCTGCATCAAAACTTTCATCAAAAAGCTCCCAACTTGGTCTGGACAAGTGATTTTATATATCTCAAAGCCGAAGATAAGTGGCATTACCTTTGTATCATTATGTATCTTTTTCCAGAAAAGTTATCTCTTGGAATATATCATCCAAACCCACTGCAGATCTGGTCATCCAGACCTTTCAGAAAGCATATCATTTCAGAAATTGTCCAGCTAGACTGATGTTCCACTCTGATAGAGCATCACAGTACGCAGCCTTTGCATTTCGAAAACTACTTAATGAACGGAATGTTGTCCATCCTTCTCGAAAAAAGGGATATCCTTTTGATAACGCCTGCTGCGAAAGTTTCTTCAAATATATCAAAAAAGATGAAACCAACAGGCGTAATTTTCGTACCTATCATGACATATAATATCAAAGGCTTCTATAACTCTCGTAGATCACATGGTTCTTTAGGCTATCTGACACCAGACGAAATGGAAACAACATGCTGGGATTGGCAAGGAATCTAGCCGTTCCCAGAAAATATATTTAAAAATCTTGTCTTTTTTATTGACTATAGTCCAAAAATACATAAAAAACTATCTTTAAAAACATCTCCTGACATAAAATGTATATTTCTAAATTGGTATTTATGGGATTTTTCTATTCTAAGAGAAAATCATTCCATATCATGAAGCTTTATTTTGCAAAATGTTACATCATTTATAATTATAGTATATTATTACAGTAAAATCCATAAAAATTGTTGTATAATTTATCCAATGATTTATAAGATAAAAGCAGTTTACTGAGGTGACCCCCAAAAGTTAGACTTTTTTTGCGTAACAGATTTTGTCTGTTACGCATTTTTTATGCAGCCATGAGGTTGAGCCTGTATTCTACAGGACTCATCCATCCTAGTTTCTCTTTTATTCTATGTTCGTTGTAATATTTGATATATCGTTCTATTTCTGATTTTAAGTCCTCGTAACTATAATAAACTTCTCCATAATAGATTTCTTGCTTGAGCAGCCCGAAAAAATTTTCCATTACTGCATTATCATGACAGTTTCCTTTTCTAGACATGCTTTGCAATATTCTTTCTTCCTTAAGACGATGTACATATGCCTTCATTTGGTATGCCCACCCTTGATCTGAATGGAATGTTCGGCGATAGGGGCAGTCAGAAGTGATTTCTATTGCTTCTTCTAATGCTTCCATTACATTCTTGGCTGATGGCTGTTTTCCTATACGAAAGCTTAGTATTTCTCCATTGCATAGATCCATAAATGGATCAAGATATAGTTTTTGCGTAGTCATATGACCTTTTTCATCTATTGTATAGTACTTGAATTCTGTGGTATCTGTTGTTATTTTTTGATGGAGAATAGGTGTATGAAAACGTCTTCTGATTCTGTTTGGAGCAACTGTTCCAACTTTGCCTTTGTAAGAACTATACTTTCTGCTTTTTCTTGTAAAGGATGTAACCTGAAGTCCTAATTTTTGCATGATACGCTGTACTTTCTTTTTGTTAATTACATATTTTTGTTTTCGCAGTTCAGCAAGTATACGACGATACCCATAATCCTTGTGCTGTTCTCTGATTACAAGGATTTTTTCTTCTAGCTCCTGATCAGGATTTGCTCTATGAAACCTTTTTTGCCAATACATATAAGTTGCTTTTGGCATACCAATATATGAGAGAAGATCTTTTAACTTGAATGATCCTCGAAGGCTGTTGATGATTCTCGCATATCTCTCATTTTTGCTTCGTCCTCTAAACGCAGCCTCCTCAGTTCTTTTAAAAAGGCATTTTCAATTCTTAATTTCAGAAGTTCATCTTCTAATGCTTTTACATGTTCCGCACTTGTATTCACATAAGATTTTTCAGTTATTTCTGTACGGTTATCTTTTTGTGGAGTATCCAAAGTTTTCCTACGACTTTTCTTGCGTGGTCTCAAAGCATCAGGACCAATCGCCAGAAAATCCTTTACCCACCTAGCTATTTGAGATGGATGCAAAATACCTTCTTGCAGAGCCAATTCCTGATATGAGAGTTCACTTGATAAATATAATTCTACCACAGCAAGCTTTCTTTCAAAAGAAAACTTTTTATTCTGGTGCGAGCATTTCAAACCATCATCTCCAAACTGTTTATAGTTATTCACCCATTGCATCACATTGCTGGAAGCAGGAATACCATATTTATTAGCAATATATGGTCTTCCGCCTTCCCCATTGAGATATGCCTGTACAACCTTTTTCTTAAATTCAAAGCTATATTTTGACATAAAAATACCGACCTCCAATCGTTAGATTTTTGGTCTAACTTTTGGGGGTCGGTACATACCTATTCAGACAAACTGCTTTTCCCCTTTATATATCATTGAATTTCAACAATATCAAGATAGTACCCCAAAATATCTCCTACATCGGTAATCTTACCCTTAACTACAACTGTATCCCCAATGGATTTTTCCATAATAACTGCTTTTTGTTCTTCATTTTGAATATCGCACTGTATTCCAAATAACACCCATGAATCACCATCCGGAACAATAGAAATATATTTCCCACTGCTGTCAATGGTATTAATCACACCAGTCAATTCTACATATTGATTTTTATATTTTTCTGATGCTTTTAAGGCATTTGCATCTAAATCATCCAGCAATTCCTGTACGCTATATGGCGTATATGTAATCTCAACCACTTCTTCAGACGATTTACTTGTTTCTTCCTGTCCCGATGTCTGGTCACTATCACTTCCACTTGCCATTCCAATTCCTACAAGAACCACAATTATCACCCATGTAATAAACCACCATCGTTTATAGATTGGCTTTTTATTCTTTCCACCACATTTTGGACATACTTTTGCATTTGCCGCAATTTCCGCCCCACAATGCTTACAAATAACTATCTTCCCCTTGTTAAATTCCATACTGATTCCTCCTTTTTATTTTCGCTCCCTCAAGCCAGAATGGCTACTAGATACGATTTCTATCATATAGAAATTGGATAGACTTTGACAGCATTTTAATTCAGTTCTTTTTACATTGAACTAAATACCGAACTAAATACCAATCCATTGATATAAGCATTTTTCAAACACTTCATATGTCAATTCTTCTGAAATGGAACACAGTTCATGTTTTATCAGTTCTAAGACCTTTTTCTCATCCACTGGTGCACAAAGTCCTTCTGGCAAAATAATAGTTTGATAAATTTTTTGTGCTAATACTTCATTATTCTCATTGACAGATTTTTGTATCTCCTGTCTATGTTCTTGGAAATATGTTCCTAAAAATTTTGAAATCCTTTTATAATAAGGTGTATCAAACATGGACCAGTCAGAAATATCTGCCAATTCTTCATTAAATCTAAATTCACTCTGACGAACAATATTAAAAGCACCTGGTAAAATGAAACTATCTTGTTCTACAAAATACTGCTCATAATACCACTGTGCAATATTACTAGTAGCCGAAAATCCATATCGGCATAAATCCAGATTTATATCAGTATCTTGTTCGTAATAACGACATAAAGCTTCAAATAAGCAAATCATATCCGCATGGCTTTTGAAGTTCCTACCATTATCTTCATCAATTTTATACTTCTTATGCTGAAACAACTTTTGAATCTGATATCGTATTCCTTCTGTTTCTGCAATGCGGCTTTTATGATTGCGCAGTAGCAAAAACAGAAAAAGCGGCTTGATACTTAACAAAGAACTATTTGCTTGTGCCATAGCAAGAATTTCAATGAGGTTATTCTTCAGAACATCTATTACATATCCATCTTCTCCACAAAACCACCATTGATCCAAAATCTGTATGATATCCGCCACTTCCCGTTTATTTTCTGTGTAAACAGGTTGCAAATGATTAGGAAGTATAGAAATCAACTGCTCAAACTGCTGATGATGCCTTCTGCAAAAATCAAAGTATTGTAGCACCTTTTGCATTTCTTCCATACAACGTATGCCACTGCTGATGTCCTGTTCTTTTGAACGATACTTCCGTTCCATATCCAGCAAATATCCATTGTCACAGAGAATTGCTGCAAAAATCCATTGATTATTTTCATTGATCTCATGATTTTGAAAATAGGTCACTGCTGATTTTTTCTGTTCAACGCTAATCTGATTGATTCTGCACTGGTGCAAAAATTCGTTACGAAAGGAACCAACTTTCTCCAGCGCCTGTTCATAAGATAAATTTCGTTTTCGCAAAAACATTTGCAAGTCCTCATAATCTTCTTCTAACAATCGATCTATGATTTCTCCAAACTCTAAGTCATCATCTAAAAATGGTAAAATATTTTTATCAAATTCCAGTATGGACATTACCTCACACCCTTTCTTTGTATACTTAGTATAATGAAGTTTTGTATAACTGCAAACCATTTTGATTCAATTATAAACGGAAAGTTTATGAATTAAACTACTTTCCAAAACAATATCTATCAAAAACTTAGAAGTACCATGTTTGCAATTATAATTTTTAATATTTCGGAAACCATTTTTTGTCGATTTTCAGAAACAAAAAATGGCAGCAAGATTTTTTCTATCTCACTGCCTCAAAATCGTTTTTTGGTTTTTTAACTCCAAAAACGCTATGTCATCTATAAAATTGGATTTTTTGGGGCTTTGAAAATCGCCCTCAAAAACCGCTAGAAGCCTTGATTTTACTGGCTTTGCGGCTATGTCATCTATTTTGATCACTCATCCCAGTTATGATATACATTCTGTACATCATCGTCATCATCCAGCATATCCAGCAATTTGTTCATTTTCTTAATATCTTCATCAGATTTCAATTCTGTATATGTCTGAGGAATCATTGTTACTTCTGCACTTGCCATAGGAATGCCTGCTGCTTCCAGAGCTTCACGAACTGCGGAGAAGTCATCGGGAGAAGTTGTGATTTCGTAGCTGTCTTCTTCTGCAGCAAAGTCTTCTGCGCCTGCATCCAGAGCAGCCATCATCAGTTCCTCTTCATCCATTTCTACTTCTTCTTTATCAATCACGATCAGACCTTTCTGGTCGAACATGAAAGATACGCAACCATTGGTACCCATGTTGCCGCCACCTTTTGTAAAGGCATTTCTAACATTAGCAGCTGCACGGTTTCTGTTATCTGTCAGCGCTTCTACGATAACCGCTACACCGCTGGGACCATAACCTTCGTATGTTACCAATTCGTATTCTACGCCTTCTTCGTTCCCAGCTGCTTTTTTGATACTTCTTTCGATGGTATCATTGGGCATATTGTTAGATTTACATTTTGCGATTACATCACGCAGTTTGCCATTGACTGCGGGATCAGGACCGCCAGCTTTTACTGCAACCTGAATTTCTCTACCCAACATGGTAAATACTTTACCTTTTGCAGCGTCATTTTTTTCCTTTTTATGTTTAATATTCGCAAACTTAGAATGTCCAGACATTCATAACCCTCCTTGAATAAATTTCACCAAAATATTTTATCATTTTTTTCAGGAAAAAACAAGAAAAACCCCTAAATAACATACAAAAATGTCATCATCTATCGTTATCAAGTTTTTTTCCCTTATGTTTTTCATTATTTTCTTTTTCATCTAAAAATAATGATTCGATTTTCTGCATGAATTCAACTGCCAGTGCTGAATGATACGTATCCTTTCGATAGACCCAACCAATTTCAAAATCAAATGGCGCATCTTTAATAGGCAAAACCTGTGCATACGAAAAGAATGGAACATTTTTGTAAGCTGGTGTACAATTTACAACACAGGCATAAGCATTTTTATTTTGGATAAACTCATGAGCAGTTGTTCTGTCATTTACCTCAATCAATGTTTTTGCCCCCATAACTGTGCGCATTTTTTTATTCACAACATCCAAAACAGGAAATTTTTCAGCAATAATCGTTAAAGGGAATTCATGCAATTCTTTGATGCTTATTTCCTTTTGATCTCTTTCAACCTGATGATGAACAGAAAACATTGCTGCTGGTTTACTGCTGTAAATAGGTTCATAAATAATATCATCAATTTCCATTTTGGCAAGCCATTTTCTTTTATCAATGGTAGGTATTGAAATCAATCCTAGTTCCACAGAACGGTCATACACATCCATGAGAATTTCAGACACAGATGTCTGGTTATAACGAAAATTGACAGCTGAATTTTCGTAGCGTTCCATGAGATCCCGAAAAACCACTTGGGCAAACAGAAGATATGAAACTGATACAGAAAATGACAACGGAATTTGTGCTGAAGAAAAATCTTTCGCCGCATACTCTATCTGATCTGCATATTTCAACAATCCCTGCGCATTTTGGATAAATATTTTTCCAAACTCGGTCAGTTGGATTCCATTATAAGATCTGATAAATATTTTCTGCTGCAACTCACGTTCCAGCGACTTCAAAGAAT
>UMFX01047353.1_pt1 | contig 10998 bp, 9 predicted proteins | sample 1965131 | NCBI WGS metagenome assembly UMFX01 (sample SAMEA4836058, study PRJEB28245) | human gut metagenome | biome: gut microbiome; material: fecal sample | place: Denmark | collected 2008 | reverse complement strand
GGTAACGGCCGCCACTGCGTTATCGCCCATCCGCCCATAGGCCAGGGAATACATGGTCACACCCAGCCCCCACATGAACTCATTGGCAATGACCGGGGCGCAGGTGCTGACAAACTGGCGGATGAACGCCTTTGTATACCCGAACATTTCCCGGATACGGCAGGCAATGGGGAATTTCCGCATATAGACCACAAGGACCAGCACCGCCGCTTCCACGATCCTGGCGATCAGCGTTGCCAGGGCTGCACCCACAACTCCGAGACCTGCGCCGTAAATGAAGATCTCCTGTCCTGCGGCTGTGACAGTGCGTGCCGGAAAGATCAGCAGAAAATTCAAAACGATATTCACGATGATCGCCAGGCAGCTTGTGAGCACTGGAAGCTTCACCTGACCCACGGCCCGGAGCATGGCCACATAAACGTTGGTGAAAGCCGTAAACGGATAGGATACGGCTGCCACCACCAGATATGCGCTGCCGACCCGTATGGTCTCCGGGCTGACTGTGAAGATCCGCATCACCAGCTCCGGGCATACCATGGCCGGGATCATAAAGGCCGCTGCTCCCGCCAGTGCCAGCATAAGTGCCAGTCCCAGCACCTTTCTTATGTTTTTCACATCATTATTGCCCCAGTACTGGGCCGCCAGGACTCCGCTCCCGCTGACGATCCCGAATACAAGGAGTGAAAATACAAAAAACACCTTATTTGCCAGGCCCACCGCCGCGATGGTCGTTTCTCCCAGCGTCCCGATCATCATGGTATCCACCAGGTTTACGATCGTATTCAGCATTCCCTGCATGGCCACTGGAAGGGCGATGCGTACGGCCTTCTGTAAAAAGATCCGGTCTCCCAGCATCTTTTTCGTACCTGTCAGAAACATAATCTCCTCCCCTTTTCTTTCTTCTTGGACTATCTTATCAGAAAACCTGCGATCCGTAAAGCAAAAAAGGCCCCGGCAGAAACAGCCTTTGCCATCTCTGCCGGAACCTTTCATATTGTTACAGCACCGTTACGACACAAACCGGTCAGCGGACCGGAAATCATTTTTTATTATTTGCTCATCTCCAGCACATCTGCAAAAGCCTGGATCGCAGTCTGGGCCTGGCCGAAGTCGCGCATCTGCTGGTCGATACCCAGTTTGATGTGCGGGATCTTTGCATCATCCAGGGCTTTCTTTAAGTACGGATACTCCATCTCCTCCGGATCACAGAACTGCTGCATGAACAGTACAAGGCCCTGGGCACCGCTCTTCTTAACAAGATCGGCAACGAACTCGCCGCGGCGGTTCTTCTCAGACTGGGGATCGTAAAGGAGAACGTCATGGTCGATGTTGGCAAACTGTTTTGCCAGAGCCATCATCGGACATTCCTCATCCTCCGGAACGTCTGTGTTGAAGGAACGGCTCTCATGGGCAACGTCATCGGCAGCGATGGCAACATTGTTCTCTTCAAATGCAGCCAAAAGCTTCGGATTATCGCAGATGATACCGGAGGTGACCACCTTGGTTCCCTTCCAGTCGCATACCGGAAGAGCCTCCAGCTCTTTATTTAATTCCTCCAGCATTTCTGTGTATGCCGGCTTCTCCATGAAATAGAATGCCTTTAATACTGCAGAACGCCTGGTGGGTGTGATCACATCACAATGGTCGTTGGCCAGCTTTACAAATGCGCGGCGGGCTGCACGGCTCTTATTGTAGACCTTGATGGCATCCCTGATGGCGTCGGCAGTGATCTCATGGCCGCATACCTTCTCCAGCTCTTCCTTTACATTATTGTACTGGTCGATACAGAACTGAAGGCCGAAATCCTCAAAACGGTTCTGGGGATGGGCTAAGAAGATAACTGCCATCTTATCTCCCATGGATACACGGAAGTTCTGGCTCATGGGACGGAGCGTATCGCAGATGGTGGGGGTGATGATGCCGTCCAGGTCATCCATGGTTCCGTCTAAGAGCATTTCCAGCGCCAGCTGGGCGATGGTGCAGTAGAAGGTCGCACAGTATTCTTTTGCACGGCTGATGGTCTTGTTATTGGAACCCCAGATCCCCATGGGAACCATACCGGCTGCGTAAACAAGCTCCTCCGGAGCATAGTACGGCAGAACGCCGATGACCTTTTTACCCTGAGCCTTATATTCAGCCAGCTGCTGCTTGGGAGTAGCTGCTTTTACCTTAAATTCATCTAATAATGCGTTGATACTCATGGTCTATTTAGCCTCCTTTTCCTGCATGTTTGCCTCCATGGCCTCCACAAGGCCCTGAACGCGGGTCTCGTACTGGGCAGCATTGAAGTTACGCGGGTCAGCCTGGTCGCCGTCAAAGCCGGCAGTGGGAACACCGAGATCCTTTGTAAAGCGGCGCTGCATCTCTGCCATATAGCCGCTCCACGGCTTACAGCTTCTATTGTAGTGTACCAGAACGCCGTCAACCTTGTTGTCGCGGCAGATGCCCTCACGCCAGTCAACGCCCTGCTCGATGCAGACAGAGTTGGGAGCCTTATAATAAGCGCGTGCCATCTCGTCCATATTGTTGTAAACGAAACCGAAGGCCGGAGCGTAAACAACGGCTGTTACGTTGACGCCATGCTCCTTTAACGGTTTGAACAGTGCCGGAAGCTTGGGCCAGCAGGGGATACCCTCGAACATTACACGGTATTTCTCCGGGAACGGCGTGGTGGTCTCGCCCTTCTTGATGGTCTCTTCCAGGTCGGAGGCTAAAAGCTCAAATGCCTCGGCGGCCTCAACTCTTGCACGGGCTGTTACAACGTCAGCCATATGGTTGAACAGGTCAAATCCAGAGTATGGAGCCGGTTTGTACTGTAAGTAGTCACAAACCTTTAACCATGCCTTCGCAGTATGGTTTGCGTTCTCACAGGCCTTTTCAAATTTCTTCTCGTCGAACTTCTTTCCTGTCAGCTCCTCTAACTGTTTGATGGCCTTGTCAAACTGGGCGCGGACATACTTCACGTTGGAGTCATGAACATCTACGGTGTTATTGTACGGGATATCGATCATGATCAGCGGAACGTTGCACATACGGGCAATGTTCTCATACCATTTTGTCATACAGTTACAGATGTTGTTGCAGCAGAGAACGAAATCCGGCTGCGGGATCTGCATCTGACGGATGGGAGAGATGGCCTCGATGCGGCGCTCCTTGTCCGGTCCATCCGGCAGCTTTTCAAGCTCCAGGATATTTACAAGCTCCAGGTACGGAGTCTGGGTCTTCGGATCCTTTTTCGGCTTTCCAGTGGCCTCGTCGATGACCACGTTGCCGTTCTCATCCTTTAAGGGCTTTCCAGTGGACGGATCGATGATGTACTCACCGGTCTCCGGATCAAATTTACGGGCAACGCGGACGCCAGCCGCATAAGCAAGGCTGATACGTGCGTATCCACAGATATCGTTGTCATAGCCCAGATCCTCGGCTGCCTGGCACATCATCTCGCCGTAGCGGTTTGCTGCGATACCAGCGGCCTGGTTCTCGGGATACATAACATTCAGGTCAAATGCTGCTGCGAGCTCACACGGGAATTTGGAAGAAGACCATCCCACTAACTCGCCTCTTTTTTTTGCCTCACGCGCGTCCTTGTGAACGTCGTCCACAACCTTACGAAGGGCAAGAACGCCGGGACTAACCTGCTTTTTAGCCATAATTATTCATCCTCCTCATTGAATGTATAAACGACGGCAGCCAGACAGACATGGCTCATGTCCCTCTGGCCCGTTGTCTTACCGTTTAGCGGGTCGCTGCCTGCCATGCGAACAGGGCGGCACCCAAAGCGCCGTTATACTGGGTCAGCGGAGAAGTGAGGATCGGACACCCCAGCTCCTCTTCCAGTGCGGATACAACGCCTCTGTTCTGAGCTACACCTCCGGTCATCACAAGGTCCTTTACCACGCCGATCCGGTGGGCAAGGCCAGCCACACGGCCAGCCACGGAGTGATGGATGCCGTTGATGATATCGCATTTATCCGTACCCATGGAGAGCTGGCTGATAACCTCGCTCTCTGCAAATACGGTACATGTGGAGCTGATGCCCACATGCTTCTTCGACTGGGCTCCCAGATCTCCCAGATCCTCCACGCGCACCTCCAGGACCCTGGCCATAACGTCTAAGAAACGGCCGGTTCCGGCTGCACACTTGTCGTTCATCTGGAAGTTGGTCATGGTCCCGTTCTCGATCCGGAGAACCTTTACGTCCTGCCCTCCGATATCGATGACCGTATGGGCCTCCGGGAACAGGAAAGAAGCCCCCCGCGCATGGCAGGAAAGCTCACTCATCTGCTTATCTGCAAGTCCCATTAAGGAATTGCGGCCATAGCCCGTGGCCAGAACGTAGGCCATCTGGTCTCTTGTCATGCCGGCTGCTTCCAGCACGGCGTCGATGGCACGCTGCGGGCCGCTGGTACCAGCCCCCACATCGATCAGGGATTTTGCCACGATCTCCTTTCCATCTTTTAAAATAATACATTTGGACGCTGTGGAACCCACATCGATCCCCAGTGTATAAACTGCACTCATACGAACCTCCGGGTTTTCTTCTGTATCAATGAATTTTTTGTTTTTTCCTGTCCCAGTATAGCACAAGGCACCCTAAAGGACAAGCCGAAATCATATATCCTTTGATACAACATTATCCAGACCGGGGAGCCCCCGGTCTGGATCAGAATTCACGCCTTCAGTCAAGATCAGGCCTTATGCGCGTCGTTCCACTCGCGGATCGCACGGGGTGTTACCATCTGGTGCATCGGGCAGATGCTCTTCGGATTCTGGTAAACAGCCTCGGTGAATGCCTGGATATACGGACGAAGCTCTGTCATGTCAACGATCTCGTCCACCATGCCGACCTTCGCACAGTATTCCGGACGGGATTTTTCATGATACAGCTGGATCATATCGTTCATCTTGTCGATGATGGGCTGCATATCCTCGCCAGCCTTGCTTGCCTTCACAAGCTTTCTGGAGTACATTGCGTTGGCAGCGGTCTCGCCCGGCATTACATAGTATTCGCAGGCAGCGGTACCGATGGAGTAAACGTTGGTGTTGTTGCCCTGGGGTCCGCCCAGTACATAGTGGGCAGCAGCGCTGGCCTTACGGAGCGTAACCTCTAAGGACGGAAGACCGGAGTTCTCGATGGAGTAGATCAGAGACTGGCCAAGGCCCAGAAGCTCTGCCTTCTCTGCATCGTCGCCTACATCGATGCCTGTGGTATCCTGCAGCCAGATCAGCGGGATCCGGTCACGGGCACAGAGGGTCACGAACTCGTTCATTTTGATCAGGCCCTGACGGTATAACTTTCCGCCTACGCCTACGGAGTTCTGCTTATACTCCGGATAGTTCATTAAAAGTCCCTGTACGTTGGCGATGACGCCTACTAAAAGACCATTGACCTTGGCAAGACCGGTCACCATCTCCGGACCGTAGCCCTTCTTGTACTCGTATAACTGGGAACCGTCGAAGAGACGGCCGATCACGTCGTAAATATCATACGGACGCTTTCCGTTTAACGGGATGATGCTGTAAAGGTCCTCTGCCGGAAGCAGCGGAGCCTTCTGGTCATCTACCCGGAAGAACTCTAAGTTGTAAGCCGGAAGGTAGCTGATATATTTCTTGATTCCCTCGATCACGCCGTAATCGTTCTCGTAAACCTCACGGAAGAAGCCGGTCTCGTCATAGTGGACCGGAACAGAGCCCGGAGCCGGAACCTTGTTCTTGCCGTTCTCGATCTGGGCAGCCACGATCTGATCAGCGGCTTCCTTATCGATATACCCCTTGGGATTCATACCGGAAAGGATGCCTGCTCCGCCGACTGCCATGTTGGCCTGGCTGTGGGCGATCAGGATCGTCGGGGAAATGCTGTGGTATCCGCCGCCGGCCGGGTTCGTTCCGTAGATACCTACGATCACCGGAATACCTAACTGGTTTAACTCAGCATTTCTGAAGAACGGAGTACCGCCGCCGCGGCGGTTGGGATATACCTGATCCTGGAACGGGAAGTCAACGCCCGCGCAGTTTAATAAGTAGATCAGCGGAAGGTTCATCATCTTGGCAGCGTCGGAGCAGCGGATCAGGTTCTCAGCCTGGCCCGGCTCCCAGGTTCCTGCCATTTTCTTGTTATCAGATGCGATCACATAGACCCATTTGCCGTTTACGCGGCCAAGGCCGTTGATGATGTTGGTGGAACCCATCTTGTTGTCGTTGGGGTTAAAGAGGCTGTTTAACGGGCAGAAGGTCCCCTCATCCACCAGAGCGTTGATACGCTGCATGGCGGAAAGCTGGCCGCGCTCGTTTAATTTTTCCTCTGTGGTGATACCCTTGGCAAGGATCTCTTCTACCTTGTCATGGATATTCTTCTCGATCTCTTTAAGCTCTGCCTCGTTTTCTGCGTTGGCATTCACTAACGGCTTACCAACAACGGGCATATCCTGGAAATATTTCGGCATGGAAAAATATCCCATTTTTCTTCCTCCTCATATATCGTGTTCCAGAGGAGAAGGCGCTGCCGCCCTCTCCTTCCGGGACATCATTCACTGTTGCTTATTTATTTTCCTTCGGAACCTTGATGAATGCCTGGCCGGGATCGATCTCCTCACGGATCAGACGGATGATCTCCGGATCCGGGCCCTCCATGAGCTCAGCTCTGGTCACATCGATCTCAAAGCCGGTGTTCTCCTGAACCATTTCCGGGCTGGAGAATGGATAGTAGTAAGCCAGGTACATTCTCTTGGTCTCTTCATCGAATTTCATGATACCAAGGTCTGTAACCACCATCTGCGGACCGCGGTTTCCGGGAAGACCTGCTCTCTCACGTCCTCCGGGGCCGTCCATCCAGCCGCAGCTTGTGATGTAGTCAACATGCTCCATGAATCTTCTCTTCTGATGCTGCATCATGATCACAGTATTACAGAAGGTAGCGATTCCGTTTGCACCGCCGGAGCCTGTGAAACGGGTCTGGGGCTTCACATAGTCACCCTTTCCGAAGATACATGTGGAGTTTACGTTTCCGTAGGGGTCGATCTGTGCGCCGCCGATAAAGGCGATCAGACGATCCTCGTCATGGAGCCACTCATTGGCCTCAAAGCCAACGAAACGGACGTTGGGCCACTGAACGGCACAATGGGCCATGAAACGGTTATCGCCAACAGAACGCGGAACCTCTACCGGAGAACAGTCCATAAGTCCGCTCTCTACGATGGGATGGCAGCTGGGGCATACCGCACGCTTTGCAAGAGAAGCGCCAATGAGCGGAAGGCCTGTGCCAACGATAACGATCTGATTTTCTTTAATGCTCTTTGCAATGGCATATGCCTGCATTTCCTGTTTTGTATACTTTGTATAATCAGCCATTTTTCTTTTTCCTCCCCTCAATTAGTGTCTGGTAGAATAGCCAAGGTGCGGCTCATTCTTAAGGTCCATGAGACGGGAACCGCCGATAACATTAAGAAGGTCGTCCTGATCCTTACAGCCGTATACATACTTCTGCAGGTAATCCTTAAAGGTCTCCGGGATCTTTGTGCCGTCGGCAGCGTCCTTTGCAGCCTGGGCAGCAGCCTCAGCGGCAGCAGCTAACTTCTCATCCTCCGGCTTGGCAGCGGCAGCCTTTGCAGCCTTGTCGGCAGCCTTCTGGAGCTGTGCCTTTGCGTCCTCTTCGTCTAAGTACATGGAGGCCTTGTTGTACTCCTTCAGTGCCTTATCATCATCGTCGTAGTAGTTGTAGCACTGGGACGGCCATGCGCCGTAGGGTGCGCGTACAACTGCGTTTACACACTCGCCGAAGATCCTTGTCTTGGTGGGATCGCGGCGGATATACTCATCGCTTACGATCTCCTCGCAGGTTACGATGGTGCGCTTTGCAGCGATGGCAATGTCGATATCATGGAACTCATCGCCTTCGATAATGCAGGTTCCATCAGGAGATGCCTGCTGAACATGGATGATGGCGCAGTCCAGCTTCGGAACCGGAACAGCTAACAGCTTTTCGCCCGGCTCAAACGGGTTTTCGATCTCTGCGCATTTTAAGTTGTCAACACCTTCCATGGTCTTTCTCTGCTCTTCGCTGATCCCCCAGTATTTTACAAGACCGGAGCCCTGCATCATTCTTACGGGGAGGTAGGGAAGGCCTAAGGAAGCGGCGTGAAGCTGTAACATCAGAACGTCCTGGGAGTAATCCTCGTAGGTCAGCTCACCCTTCTCAATGGCTGCACGGAAGCGGCGTGCCACGTTTGTATAACCGGAGTTGGCGGTATAGCAGTTGATATACGCTCTGATACGGCCCTCGCCGATGAGCATATCCCAGTCTCCGCCTGCCGGTCCGGACCAGCCTACAAAACCAGTCTTTCCCTGACGAAGGATCTCGTAAACTGCTGCGTAAGGTTTACGGTTGGTGGTGAAGCCGCCGAAGCAGAGTACGTCGTTGTCATGAACGTACTTCTCTACGGCATCGTGTAATGACATAACTTTATTAGCCACAATAAAGCCTCCTTTATAAAATATACTATGAATACACTATGTATACGATATAATTCTACCGAATTCTGATGGAATCGTCAAATGTTATTTGAGAAGGGCCGCGGGCGTTCGCCCTATGCAGGATTTCCGTCGCTCCTCTGCACTCATGCGAGCATGGTGCAGACTCTGGAATGGAGTTTCCTAAGGGGGCCTGGTCCGCGGTGCGGCAAGCTCGATTCCGCTTCGCTCCATCTCGCTCGCGGGCGTTCGCCCTATGCAGGATTTCCGCTGCTCCTCTGCACTCATGCGAGCATGGTGCAGACTCCCGCCGGAAATCCTGCGCACTGCTCTCTGCTTAACCGAACATCAGCATAAAGTACCCGGCGGCTACGGCGGAGCCGATGACTCCGGCTACGTTGGGGCCCATGGCGTGCATCAGAAGGAAGTTGGTCGGGTTTTCTTTGGCTCCGACGGTCTGGGATACACGGGCTGCCATGGGAACTGCGGATACGCCTGCGGAACCGATCAGCGGGTTGATCTTTCCTCCGGTCAGCGCGCAAAGGAACTTTCCGAACAGGACGCCGCCCACGGTCGCAAATGCGAAGGCCAGAAGGCCCATGCAGATGATGGCGATGGTCTGTACACGTAAGAAGATCTCACCGTTGGCAGTTGCACCTACGGTGGTGCCTAACATAATGGTAACGATGTTGCACAGCGCGTTCTGGGCAGTATCGGAAAGTCTTCCGGTCACTCCGGATTCACGGAGCAGGTTGCCCAGCATCAGCATACCTAACAGCGGAGCAACGGACGGAAGCAGTAAGGAACAGAACAGTACCACGAATACGGGGAATACGATCTTTTCCACTTTGCTTACCTTACGCAGCTGCTTCATAACGATCTGACGCTCTTTCTTTGTAGTAAGAGCCTTCATGATCGGCGGCTGGATCAGCGGGATCAGGGCCATATAGGAGTAGGCGGCCACTGCAATGGGAGCCACCAGCTCCGGAGCCAGGTTATTGGCAATGTAAATAGCGGTCGGGCCGTCAGCACCGCCAATGATACCGATGGCGGCAGCCTGTCCCGGTGTGAACAGTCCGGTTGCCATGGCAAGAAGGAAAGCCACGTAGATGCCGAACTGGGCGGCTGCGCCAAGTAAAAGGCTCACCGGGTTGGCGATCAGGGGACCGAAGTCTGTCATGGCACCTACGGCCATAAAGATCAGACACGGGAACAGACTGGATTTCACGCCGCTGTAAATGATCCGTAAAACACCGGAGTTATACCAGTTGTCTGCCTCGTTCATCAGGCCGGCCAGCGGCAGATTTGCGAGGAACATACCGAAGGCAATCGGCAGCAGAAGAAGCGGCTCAAACTGCTTTTTGATCGCCAGATATAATAAAATGAAGGAAATGAGAAGCATGACAGCCTGCTGCCAGGTCAGTGCGGCAAAACCCGACTGGGCCAGGAGCTCCCCAAAAACTGAAAGTATATTCACGGGGCACCTCCTATTAGTTTAAGGTCACCAGAACAGCGCCTGTATCAACAGCGTCGCCTACGCTTACGTTTACGGAAGCAACTGTGCCTGCTGCCGGAGCAACAATCTCAGTCTCCATCTTCATGGCTTCCATAACAACTACACACTGTCCAAAGCTGACAGCGTCGCCGGCCTTCACCTTGATATCCAGGATCTTACCAGGCATAGGAGCATCTACGGACTGTCCGCCTGCTGCTGCGGGAGCCGGAGCTGCTGCCGGTGCAGGTGCCGGAGCGGGGGTTGGTGCAGGTGCCGGAGCGGGAGCCGGGGCTGCAGGGGCCGGAGCCGGAGCTGCTGCCTTTGCAAGGATGGGAGCCGGAGCGTTCACAGTAACGCCTCTGTCCAGGGGCTTGTACTCTTCCACTCTCTCGATCTCGATCTCATATTTTTTTCCGTTTAAAGTAGCTACATATTTCATAATAAAATACATCCTTTCCTTTTTTCACTTTTTCGTTTGCTTTTTCGGTCCTCACTTCACCTTACATCTCTTTGATGCTTGTAACACGGAACTCTTCTCCCGACAGTCTGGCTTCCTCGCTGATTGCTGCGAGAAGCACTGCATAGGATTCCTCATCCAGCGCCGGGGCCGGAGCCGCCGCCACAGCCGCCTGCTTCGGTGCCTTATCTTTGACCGCCGTATTGATGATCTTAGAAATGATGATGACCGCGATCGCCAGCGCCGCAAGAGCCGCAAACACGACCAGAAGTCCCACTGCCGAGATCATCAGACCGTCTACTAAGGTCATTTCCTGCCCAGTCCACATATACTCACCGCACCTCCTTCATTTTGTTTCTTTTAGAAACTTTAGTAGTTCTGATATTCCATATTGTGGAATGCATTCCATATTTTTTTCAGCACATATGGGTACCATTTATACAGCACCCACATTACTTTTTTATCTATGCATTTTTCACAATATCTTAGGTTGAGTATATCAGCTTTCATCCGAAAAGTCAACAAAACAGAAAAAGAAGTTTGTGTCAAGTAATCGTTGGCAACTTACCCACTTCATTTT
>UMFX01019422.1_pt1 | contig 11001 bp, 10 predicted proteins | sample 1965131 | NCBI WGS metagenome assembly UMFX01 (sample SAMEA4836058, study PRJEB28245) | human gut metagenome | biome: gut microbiome; material: fecal sample | place: Denmark | collected 2008 | reverse complement strand
ACAGGACAGACAAAGTCCTCCCTGTCCAAGAATCTGGAAATCTTTTTCATGCAGCTTTTCATCACACATAATCCTTGGAAGAACCAGATCAAAAATCGTCCGTTTTGCATACATCACGCATCCCGGAAGACCTATGACCGGAATCTGCCTGCCTTCTTTTTCATAATAAGCAAGCATAAACATAGCTCCCGGAAGAACCGGTGCCCCATAAGTCACCACTTCCGTACAGGCATTTTTGATTGCAAGCGGAGTCCTGTCATCCGGATCCACACTCATTCCGCCGGTACAGACGATCAGGTCAAAACCATCCTCGATCAGAGTCTGGATTGCCTCTGTGATCATCTCATGATCATCATTGCACTGGATCTGCTTCACCTCTGTAACGCCACATTCTTTCAGTTTGTCGATCACAACCGGAGTAAATTTATCCTCGATCCGGTGATAATACACTTCGCTTCCCGTCGTTACGATTCCCGCTTTTTTCTTCTGATACGGAAGGATCTGGAAAATCGGTTCTTTTCCTGCCACTTCACAGGCTTTCTGCATCTTTTCTTCTTCGATCACAAGCGGAATGATCCTTGTTCCTGCAATCTTATCTCCGGTTTTCACCGGAAAATTTCCATGTCTGGAGGCGATCATCATCTCACCGAGACTGTTCACCGCATTCAGCTTTTCGGTATTGATCTTCAATACTCCTTCACAATCGGCGATCAGTTCGATCTTTCCTTCCTTCACCCCGGAAGGATGCATATGCTCACCCTGACAGATCTGACGCAAGATCTCAGCTGCCTCATTTTCATGAAGCATGCCTTCCTGTTTTTCCCAGATATAAAGATTCTCTTTTCCCACAGATAAAAGTACCGGAATGTCTTCTTCGGTAACAATATGCCCCTTCCGGAAAACCGCATCCTTTACAACTCCCGGAATGATCTGTGTAATGTCATGGCACAGCACCTGCCCCACTGCATCTTCTGTTCTTACCAGTTTCATTTTTTGTTCCTCACTTTATATGGATTATGGCATAAAAATACCTGCCGTCACTGCGGCAGGTATTCTGCCCAAACCTTTTTATATTTTATCATAAAAAGGATGGGTAAATAAGTTGTCCAGACAACTTTTTATTTCGTTTTATAAACAAAATCGATTGCTTCCGCAACTCCGTTTCCGATCTTTCGTGCTTTATCCGAAATCGTATAACAAAGTTTTTCCTCTATCCTTGCATCCACATCTCCGATCTTCAGCCCTTTTTTGACCGGTGCACCTTCCTGGAGCATCCCACGGACAATCCCGCGGAGTCTCGCATATACGGGTTCATCTCCGCACCTTGCAACAATCTGCCCCTTTTCCACCACATCACCTATTCTCGCGACCGGATGCATGATTCCGTCTGCGGATGCCTTTAAAAGGCGTTCCACCGTATAGCCGGCAATATTTCCCGGAATTCCGGTGTTGGGGATTGCACTTCCCTCACGGATCACCTCACCCAGATGCTCACCTCTCTGTGTTTCGATCACAAAATGGCAGTCTCCGGCTGCCGTAAAGCCCGGTCCGATACCTATAACAAGAGGAGCGTCACTGATCCGGGTCCCAAGATTCTTTTTTGCCATGATCCCGTCAACCAGTACATCCGGCAGATATTCTTTCCGCACTTCTGCTTTTTCATCCACCATAACAGCAATTTTCCGCGTTGCCATAATTCTTTCTGCTTCTTCAAAATTTCCGGCAAGAACTGCTTCCATTCCTTCTACCACTGCATGTTCTTCGTACACCGCTCTTGAAAATGCCACCTCACGCCTGACGGTGAGTGGAATGGCAACATCCGTCATCAGGATCTGATATCCTCTTTCCCACAGCTCTGCTGCAATTCCCGTGGCAAGATCCCCGGCTCCTCTTATCAGGATCTTCATTTACTCTTCTTTCTCCTTTGGTAAAACCAGATTCAGGAACACTGCAACCAGAGTAGACAGTGCAACCGGTGATTTACCGAAAATGGTTGTTACCCATGCAGGAAGCTGTGCAAGTGCTGCATTTGCCTGTGTCACACCCATTCCGAGTGCAATGGCAAGTCCTACGATGGATGTATTTCTATAATTCATCTTTGAATTATTGATCAGTTTGATACCCGTCATGGAAATCATTGCAAATACAGAGATTGTTGCGCCTCCAAGCACACATGACGGAATAGTCAGAAGAATGTAGGCGATCTTTGGCATGATTCCTGCAACCAGCATGATCATCGCTGCAATTCCAAACACTCTCTTTGCTACTACTTTCGTAGAGCTTACGATTCCGACATTCTGACTGTAGGTCGCTGTCGGGAGTCCGCTGAAAAATGCGCAGACAATATTGCTGACTCCATAACCAATGATACCACCGCTTAATTCCTCATCCGTCGGCATACGGTCCATTCCTCCGGTCGTCGTTGCTGAAAAGTCTCCGATTGCCTGAATGGAGCTGATTGCAAACAATACCGCAATCGCAACACATGAGGATGGCTCGAATTTAATTCCGAAATGCATCGGCTGTGGGAACTGTACCCATTTTGCCGTTAATACGGAAGAAAAATCCACCATTCCAAAGCCAAGCGCAACTACATATCCAACTATGATTCCGATCAGAACGGAAGAAAGCTTTAAAAAGCCCTTTCCAAAATGATTCAATCCTGTTACGACTGCCAGAGTGATGATCGCAACAAGCCAGTTCTGCCATGAACCATAATCCGCACTTCCTGTTCCACCTGCCATATAATTGACCGCGGTCGGATACAGCGAAAGTCCGATTGCAAATACAACCGTTCCCGTAACCAGCGGCGGGAAAAGATGACGGATCTGTTTGATAAATATTCCTACAATGATCGCAACAATACCACCCACGATCTGTGCACCAAGTATTGTTCCAACATCTGCATCCTGTGCAATTGACTGCATGATCGGCACATACGCAAAGCTGATTCCCATAATAACCGGAAGCCCGGCTCCTATCTGATAAGACTTAAATTTGATAAACGGAAAAAGCTGAATGAATGTCGAAATCGCTGACATTGCAAGAGATGCCTGAATCAGGACAACCGTGTCTGATTCTGAAAGTCCGGACACACCGGCAAGAATGATCGCCGGCGCAACACAGCCAATGATCATCGCCACTACATGCTGGAATGCCAGCGGAAGTGCCTGACCAAAGGATGGTTTTCCGTTAAGGTTAAATAGTTCCTGTGAAGTATTACTATTCTTCGTACTCACTTTTTTGCCTCCTTCTCTACCCACTTACAACTTTCGTTGTCAAAGCTATCGTATCTATGATAGCACGATTGGTTTTCAATGACAATTCGGCAATGTTCCATTTTTTCAACACAGAATTGCTTTATTTTTCCAAAATATTAACGAAACGATGTGATCCGTACTTTTTCACCGGAAGCCTGTTCCACTCTTAAGGCAATTCTCTCTGCCATTTTCAGACGTTTTTCGTCATCTGCTTTGTTTAGCACAATATAAAAATCCATTTCCGGCAGGACATTCTTTTTTCCACCTTTGGCAGAAACAGCCAGCCCTGCCAGGTCTTCCTCCGTCAGAACCTCTTCCACAGCTTTTCCCAGCACCTGCGCCACAAGCTCGGGCCGGAAACAGCAGTCTTTTATCCTTTGTCCGATGGCATCGAGTCCATATACAGAAAGGACCATCTGGATCTGCTTTGGAATAACCGGTTCCTTCTCCCCCGGCACTTTCGCCGGAAGCATCCGTGCTCCATCCGCTTCCACAAGAACCGGCGCAGGAAGCTCCCAGATCTTTTCCATTACCGGTACAGAGAGGCTTTTGATCCTGCCGTTTCCTGCATCCAGACCGGCGATCACCATGCCTTCTCTTTTACGCACTTCCAGAATTTTTCCGATGGAATCCCCCATTACAAAATAAGGGGCAGTCTCTTTTTTCATATGTGTTGTAGTCACCAGGACCGGGAGGGCATCCTTCTCTTTGTATTCAGCAAGCAGCTGTTTCAAAAGAGAAGTCTTACCTCCCGCACCCACAGCAGCAATTCTCGGTACCATCTGCTCCGTAACTCCAAGTGCCATAAGCAGAGACTCTTTCTTTTGAAGCTTTCCATTTTCGATGACATATACATGGAAAGTTTTCTCTCTGCTTCCTTCTGTTACCTGCATTTTTTCTATTTCCGGCATATAATCAATATCTTCCAGCTCTTTTTCCCGGCTCACCTCGTAAAATACTGCTTTTTCCCGGTATCTGCGGAACACCTTTCTTCCTCCTGCATCTCCTTCCAGTTCCAGAAGTTCTTTCCCGTACTTTGCCGGAAACCAGACCGGATTGCCTTCGTGTCCATTCCAGGTCACACATCCCGGTACAGCTTTTGCCTCCCGTTCCATCTTTTCCAGAAATCCTTCCACGCTTTCTTCTGTAAAATAAGGCTGATCCGCCACAAAAAATGCATAAGCATCAGCATCTCCTGCCGCACGGATTCCTGCTTTTACCGAATAGGATGCTCCTTTATAGCTGTCTTTTGAAATCACTGTTTTTACCGGGAAACCTTTACTTTGCTGCTCGGTTTCCTGAAATGCTTTTATCTGATGCTCAATCTCCGGATACTGTGTTACCACAATCACTTCCCATTCCGGATGCCTTTGACAGACTTTTACCAGACGGTCGAATAAATAGCGGAACATCGGCTTTTCATCCAGCAGATAAAGCAGTTTGTTCTCTGCTTCTGATTGTGACGGTTCTGTATTTTGCATCCTTTGGCTGTTAAAACGGCGGCTGTTTCCAGCCGCCAGATAAATCAGTTTAATTTTCATTTTCCATAATTCCCATTGCAATCTGTTCACTTGTGATCGGGAGTTCACGGAACCACAGACCTGTTGCATTTGCGATTGCATGCGTCAGTGCCGGAGCCGGTGTATTGATGACGATTTCACCAATCGATTTTGCACCAAACGGTCCGGTCGGCTCATAGCTGCTCTCAAATTCCACATGCAGATTTCCCATATCCATCCGGGTAGGAATCTTGTACTGCATAAATGAATTGTTCAGAAGCTGTCCTTTTTCCGTGTACTGGATATTCTCATAAAGAGTCATGCCGATTCCCTGCACGATTCCGCCTTCCGCCTGTACCCTCGCAAGATTCGGGTTAATAACAGTTCCGCAGTCAACCACTGCATAGTAATCCAGGATCTCGACATGTCCGGTCTCCGGATCCAGTTCGATCTCAACAGCGCCTGCCATATAAGGCGGCGGAGATACCGGCGAGCTGTGGCTTTCTGTTACCTGCAGCGCAATATCACTTCCGCACATTGCCCCTGCTCCGATTGCCGCAAGTGTCACCTCTTCTCCGGTCTTATCGCTTCTTGCAATGTGTCCATCGAAATCAACCTCATCCACTTCGCATTTCAGCATCTTCGCTGCCTGTCTGACGATCCGCTTTTTCAGCTCCTCGCTGGCTCTTGTCACCGCCATACCGGTCACATAAGTCGTACTTGATGCATAAGAGCCTGAATCATACGGCGAAGTATCGGTATCCGCACCTGATACTGCAATATCATCCAGATCACAGTCCAGACATTCTGCTGCCATCTGTGCCAGAATCGTATCACACCCGGTTCCCATGTCCGCTGCCGCGATTGACATATTGTAGACACCATCCTCGCCCAGTTTGATCGTCGCAGATCCCACATCTACATTGGAAATGCAGGACCCCTGCATGGCAAGTGCTACTCCGACGCTGCGGATCTTGCCATCCGGCATAACTTTTCTTGGATACTTTTCGTCCCATCCGGACATTTCTTTTACTCTCGCAAGGCATTTATCAAGTGCACAGCTGTTCGCTGTCTCCCCATAATATGCCGGCATGAACTGTCCTTCTTTTACCATATTTTTCATACGGATCTCCATTGGATCCATACCAAGTTTTTCTGCCAGTTCGTTAACAGATGTCTCGACCGCAAAAATTCCCTGAGTAGCTCCATATCCACGATAAGCTCCGGCTGACATCCGGTTCGTATAAACTACATCGTAACGGAACCGATAGGCCTCTGCCGAACCGTAAAGCGGAATCGCCTTATGTCCGGAAAGTCCGACCGTTGTCGGTCCATGTTCCCCGTATGCTCCTGTGTTAGAAAGTGTATACAGATCAATTGCACGGATATTTCCCTCTTTATCCGCTCCCATACGGACTGTCACTGCCATATCATGACGCGGTGAGGACGCAATCTGGGACTCTTCTCTTGTAAATACAATTTTCGACGGTTTACCGGTCTTCCAGGTAACAAATGCCGGATATACCTCACATACTGCCGACTGCTTTGCACCAAATCCACCACCGATCCTCGGCTTGAATGCACGGATCTTAGATTTCGGGATGCCAAGTGCATTGGAAACAATACGGCGCACATGGTAAACGATCTGCGTAGAACTCATCACATTCAGTCTTCCATACATATCCATAAAACAGACCGTCTGAAATGTTTCCATCATTGCCTGCTGCGCAGCTCTTACATGATAGGTGTGCTCCACAACCACATCACATTCAGCAAGTACTTTTTCCACATCTCCGTTGCCGTCTTCTGCCTGCGCACAGAGATTCCTCTTATTATCCGCTCCTACCGGGCACAGTGCCTTCCAGCTGTCCTCCGGATGCACCAGAACCGGACCATCCAGTGCTTCCTCCGGATCCAGTACTGCCGGAAGGACCTCGTATTTGACCTTGATCATCTTCATCGCACGTTCCACACACGCTTCATTTTCTCCGGCAATGATCGCCACCGGATCTCCCACAAAACGCACATGCTGATCCAGGATCAGCCGGTCATACGGACTTGGCTCCGGCCAGGTCTGACCTGCAGTTGTAAAGCGATGCTGCGGTACATCCTTCCAGGTATAAATTGCTTCGATTCCCGGCACGCGCATTGCCACATCTGTCTTGATCTCCCGGATCATTGCATTGGCATGCGGACTTCTCAGAAGCTTAACGATCAGGCATTCCTTCGGCGCCAGATCATTTGTATATACCGGCTTTCCAGTCACCAACGCCATCGCATCTTTTTTTACAAATGGTACTCCTACTGCTTTCATCTGGCTCCTCCTTTTCTTTTGTACTCCAGAAAATCATGGATCCCCCTGAGCTGCCCTTCATATCCCGAACAACGGCAGAGATTTCCCGCAAGATACTCCCGGATCTCGTCATCGCTTGGATCCGGATTCTCACGGAAAAGTGCGATTGCATTCATGATCATACCCGGATTACAGAATCCACACTGCTCCGCCCCCTGTCCTGCGATAAAAGAACCAAATTCTTCTGCTTCCTCCTGCAGTCCTTCCAGCGTATCTACCTTGTGCCCGTCTGCTCTTGCGGCAAGCACGGAACAGGAAAGTACCGGCTTCTCATCTAAAAATACGGTACAAAGTCCACAGTTGGAAGTCTCACAGCCACGCTTTACGCTGTAACATCCATGATTTCTCACGAAATCGATCAGAAGCAGATCATCTGCGATCTCTTCTGTAATCTTTTTTCCATTCAGTGTCAGACTAATCTGCATTCTTTTCACCTCCGTCTGTAATTTTCTCTAACGCTCTGCGGATCAGAACCTCTGCAAGATGGGTACGATACGCTGCACTTCCACGCATATTGCTTCCCATCGGCACCTGGGTTGCAAGCTCTTTTGCAAATTTTTTCAGATCTGTGCATGCATCCAGCTGTTCTGCCGGAATGTGAAGACAGACTGCTTTCATCGGTCTTGCCCCAACTGCCACCTTCAGTTCATCTCCATAACGGTCAGCAGCAACCGCCAGTACCGGAAAATCTGTCTTGGTATTGCGGTGTGACTGATAGCTTCCCTTTCCCGGTGTTTTCTTTACGATCACACGGACAAGGATATCATTGTCTCTCTCCATCTTTGCAAACTCTTCCAGAGAAATGATTCCACCTTTATAAAGTTCTACTTCTGTATCCAGTGCGAGGAAACAGGTCAGTACATCCGAAAATCCAAACCGTCCGAAAATACTTCCGCCGATCGTCGCAAGATTCCGGAACTGTACACCGACAATACTTCTCACACTTTCTCTGACCATATTGCAGCTCAGTTCATTTAATCCTTCATGTAACTCCAGATCACGCAGGGATACCATACAGCCTATCTTCCATGCATCCTCCGTCTCCTCAATCTGGTCCAGTCCAAGTCCGGACAGATCAATCGCAGTCTGGATCTGTGCGGTACTCATTTTCAGCCAGAGCATTCCGCCAATGATCCGGTTCGTCTTTTTCTGGTTCAGCTCATATGCCTGCTCCAGACTCTCTGCTTTCACATATTGTTTTATCTTCAGCATCGTCCCTATCCTTTCTATTCTCTGTTCCTGCTAAATCCAAGATGGGTATAGGCAAGATCTGTCACAACCCTTCCTCTTGGAGTTCTCTGTAAAAATCCATTCTTCAGAAGATACGGCTCATAGACATCTTCTACGGTTCCCGAATCTTCCCCGATCGCTGCCGCAAGGGTATCCAGTCCCACCGGACCACCCTGAAATTTCTCGATCATTGTCGTCAAGAGATTACGGTCTACGTGGTCGAGTCCAAGCCTGTCCACATCCAGAAGATCCAGTGCCTGTCTTGCCACCTCTTCGGTGATCACCCCATCATATTTGACCTGTGCAAAATCCCGGACTCTCTTCAAAAGCCGGTTGGCAAGTCTCGGTGTTCCTCTGGAACGTCTCGCCATCTCAAGAGCTCCCTTTTCATCAATCTCCACATCCAGCACGCCTGCTGAACGGATGATGATGGTCTGCAGTTCTTTTTCCGTATAAAATTCCAGGCGGCTCACAACCCCAAAACGATCTCGGAGCGGAGCTGTCAGCATTCCGGCGCGGGTAGTTGCCCCTACCAATGTAAAATGTGGCAGATCCAAACGGATCGATCTTGCCGAAGCACCTTTCCCGATCATAATATCGATCACAAAATCTTCCATCGCCGGATAAAGCACTTCTTCCACCTGCCGGTTCAGCCGGTGGATCTCATCCACAAAAAGCACATCTCCCTCCTGCAGATTGTTGAGGATCGCCGCCATCTCACCTGGTTTCTCGATCGCAGGTCCTGACGTGATCTTGATATTTACGCCCATTTCATTCGCAATGATCCCGGCGAGGGTTGTCTTTCCAAGTCCCGGCGGACCGTAAAACAGCACATGATCCAGCGCCTCTCCTCTGCTTTTTGCCGCTTCTATATAAATCTTAAGCGTCTCTTTTGCCTTCGCCTGTCCAATATAATCTTCCAGAAGCTGGGGCCTTAAATGACTCTCAATTTTTACATCCTCTTCCAGATTCTCTGTGGTAATAATTCTTCTTCCCATCCTAGTCCTCTTATATCAAATATTTGAGTGCGCCCTTTAGCAGATCTTCCACTGTCGTGCTCTCATCCATTTCCACTTTTCGTACTGCCTGCAGCGCTTCTGTACTTCCATAGCCAAGTGCTGTAAGTGCCTGCACCGCGTCTGCCTGAAGCCCCTGCGCATTTACTGCATCTTCGGCTGCTCCATTTGCCGCCTCCACCTGGTGATCCAGTACGTCCTCAATCTTCAGCTTATCCTTCAGTTCCACGATCAGCTTCTCCGCTGTCTTCTTGCCAATACCCGGTGCTGCTGAAATTGCCTTGACGTCCTTCGACATCACGGCAAATCGAAGTTCATCCGGTGTAAGCTGGGCCAGGATTCCAAGGCCTCCTTTCGGTCCGATCCCACTGACACCGATCAGAAGCTTGAACACCGAAAGCGCATCGCGGGTTAAAAATCCATACAGCTGCATGGCATCTTCTTTCACATTCAGATAAGTATGTATCTTCACTTCACTTCCGACCGGCGGAAGCTGTCCCATCGCCTGTCCGGACATAAAAATCCCGTATCCTACACCGCCTACATCTACGATCACTTTATCTTCTTCGAGAGCTGCAAGCTCCCCTCTTATATATGAAATCATCTCTTCCTCCCATGCTATGACAATACAATGCTGCCCAGTCTTTTAAGCATCTCATTTGACACAACTCCGATAATAAATCCGGTGATCACTCCTGCGATCAGAAGCACCGGCACATAATAGGCGACGCTGAATGTCTCCACGACCAGCATCGCTACGATCAGCTGACCGACATTGTGAAAGACACCACCTGCCATGCTGACTCCGAAAACACTGAACGATCCCCTTTTTTTCAAAACCGCCATCACTGCAAGGCTTAAAAGTCCGCCTGCCAGACTGTATAAAATACTGAACAGACTGGCAAAAATAAATCCGGACAGCACGATACGTGTCACCGAAAGCAACAGGGCGTCCTTTGCACCCATCTTGTACAGTGCCACCACAACTATCAGATTCGCCAGTCCAAGCTTGACGCCCGGGATCCCGATCTGAAACGGGATCAGAGTCTCTACATAACTAAATATCAGCGCAAGGGCGGTAAATACACCAAACCACGCTGTTCTGACTGTATTTTTCTTCATATCTTAATTCGTCACCGCATCCAGTTCGGCTTCTTCTCCATCGACAATTTTCAGAACGATCTTATTCGGAAGGCAGATAATACTCTCTCCGTTCCTTGAAATTGCTTTCTGGTGTACACAGATCTGATCCGGACAGTTGGCCGCTGCCATTTTCACTTTTCCGTTCTCGATCTGGACGGTGTTCGTTCCTCCGTTGATCTTAAATGCACGCTCTTTCTTCAGATCCAGTGTCTCTACCACTTTCCCGTCAATCTGTATTTCTACAACGCCTGCGTTTTTCTGGCTTGTGAATAAATGTCCTGCAAAAAAAATGCCTGACACAGCAAGTACAAGTAAGGCAAGAATCAGATCATTCTTTTTGAAGCCGGATGCTTTCTCCTCAGGGCTCTTATTTTCTTTGTAGCTCATAGGGTTCTCCTTTTTCTTTGTTTATTCTAACACATCATTTTATCTAATGCAATCAAGTGTTCGATTGATTTTTTTCATGGGGGAACGTATAATGGGGGATAATTGGCGAATGG
>UMFX01034782.1_pt1 | contig 11051 bp, 9 predicted proteins | sample 1965131 | NCBI WGS metagenome assembly UMFX01 (sample SAMEA4836058, study PRJEB28245) | human gut metagenome | biome: gut microbiome; material: fecal sample | place: Denmark | collected 2008 | reverse complement strand
AATAACCCATCGCAGCTATCGCCGGATGACAACCTCCCGCATCTACGCATATCGCTGGCCTGCACGACTTGTATCGCACAAGCCCTTTGCAGCCGAGAGTTATTCTATCACACCTTCGTGCATTTGGCAAGTGTTTTTTAGAAAAAAGAACGAATTTTCTTTTTTATTTTCTCCGTTTTGTCAAAGAGCGCATTTTCTGTGCAAGATGCACAATCCGCAGGCTTTTCTGCCGGTGGAAAACTCCCCTACCCCGCTTTTGCAGAGGTAGTATGGACGGTTTTGCTGCGGATTATACCTATTATACAAAGGGAAGCGGCCTCACCCTCTCCGTCACTTCGTGACAGCTCTCCTAAAGGAAGAGCCCTTGGCAAAGAGGGAAACTTTTCCGTACTGCCAAGGGCTCCCTCCGTGAGGGAGCTGGCGCGTAAGCGCCTGAAGGAGTTCGTTTTTTATCTCTTCTTCAGCTGTTCCGCCAGCCCATCCCGAGGCGTGACGTAGACCGTGGTGTACACCTCGTACAGCACCATGCCGGGTTTGGCACCGCTGGCTTTCCAGATGTTTTTCACCTCGGTGGTGTCCACCGCCACCTTGGCGCCGGTGCCTGCCTTGTAGGTGCTGGAGTAGATGACTGCCAGCTCCGCGGCCTCCTGCTTGGTGGTGTCCGGGATCTCCTCGCCCCGGCTCATGACCACAACGTGGCTGCCGGGGGCCTTCTGCACATGGAACCACAGGTCTTTGCCCCGGGCGGTGTGCAGGGTGAGCTTGTCGTTCTGGGCATTGTTCCGGCCCACCAGGATCTCAAAGCCATCGGTGGAAGTGAACCGCAGGAAATCTGCAGGCTTCTGGCGCTTATCCCGCTGCTTGTAGTATTTCAGGTAGCCCTGACTCTTCAGCTCTGCCCGGATCTCGTTGAGGGCCGCTTCACCGGAAGCGGACTCCACCTCGTAGAGCACCGTTTCCAGATAGGCGATCTCCTTTTCACCCTCTGCCAGCAGATCCACCAGCATCCGGGCGGCGGTCTGCTTCTTTTTATAGTTTTTGAAGAAGTTCTGAGCGTTCTGGCTGGGTGTGAACCGCAGGTCCAGCGGGATGGTCACTTCCTTGCCCTCGTCGTACCAGTTGGGCACGGTGATGCTCTTCATGCCCTTCTGGGCCAGATAGAGGTTTGCCGAGAGCAGCTCACCGTACAGACGCAGCTTTTCGCTCTTGCCGCTGGCAGCAAGCTCTTCCTGACGGGCGGCCTGCTTGCGCACGGCGCGCTCGTACATATTGTGCACGGCCTTGTGCAGCTCCTTGCTTTTGGTGCGCAAGCGTTCCGCGCGGTCCTTCTCAGCGTAGTAGCCCTCCAGCATGGCGTTGAAGGAGGGCCACTCCTTTATAATATATTTTTCGCCGTACTGCTGCGGGCGGAAGAAGGTATACTCGATGGGCTTGCCGCTGGGGTCGGTGACGCTGCAGGGCGTACCGCCGGTTGCGCGCTCTTCCTTCAGCTCGTCGATGGCAGCCATAAGCTTGCGCTTCTGTTCCTCGGTCAGCTCATTGGCGGGCAGATGTTCGCCGTCAAAGGCACGCCATGCAGCTTCGCGGCAGACCACCGGGCCAACACCGGCCACGGTCTTGTTGAGGGCATCTGCCACCGGCAGATCTCTCTGGCAGGCTGCTGCCACGATGGACGCACTGCTCACCAGCAGGAAGTCCGGTCTTGCAGGCTTGGGCGGCGTGGTATAGGGCAGGCCCGGCAGCAGCTGGCGCACATCGCTGTCCTCAAAATCCACGCGCTTGAGTGCGTCAATGATCTTGCCGTTCTGCACCAGAACCAGATTGGAGTAGCGGCCCATCAATTCGGCACACAGGGTGTTGCGCACAAGGTCGCCCATCTCGTTGGTGCACTGGAAATCAAAATACACGATGCGGTCTCCCGGCTCCATGTGCACGTCCAGCAGCCTGCCGCCGGTGAGATGCTTGCGCATCAGCATACAGAAGGAGGGCGGCGTCTCCGGGTTTTCAAAGCTTTCTTCGGTCAGGCACACGCGGGCGGAACCGCTGCGGGCCGAAAGCAGCAGCGCATAGGTATCCGTGCGGGTGCGCAGGGTGAGCACCAGCTCATCACGGGTGGGTTCAAATAGTTTTGCGATCTTGGCGTCGGTCAGCGTTGCTTTGAGCTCTGCTGCCGTAAGGGCCAGTGTCGCGGCATCCAATGCCATAGTGTTTACCTCATTTAACGATTTTAAATGGCCGCCGCATTCGCTTTGGCCATAATCAGCGGAATTTTTATTTGTATTTGTAATTCGGCAAAGCCTGCGGGCTTTGCCGAATTACTCTTTCACAGAAGAGGCTGCAGCGGCGATCTTCATCTCAGCCGGAAAATCGCTGCAAGAAAAAGCAGCGGCTTTCCCTCACAAATACGTATACGGGTCCCGGTTCTCGGTGCTCACCAGCACTTCCAGCTCCGGCAGGGCGGCGCGCAGCTTTGCAGCCACGGCGGCAGTCACCGGAAATTCGGTGGCATAGTGGCCCGCCGCAATGAGCGAAAGGCCCAGCCGCTTGGCATCGATGGCGTGGTGGTGGTTGGCTTCGCCGGTCAGCAGGCAGTCCGCGCCCATAGCAATGGCATCTGCAAACAGGCTTCCGCCCGCACCGCTGATGACCGCCAAGCGCTTGACCGGCTTACCCGCATCCACAAACTTCACCTGCACCGCCGGGCCGTTCTTCGACTGGTTGCAGCGCGCAGCAAGCTCCTGCTTTGCCTTGCGGGCAAGCTTTGGAACCGCGATTTCTTCAATGGCTCCCACACGGCCGCAGCCCTCGGCAAAGGTTTCCATATTCTTCATGTCAAAGATGCCTGCCAGCACTTCGTTCACGCCGCCCTCGGCAGCATCCAGATTGGTGTGCATACAGATGGCAGAAATGCCTGCCTGCACCAGCTGGAAAGGCACATCCTGCGGGCCGATCTTTTTGAGCGGATCAAAAATGACCGGGTGGTGGGACACGATCATCTCACACTGCTTTGCGGCGGCTTCGGCCACCACTTCGGGGGTGATGTCCAGTGCTGCCAGCACCCGGTGCATCTGCCCGCCGCAGTCCACCAGCAGGCCGGGATTATCCCAGTGTTCCGCCAGTTCCAGCGGCGCGATGGCCTGCATTGCTTCGTATACCTGCCGTACTGTTGTCATCCTTCTGTCCCCTCTTTTAAAATTGCATCGATCTCGGCGGCAAGCGGACTGCCATCCGGCACGCCAAGGCGCATCCGGGGCAGCTTTGCCTTCTGCCAGTCGGCGTAGCCTTTTCCCCCAGGCCACTCTCCCGTACTGCCAAACAGGCACTCGGCAAAGGTGGGCGCATACACCCTGCCGGTGTACTCCGCCGCCATCACCGCGTACCAGCGGCCCGCCGCCTGCACCGGGCGGTCGGCTGCAAAGGAGAAGCCATGCTCCCACAACCAGCGGCGCAGCGCGTCGTGGCGGGTGGCCGGGATCATGATGATCCGCGGCCCTCCCACGGTGAACACCCATGGGGCTTTCTCTAAAATTTCCCAAGTGGTCTGGGCGGAAACGCCCGCCAACACGATGCTGCCTACTTCGTTCTCCGTAAGCACAGAAAGACCGTCGCCAAGCCGAAGCTCAGCGCGGTCTTTACAGCCTGCATGTTCCAGCGTCTGCTCTGCCTTTGCCAGCGGGCCGGGCCGCAGGTCGGCACCGATCACCTTCGGGTATTTTCCCGAAGCCGCCAGCACCGCCGTCAGCTTGCCGTGGTCGCAGCCGATGTCCGCCACCGGCTCTCCCGGCCGCACAAGCTCTGCGGCGGCAGCCAGACGCGCATCCAATGTGGGCAGCAATTTATGCCTTCTTTGCGGCCAGATGCTCGTTCAGCTTCTCGATCAGCTCATCGCAGTCCACGCCGTGGACAGCACAGGCCTCCTCGATGCTCTCGCCGCGGGATGCAGGGCAGCCCAGGCAGTGCATGCCGATCTCCATGAAGTAGGGAGCGGTGGTCTGGTCCATATCCAGGATATCGCCGATGATGGTCTCGCGTGTCACCTGCTTTGCGTCCTTGTGTTCTTCCTTCTTGAGCATATTGAAAATATCAAACATGATGTTTTTCCTTTCCTGTTGGGTAAAATCACGGCATAACCTACCGTTCTTCTATACTATACCCTAAACCGGTACTGTTTTTCAAGTATCTGCTGGGATTTTCAGCGTTTACTGGTAATTCTTATCCAGCGAGAAGCCGCGCCCGCTCACCTCGGTCACATGGCTCACGATCATAAAGCAGGTGGGGTCGATGGCATGGGCCAGCTTTTCCAGCTTCGGCAGCTGGCGGTTGCTCACGATGCTCAGCAGCACCTGCTCCGGCTCGTGGCTGTAGCCTCCCTCGCCATGCAGCACGGTCACACCGCGGTCCAGCTGGGTGAAGATGGCCTCACGGATATCATCGGCGTGCTGACTGATGATCTTTACCTCGGTGCGGGTAGTGCCGAAGATGAGCACCTTGTCCAGCACCACCGTATACACGATCACCATCACGATGCCGTACAGACACTGCTGCAGCGGGCTGAACGCCGCCTGCAGGCAGAGGATGAGCATATCGAACACCAGCATACTGGCCGACACCGGGATGTGGAAATATTTGTTCAGCACCAGCGGAGGGATGTCCATGCCGCCGGTGGATGCGCCTGCCCGGATGGTGATGCCCAGCGAAATGCCTACGCCGAGGCCTGCAAAAATGGTGTTGAGCACCAGATCATCGGTGAGCACAAAGCCTGTGAACACCCGCTCCCACAGGGCCAGAAACAGGGGGCTGAGCACGGTGCTGGCAATGGTGGTGATGGCAAAGCGCCGCCCCAGCAGCACCCAGCCCACCGTAAGCATGGTCATGTTGATGACGAACAGCACACCGGACACCGGCAGTCCCAATGCACGGTTGATGCCCAGTGCGATGCCGGTGGCACCGCCGGTGATCAGGCCTGACGGCACAAGAAACAGCACCACCGTGAGCGCATACAGTGCATTGCCCACGATGATGGACAGCGAATTGAATGCGATCTGCTGCTCATATGAAAGCTTTATCATCTTTTGTCCCTCATTCTTGAATTTCTTTCTTCTATGATAACGAAAAAATCCGCATTTATCAAGCGTTTCGCCCATAAATGCGGAATAATCCCGGAATAAATTACATTTTGTTGTTTACTGCGCAGAGGTCTCCTGCACCGGTTCCTCGTCCTCCAGCAGACGCAGACCGGCGGTATCCGTCACCGGCAGCGAGAACACGATCGCACCCGCCTTTGGCCCGGCACCGTCCATGATGGCTTTCATGATGCGTTTCTTTTCCGGCGTGCGGGCCACGATGAGCACCAGCTCCTTTTCGTTCACCAGCTCCACGCCAAGGAACTGGGCTGCGCCTTCCATGCCGGTACCCTTGGCGTGGATCACCGTGCCACCGCCGGCACCTGCTGCACGGGCGGCATCCATAATGGTGCCGGTGTGGCCCTGATTGGCAATTACCAGCAGCAGTTCGTAACGGGTATCCTTCAAGGTGCTCTCCTCCTTCAATGTCAGCGGCTGGTGCTGGGTGAGGAACATCAGCGCCCTTCTGCCGCCGATGCTGCTCAGCGGCACCGTGAATGCAATGCCGGTGCCCGGCACGTCGATGCGCATTTTGCGGCGCAGGTCTGTCCGGACGGCCTTCCATGTATCCTCTGTCACCACCGCCAGCAGCACGGCCTTCTCGGTCTTTTCCAGTCCCAGCGTGGCCAGAGTCTCCCGCACCGCTGTGCCGCTGCCCACCGTGCGCAGGTTCACATCCACGCCGCGCTGCTGGTACAGCTGCAAAAAGGCATCGGTGGAGCGGCGGTCGGTGATGGTCACCATCAAAAACAACGAACTCATGCCGAGCCCTCCTTACAGTTCAATGATATCATCGTCCGCCAGACCGGCAAAGGCCGCACCCATGGCCGCAGGCTGCAGCCGCCGGGCCTTGCGGGTGCGCAGCTGTGCCACAAGGCCCATCAGCTGCACCGTAATGAGCGGGGTCATGGCCACCATGGCCACCACGCCGAAAGCGTCGGTGACGATATTGCCGCCCACGGCCACGCAGGCACCCTGTGCCAGCGGCAGCAGGAAGGTGGCTGTCATGGGGCCGGATGCCACGCCGCCCGCGTCAAATGCAATGGCGGTGAACAGCTTTGGCACCACAAAGGAGATGCCAATGGCAAACACATAGCCCGGCACGAGGAACCACAGGATGGAAACGCCGGTGAGTACCCGCACCATGGCAAGGCCCACCGAGATGGAAACGCCTGCCGAAAGGGCTGTGCCCATGGCCTTGGCCGAAATGGCACCGTCGGTCACCTCTTCCACCTGCTTGTTCAGCACATAGACGGCCGGCTCGGCCTTGACGATGAAGTAACCGATGAGCATTCCAATGGGAATGATGATCCAGCGGAAGCTCTGCCCGGCCAGCACCTGACCCAGATAATTACCGGCGGGCATAAAGCCCACATTTGCGCCGGTGAGGAACAGCACAAGGCCCACGTAGGTATACGCAAGACCCACCGCAATGCGGCCCAGCGACCGGCGGTCCATGTGCAGAGCCACAAATTGAAAAATGCCGAACATCACGATGATGGGCAGCAGCGAGACAGCGATCTCTTCCAGATACGTAGGCAGGCTGACATGGAACAGCTGCCACAGCTCCACCGAGTCGCTCACCTCCGGCAGCACCGGCGGGATATAGGTGCTGTCCGAGGCGCGGAATACGATGCCCAGAATGAGCACGGCCAGAATGGGGCCGATGGAGCACATGGCCACCAGACCAAAGCTGTCGTCCGCCGCGTGGCGGTCGCCGCGGATGGACGAAACACCCACGCCCAGCGCCATGATGAAGGGCACAGTCATGGGGCCGGTGGTCACACCGCCGGAATCAAAGGCCACAGCAAGAAATTCCTTGGGCACAAACGCCGCCAGAAGAAAGATCATGCCGTAGAACAGCACCAGCAGCTTTGGCAGCGAGATGCCAATGAGCATACGCAGGAAGGCAAACACCAGAAACAGGCCCACGCCCGCCGCCACCGATAAAATAAGGGTGCGGTTCGGGATGGAGGGCACCTGATTTGCCAGCACCTGCAGGTCCGGCTCCGAAATGGTGATGAGGAAGCCCAGCAGAAAGCCGATGCCCAAGATCACCGGCAGCTTCCGGCTTTTGGTGATCACCGCACCCACGCGCTCGCCCATGGGGGTCATGCTCATCTCCGCGCCCAGTGTGAAGAACATGATGCCCACCACGATCATGGCGGCCCCCAGCAAAAAGCACAGCAGGATGCTGGGCGACACCGGCGCAATGGTAAAGCAGAGCACCAGCACGATGGCTGCAATGGGCAGCACTGCCTGTAGCGCTTCCAATAGTTTTTCCCGCAGTTTCGGGAGGGATGCTTTCAGGATAGCGTCCACCGCCTTTCGCCGTTTTATATCCAGTTTGTACAAATCACAAACAAGTATATGAATAGTATACAAGGCAAAAGCCGCCCCGTCAACAAACGGAGCGGCAAAGATCGGCAAAGACGCAAAAGCTTTACAGTTTCTTCCAAGTTTGTCTTTATTTCGTCAGATCTCCTGCTTTGCCAGCACGTCCGAGGTGGGGGTCTGGAACACCGGGATATTGGCATAGGGGTCAGCCACTTCTTCTGCAGGCAGGCTCTTCATGTAGGCATCCATGCTCTCGGCCACCTTCTTGGCCACAGCCACCGCCTCCACCACGGTGCGTGCGCCCATCACGGCATCGCCGCCGGCAAACACGCCCTCGCGGGTGGTGCTGCCGTCCTCGCTGACGGTGAGCAGACCCTTCTGGTTGGTCTCGATGCCGGTAGTGGTCTTGACGAGGTTGCTCTCCGAACCCTGGCTGACCGACACGATCACGCCGGTGTGGGGGTAGAAAATCTCACTGCCCTCCACCTGAGTGAACCTGCCATCTTCGCCCTTGACGGTATCGCGGCAGATCAGGCCGTTCTCGCGGATCTCCACCGGTGCTTTGCAGAAGCGGAAGCCCACGCCCTCCAGCTTTGCATAGCTCACCTCGTATTCGGAAGCACTGATGCAGCTCTCGTCGCGGCGGGCATAGCAGGTGACGTGGCGGGCACCGTTGCGGATGGCGGTGCGGGCGCAGTCCATGGCAGAGTTGCCCACGCCGATCACGGCAATATCATCGCCCAGACGGAACGCCTTGGAGTTTGCCAGATAGTCGATGCCAAAGGCCACATTGCCCAGCGTCTCGCCCTTGATATGCATGGCGTTTGCCTTCCACAGACCGGCACCGATGAACACGCTCTTGTAGCCGTCGCGGAACAGATCATCGATGGTGATGGTCTTGCCGATGGTGGTGTTGGGCCGCACCTTGATGCCCTTCAGCTCCAGATGGCGGTACTGGAAATCGTCCAGCACGCTGTCCGGCAGGCGATAGTTGGGGATGCCGTAGCGCATGACACCGCCAATTTTATCGCGGGCATCAAAGATGGTCACATCGTAGCCCCAGCGTGCCAGCAGCACCGCAATGGTCAGGCCCGCCGGGCCGGAGCCAACGACTGCCGCCTTCATGCCGTTTTTGGGGGCAGGGCCGGCGGTCATTTTGTTGGCGTAGGTCGTGGAAATGTAGTCTTCAATAATGGAGAAGTGCACCGGGTCGTGGCTTGGCATCCGGTTGCGCACACAGTGGCCCTCGCACTGGTTCTCGTGGTTGCACACCAACGCACAAACGGTGGTCAGCGGGTTATTCTCAAACAGCATCCTGCCAGCTTCGTCCATCTGGTTTGCCTTGAGCAGCCGAATGACCTCCGGGATGTTGGTGTGGATGGGGCAGCCCTGCTGGCACAGCGGCTTTTTGCAGCCCAGACAGCGGTTGGCTTCGTCCAGAACGTGAAGTGCCATGAAGTTTCCTCCTTATTGCATGCGGTTTTCTGATTCCGTTCTCATTTGTTGTATCCAACATTGCATTGCTTTAATCATACACCACAAACCGTCCGGGCACAAGTGTTTCTGAATAAAATTTCTTCGATTATTTTTTGTCAATTCGTCAAAAAGATAATTTTTTGACGATATGCTCTGCCCATCGGCCCGGGCACCCGGCGGCACAGTGCGCCAAAATCGCTGGCTCCTGCCTGTGCCGCCGCCATACGGGCGCAGGCATCGTTTTCTTTTTCCAGCTTTGCCAGCGAGTGGCTCAGCGGCAGGGATGCATGCTTCAGCAGCGGAAGTGCTTCCCGCCTTGCCCCCAGCAAATGCAGATACGGCGGCAGGGCAGGCACGGTCTCCGCCGTATAGCCCAGCGCTGCATCCATGGCAAGGCGGCGCATCCGGGCCCGGGGGTAACGCACAGTGGTCAGCGCGTCCAGCAGCTGGGGCAGGCCGGTGCAGCTGCGCACGGCGTTTTCCAGCCGGTGGTCCAACCCCTCGGAAACGCCCCGCACTGCGGCAAAAGGTTCCGGTCGTGCACAGGCCGCCCGCAGCAGAGCCAGCTCACACCGGCCCGCGGCGGCATAGTCGGTATACATTCCGTCGATTTCCGCTTTTTTATACAGCTCCAGTGCTTTTTCCGGCACATAAGGAGTCAGCGCATCCGCGCCCTGCTCTGCCCAGAGGGCGCGCAGCGCGCTGGCACTGGCAAACTGTGCGTGGCCGCTTTCGGCAAGGGCCTGCCCGTGGCCCGCCCCCACGCGGGGCAGCGGCACCGGGGTCATGGGTGCCTCCTGTTCCAGAATGGCCTTGCAGTATTCCACTGCCAGATTGTTGTTGGGCTTATCCAACAGCGCGGCCAGTGCCGTGCCAGGGCAGAGCGCTTCCACCGCCGCCTGCCGCGCCGCCGCAAAGCTGCGGGCACCGGCTGCAAGCTGGCGCTTCAGCTCGGTGCGGTAGGCCTCGCTGTTCAGTACCCGGGCAGCTTCCATCAGCAGGGCTGCGTCCGGCGTCTCTGCCCCGAACACCAGCGCATCGCACCCGGCGGCGGCAAGGATGCGCACCCCCGCCCGGGCAAAAGCCTCTGCCCCCGCACAGGCACAGGGCGCAGGCAGCGCAAATATCAGATCTGCCCCGCATTGCAGTGCAGCCTGCACCCGCACCGCTTCCGGCAGCAGCGGCAGTGCGCCGCGCTGGGTCAGCCCGCAGCTCATGGCCACCGCCACATGCTGTGCTCCCAGCGCTTTTGCCTGCGCCAGCTGCCATGCATGGCCGTTGTGAAAGGGGTCGTACTCTGCAATGATACCGGCAAATTTCATAGATAAGCTCCTCTGCAGGGCTGCTGCGCCCTCGGAAAGATTGTTAAATTTATATCGTATATACAGAAAACTGCAGTGGTTTTGCGCATTTGTGGGCAGGATGTACAAAAACCTTGTACACAAGCTTTACCGCTTTGCCCGGGTTGCGGCTTGAAAAGCCGCCCACCCTATTATATAATAAACACAGGAATCTGTAAAATTCTGTCCTCAGGTTTAAAAAGAGGACAGACCAAAAACATACAGGAGGCAACACAGATGAAAGTTCTGGTTATTAACTGCGGCTCTTCTTCTCTGAAGTATCAGCTGATCGATATGGACGGCGAGAAGGTGCTGTGCAAGGGCCTTTGCGAGCGCATTGGCATGGAAAGCAGCATGATCACCCATGAGGCAAACGGCCACAAGGCCACCACGCCCGCCATCTTCCCCACTCACACCGAGGCATTTGCCGAGGTCGTGAAAAAGATGACCACCGGCGAAGGCAAGTGCATCAACGACGTCAGCGAGATCGATGCCATCGGTCACCGTGTCGTGCACGGCGGCGAGAAGTTCAAGGAGAGCTGCCTGATCACCGACGAGGTCATCGAGACCATCCGCGAGCTGAGCCCTCTGGCTCCCCTGCACAACCCCGCCGGCATTCTGGGCATCGAGGCCGCACGCAAGGTGTTCGGCAACATCCCCATGGTGGCTGTGTTCGATACCGCTTTCCACAGCACCATGCCTCCGAAGGCTTATATGTACGCCATTCCGTATGAGTACTACGAGAAGTACGGCGTGCGCCGCTACGGCTTCCACG
>UMFX01035715.1_pt1 | contig 11120 bp, 12 predicted proteins | sample 1965131 | NCBI WGS metagenome assembly UMFX01 (sample SAMEA4836058, study PRJEB28245) | human gut metagenome | biome: gut microbiome; material: fecal sample | place: Denmark | collected 2008 | reverse complement strand
CAGCCGTTACTTCCAGGATGTTCAATCCGCTCTGCCGGAAATGCCTATCACCAGCAGTATCTATGCGGTAGAACGGTTTATCCGGCGAGTCAAGGATGAGAGCTACTTTGAGGAGGCTGCGTGATGGAGATCCGAAACGAACTGCGTTACCTGTTATCGGTGGGCCTGTGGGAACGGATGGCAGCTGACGGCCTGCTGACCAAAGAAGAACTGGCCAGGGCCAAACGGCTGTCCGTGGAGCGGTACCGGCCCGGAACTGTTTGGGAATAGTGCTGGCTATTCCCGCAGGGGTGTGGTATGGTTTCGTTGCCAAAAAAGATGGAAGGAGACGAATGAGAAATGGCTGAAGTACAAGTAATCCCACCCAAGGCAGTGAGACCAGACACCCTGCGGGTAGCAGCCTATTGTCGGGTCAGCTCCGACTCTGCGGACCAGCTCCATTCCTACGCCGCCCAGATCCGGGCCTATACGCAGGCGATCAACGCCCACGATGGCTGGGATCTGGTAGACATCTACGCAGACGAGGGTCTGACCGGCACCCGGATGGATAAGCGTGAGGACTTCAACCGCCTGATGGCAGACTGCCGGAAGGGCAAGATCGATAAGATTGTGGTCAAGTCCATCTCCCGATTTGCCCGAAATACCCGTGACTGCCTCGCCACCCTGCGGGAGCTTTCCGCACTGGGTGTGACCGTCAAGTTTGAAAAAGAGAATATCGACACTGGAACGCTCACCTCAGAACTGATGGTGAGCGTTTCCGCTTCTCTGGCCCAGGAGGAATCCATCTCCATCTCTAAAAACCAACGTATGAGCTATCAGCGCCGCATGGAGCGTGGGGAGTTTATTACCTGCTCCGCACCATTTGGATACCAAATCGTTGATGGTAAGAATCTCGCAATCGTAGAGGACCAGGCAGAGATCGTAAAGTGGATTTTTGCAGCCTATCTAAAAGGATATAGCTCCGAGTGGATCGCCCGGGAGTTAAGCGAGAATGGGCCTGCCCCCCTTCATGGTGGACAAATATGGCATCAGCAGACCATTCGCAAGATGTTAACAAACGAGAAATACATTGGAGATGCTCTCTGCCAGAAAACCTACACAACCAACACATTTCCATATCGCAGGAAAGACAACCATGGCGAAGCGGACCAATATTATGTAGAACATACCCACCCTGCCATCATCAGCTATAAGGACTTTCAAAAAGTTCAGGAACTGCTGAAACGGCGGGCAGAGCGACAGTCGATTCCACATGATCAGACTCCGCTTGCTCAGAAAATCATCTGTGGACAGTGTGGGACGCTATACCTGCGGAGAATTTCGAAATCTGGATATGTTACCTGGGTATGCCGCAAGCATGACAGAAAGGCCGCCGACTGCCCCAATGGAAGGATCAGGGAGGGCAGCATCCATACGGCATTCCTTCGGATGTACCACAAGCTGCGAACCCATGACGGCATCGTGCTGGCACCTGTGCTGAGGCAAATGGAGGCCTTGTCAGATGCCCTGCATCGCGGCAACCCGGCCATGCTGGCGGTCAACACAGCCATCGCTGCGGCATCCGAGCAGAGTTACCACCTCACCAAGCTGCACACGGCAGGTCTCCTGGACAAGGCTGCCTTATCCACAAAGCAGGCGGAACTCAACGCCAAGCTGACAGAACTGCGCCGGGAGAGGCGAAAGCTGCTTTGGAATGAGGATATTGATGAACAGGTGGATGCACTTCGCCTAACGATCGATACCATCCGAAATGGTCCGGAGACTCTGTCCAGCTTTGACGAAGCCCTGTTTACCAAGCTAGTGGAACGAATCGTTGTAGATACTCAGGGCACCATCCGCTTTCAACTATATGGCGGATTTGAATTCCAAGAGACGCTGGAGGCGTAGGCAATGGCAAATCGGAAGATATTGTATGGCTACCAGATCATACACGGCGATCTGGTCATCCAGGAGGAGGAAAGACTCACTGTTCAAAATATATTTACCACCTATCTGGCCGGGTTATCCTATCAGGCACTGGCAGACCGGATGAATGCAGACAACATCCCGTTCTCTCAGGAATCGCCGCTGTGGAACAAGCACAAAATCAAGCGAATGCTGGAAAACTATCGCTATGCCGGGGAAAATGGATACCCACCCATTATTGACCAAGATACCTTCCAGCAAGTGCAGGAAAAGATCTCAGAAAAGACAAGTGGGAAGTTTCCACGCCGGACGGAATCGGATGGCTTATGGCAAAAGCTGCGAAGCGGATGCTGTCAGACTCGCCTGCTCCGAACCGGAGGGCCAATCGGGCATACCGGAAACGTCCATCTGAAATGTTCTGCCTGCAGAAACGCATTTGTTGTCAGGAAGGAGGAATTGCTTGCGCAGACGGCACGGCAGCTTGCGGCACATGAAAAGTCCGTATGTAAGCCATACGCGCCCTCTGCGGAGGCCGTTCGCCTGGCCAACGCTATTAACCGGGCGTTGGAACAGCCAGGAGACGGTAAGGAGGCTCTCTCCCACATCCTGCAAGGGGCAGCTGCCCGGTATGCCTGCTGTGATGATGGTGTGGATACGGCTGTAAGTCAAACGCAGCCCGACCAAATCGACTGGGAGCGCTTCGAACGAATGGTCTCCCATATCATAATCGGAACAGATAACGCAATCACCGTACACTTTTGATTAGGAACAGAAAGGACAGCAAAATGGAACAATCATCACTGGAACGCACCGTCCACCGTATTCCGGCATCACGGTCCAATGTAGCAAGCAACAAGACGAGGCTCCACGGCAGGCAGCGGGTGGCGGCTTACTGCCGGGTCAGCACCGACAGTGAGGAGCAGATCAACAGCTACACCGCCCAGAAAGCCTACTACACCCAGAAAATTGAGGAGTCCCCAGATTGGGAACTGGCCGGGATCTTCGCGGACGAGGGGATCACCGGAACCAGCATGAAAAAGCGCAAAGAGTTCAACCGGATGATCACCGCCTGCAAGCGGGGCGGGATCGACCTCATTCTCACAAAGTCTCTCTCCCGTTTCGCCCGGAACACCGTAGACTGCCTGGAGACGGTGCGGATGCTGAAGGCCAGGGGGATCGGGGTCATCTTCGAAAAGGAAAATATCAATACGCTGACAGAGTCCAGCGAGTTCCTCATCACTCTGTTCAGCGGATTTGCCCAGGCCGAGAGTGAATCACTCAGCTCCAATATCCAGCTGGGTATCCGGATGGCAATGAAAGAAGGAAAGGTCAACTTCCACTACAGATCCATGCTGGGCTACCAAAGAGGAGCGGACGGTAAGCCGGAGATCGTACCGGAGGAGGCCGAGGTGGTGCGGCGGATCTACCGCCGGTACCTGGAGGGCTGCAGTGAGGGCCAGATCCAGAGAGAACTTACCCAGGATGGGATCGCCACCGCAAAGGGTGTCAAGGCATGGTCCCATCAGATCGTGCATAACATCCTCACCAACGAAAAGTATGTAGGGGACGCCCTGCTGCAAAAGACCTTCACCACAGACTGCATCAGCAAGAAGGTCAAGAAGAATACCGGCGAGTTGCCGCAGTATTACATCAAGGACAACCACCCTGCTATCATCCCACGGGACATCTACCAGCGGGTACAGGAGGAGATGGCACGGCGGACCAGCAAGCGAAAGATTCTGCAGAAAAGCGGAAAAACAGAACAGGGCAAGTATTCCGCCAAGTATGCGCTCAGTGAGCGGCTGGTCTGTGGGGAGTGTGGTTCCCCCTATAAGCGGTGTACCTGGGCCAGAAATGGCGTCAAACGGATCGTCTGGCGGTGTGTCTCCCGGTTGGAATTTGGGAAAAAATACTGCCATAACTCGCCTTCCATGGCGGAGGACAAGCTGCATACCGCAATTCTCACGGTGCTTAACCGGGTAGTCGAAGCAAGCGATGGCCTACAGGATGAACTGGCAGAGACGCTCCGAATGGTATGTACCCCGGAAGGGGGCGGTAACAACCTATTGGAATTGGAGCATGAACTGGAAGCCCTGACCGCACAACAGAACGCCCTGTTGGATCAGGCGTTAGCCAACATGGAGGATCTGACGATAGCAGAGCAACTCAAGACCCTGCTGGAAGAAAAGCAGAACCTGCAGACACGGATCGATGCGGCGAAGAAAGAGGCAGCCAACAGAATCAACGAGGACTCACGTATGGCAGAGTACGCAACTTATCTGGAGGAACATCTCAATGGCTTTCCTCACTATGATGACGAGGTCGTTCGCAAGATGATTGAACGGGTCACTGTAGTCGATGTGGAAACAATCCGGGTCAAGTTCCGATACAGCGATTTGGAGATTGAACAGTCCGTATGCTAAAATAGAGACAAGGAGCGATTTACTTATGGAAATTTTTATAACAGGAGATACACATGGAGATTTCTGCCGGTTCCGGCCCGACATCTTCTATGAGCAGGAACACATGACCAAGGAGGATTTGGTTCTGGTCTGCGGAGACTTTGGTGGAATCTGGTACGGTGATCCACGGGATGATGCAGGACTGGACTGGCTGGATAGTCTGCCCTACACCACGGCCTTCGTGCTCGGGAACCACGAAAACTATGACGCTTACAAAGACTACCCCAAAGAAGAATGGCATGGTGCACACATCCAGAGGATACGTCCCTCCGTTCTGCACCTCATGCGAGGTCAGGTATATGAGCTCAATGGCAGGAAGTTTTTTACCATGGGCGGCGCTTCCTCCCATGATATCCAGGACGGCATCCTGGAACCGGACGCTCCTGACTTCGAGGAAAAGTTCCAGCAACTCGAACAGCGCGGTGCGCTGTTTCGTGTGAACCATCGTTCCTGGTGGGCCGAGGAACTTCCCAGCGAAGCAGAGTATCTGGAAGCCAGAGCAAATCTGGAGCATGTCCACTGGAATGTGGATTACATCATCAGCCACTGCTGCCCCTCCAGCATACAGGATGTGTTCAGCGGAGGAATGTTCAAAAAAGACGCACTGACCGAGTTCTTCGACGAAGTGCGTCAGAAATGTACCTTCCAGTACTGGTTCTTCGGCCACTATCACAGCAATATGGTGATCGAGAAAAGATATGCCATGCTATATGAGCAGATCATAAGACTGAAGTAAGACAAAGGGCTGTGCTGACGCACGGCCCTTTTTTCGCCTCTGTTTGCACACGGCTTTGTCAGTATGTCATATGGGGGTTCGGAAATGGCTTGAAAAAAGCGCAGAAAAACAAAAACACAAGTTGCGCAAAACCCTGAATCCATTGAGCCGCAAGGCTTTCCAGGCTGTTGAAGCAGGGTTGTTTTTCGAACTGTAAAGTCGAAAAACAACCCTCTTCTTTTTCTCAAACCACTGATATATCTTAGTTTTTAAGTTTGCCGAAAAGGAACAGCTCATGAAAAAAGGATAAAATCCATCCCCCAATATATGTAACGACTCCGGATTTAGACACAGGATTTTTATATATCCTGTGTCTTTTTCTTTCCATAAAGCTCCTCAAAACGGATAGGAGTCTTATATGCCAGGGCCTGATGAGGCCTTACTTCATTATAAAAGCGCATGTACTCATCCACACTCTTTTGAAAATCAGCCAGAGAGGAATACTCTCGGCGGTACGCTTCTTCTTTCTTGAACGTTGCAAAGAAGGTTTCGGCCACAGCATTATCTCGAGGAGTGGCCGGTTTTGAAAAAGACTGCTTAACATCACATTTTCTTAGCAAGGTGCAAAAGCTTTCAGAAACATATTGGCTGCCCCGGTCACTATGAAATGTTAGTCCTGTTGGATTCCCACGGTACTCGTAGGCTTTGCGAAATGTAAAGGTGACTAATTGTGTGCTGGATTTTCGTGATACCCGGTAACCGACGACCCGTCGTGAAAACAGGTCAAGAATAACACACAGAAAAACTGGGTGCCCTTTGATTTTAAAATATGTAATATCGCTGACCCAAATTTCGTTTGGATGCTGGGTCTTAAACTCTTGTTTTACTAAATTACGCCTATGGTATTCTTGTCGTTTCATGTAGGTCTTTTTAGCATTTTCTCGAACACTCTCCAGGCCTAGTTCCTGCATAATCTGCCGTATTCTCTTTTTGCCGACATGGATTCCGTTTTCTGATAGGATTACACGAATTTTTTCTGCGCCAAATCGCTGCTTGCTGTCATCAAAAATCTGCTGTACCTGTAACATTAGGGCCTGTTGCTCTTCCTGGTACTTTGTGCGATCCGCTCTGCGAAAAATATGATTATAGAAAGTACCACGAGCAACATCTAACGCCTCACACAATTCATGGACATTGTATTGCTCAAACCCTTCATGAAGATCCTCTAAAATATCTAGTCGTTTCTTTAGTGGGACTTCAGCTAACAGGTTAGATAGACGAATGATTTGCAAAATGTGCTCTAACCGCTCTTTCTGGAACAAAATCTTCCGGATATCCATTGGCGGCATATTTTCTTTAGCTATACACGCTTCCTTGTCTTTGACCCATCGATAAATGGTACTTGGAGCAACACCGTATTCTTTTCCTATATATGCGAGAGGTTGACCACATTGATATTCAGAGATTATTTTCTGTTTTTCTTCTTCAGAATACTTTTTAGGCACGATCTTAGACACATCCTTTCTAGTCTAGATATGTCTATTTTATCTTCTAAAGTATTAAAAATGAAAAATTCATTGGGGATATCGGGGAAATCTTAACATAATAAATAAGATTAAAAGACAATCATTCATTACAGAGACCATCCTTACTGTTTATCTATCTAAAATTTTAGGATATTTGGGGTTCTGACCATTGTGCTGCTCAGGGAAAAATATTATACTGATTTCGACAGAAAGACTAAAATCAGGAGGGGCACAGATGGATCAAGAAAATATTTTTAAGGCGATTCAAAAATCTGTTACCAACACCCCGTTGATTCTGGTCGGCAGCGGTGCGTCCGCGCCCCATGGGTTGCCAAGCATGTATACATTGGGCAAGCATCTGATCGATCAACTGGGAGACAAGTATCATGGCACTCTTTGTTGGGACATTTTTGAAGAAAATATTACAGATGGTCAGGATTTGGAAAAGGCGCTCACAGGTATTGAACTTACAACCGAGGTGCTGGAGGACATCAGGCGTGAAACCTGGAATTTAATTTCCGGCAAGGATTTAGAACTGTTTGCACAACTTCTGTTCAGCCACAAAACCCTGCCTTTGACTCGGCTTTTAAAGAAATTCTATCAGGCTCACCCCAGACGGATCGATATTATTACCACAAATTATGACCGACTGGTCGAGTATGCTTGTGACCTGGCTGAGATTCCAGTGATGGTGGGATTTAATGGGCAGTATCTAAAACGATTTTCCGGCAGTTTTGCTAGTAAGGATGCAGTGAATCTGCTTAAAGTGCATGGTTCGTTGGATGTTTTTCGGGACGCGCATGGAGGGGTGGTATCGGCTTCCATGCTGTCAGAGCTTCCACCCGGGCTGGTCCCGGAACTCATTACGCCCGGATCATCCAAATATGCTGCTATTTTACATGGCACCCCCCGAGAACTACTATTAGCTGCGGACGAGCGCATCAAGCAGGCGAGATCGTTCCTTTGCATTGGATATGGGTTCAATGACTCTCAGATACAGGAGGGAATCCTAACGCGTATTCGGGCAGGCGTTCCCCTTGTGTTGATTACACAAAAGGTGTCAGATTCCGCTGCGCATTTGCTGGCCAACAATGCACAAAATTACATCACGATTCAGCAGGGACCTGAACCTGACAAAACAGAGGTCTGCATAAACCGATCCATCGAGGTCTTAGATGGAGAGTTATGGACCATTGATGGTTTTATGAGCATTATTGACTAAAGGAGTGAGATCATTATGGGCATATTCCCCTTTGATGAAATGAGTCCATTGGGACGGGTGCAGAGTGTGGATACCGCCAATGTTATCGTATGTGTAGAAGATCCTGCTCAGCTCTCCCAGTTACAGGTCAACCATTTAGTGGCAATTCGCTCCTCAAAAACGGGACAGGCCTTGATTGGTATGGTCAGCAAAATCATGCGTACATTTGCACAAGAGTTCGATGCGGAGATCGAGGAAGCCCTTTCTTCGGATATTGTAAAGATTACTTTGATCGGAACTCTTTTGGATAGAGACGGGCTGCGCAAGAATGTATTTAAACGCACCTTGGAATCTGTCCCGGAGATCGACTCCCAGTGCTTCCTGATGACAGAAGATGTGCTGACCACATTTATGAGCGTGATTTCAGGGGCGGATTCCGGGATGGAGCACCCTCTTTGCATTGGCCGCTATACGATAAATGACGGAGCGTTGGCTTGGTTGGATGGAAATAAGCTGTTTCAACGTCATGCGGTTATTGTGGGAAGTACTGGCTCCGGAAAATCCTATACTGTAGCGGCGTTAATTGAGAAAATTGCCGAGTTATCTTCCTGTAATGCGATTCTCTTTGATATCCATGGTGAATACACTCCGATTACAGGGGAAAATATTCATCATTATAAAATCGCCGGGCCGGTAGACAGTCCGTCCGACCACATCATGTTTCTGCCCTATTGGCTCTTGACCTATGAGGAGATGCTGACCTTGATGCTGGACCGGTCCGATGCCAACGCCCCTAATCAGGCCATGGTATTCAGTCAGGCTGTCATGGAAGGAAAACGCTCCTTGCTTAATGAATCCGGGCATTCGGACTTGTCCAAAACGATTACCTTGGATAGTCCTGTCCCATATAGAATGGAAGAGATTTTGCAGTTGCTGCAACACAAGAATAAAGAAATGGTGCCTGGGTCAGGAGGAAGAGAGAAGCAAGGTGACTTTTTCGGGAAACTTTCCCGGTTTATTCAGCGGTTAGAAGCCAAGGTGACTGACAAGCGGTTAAATTTTATGTTTGCTGATGATGAGGAACTTTTGGCTTTCAATTATATGGACAGTTTGTGCCAGTGTCTAATGTCTCCGGCAAGCAGGGGTGGTGGAGTAAAGATTATCGATTTTTCAGAAGTGCCATCCGATATACTTCCGCTGATTGTATCTCTTTTGGCTCGAATTGTCTTTTCTGTCCAGCAGTGGATGGTTCGGGAGCAGATCAGCCCTCTGGCAATTTTCTGCGATGAAGCACATCTATATATTCCAGCTTCGGCTCAGCTTGGAGTGGAACTATCCAGTCTACAAAGCTTTGAGAGAATTGCAAAAGAGGGACGAAAGTACGGGATTGGCCTCGTCATTGTGAGCCAAAGACCCTCTGAGGTAAATCGAACGGTATTAAGCCAAAGCAGCAACTTTATTGCAATGCGGCTGACAAATGCGGATGATCAGTCTGTGATTAAAAAATTACTGCCCGATAGTATAGGAAATTTTGCAGACTTATTGCCTGTTTTGGATATTGGCGAGGCCATTGCGGTGGGAGACGCCTCGCTGCTTCCAAGCCGGATTCTCATTGATGAACCAAAACAAAAACCTAATAGTGCTACCGTCAAGTTTTGGGATGAGTGGAGCCGAGATACTTTACCGGATGTGATTGGTGATGCGGTACAAGCCATGAGGCAGCAAGGCAGGTAATATCTGCATATCTTTTTCGGCAACAAAACACAAGTAATGATAATCCGAACTACATGATCCAAGTGGGTCATGTAGTTCGGATTTATCATTTCTATTGAGAACATATTATAGCATGTAGACGGCAAGGGCAGGAGCATCTCCGCTCTTGCCTTTTTCTATAAATCAATATATAATTACATAAATCGAATAAAGGAGGAGTATCATGTGAAAAAATCATGGTGGAAAGTTCCTTTATATTGTATGGTTGCAAGCTGGATATGCTTTCAACTGGAAATTCGTTTCTTAGGGAGATGGGCAATTGTGACGTTGCCTAATGGGAGCATATCATCGGATAATACCCGGTGGATGCTCATGTCTGCTGGCCTCTTCCTTGCGGTTGTCTGCATTGGCGGATTTTTCTTGTTCCGAAAAATGACACGCAAAGAAATTTTCTTCTCTTCTTCTGCCTTAGTCGCTTTGAATATCGTGTTAGGCATATTTACATACTTGACGCAAAGAATATTTACATCATTCACTATGCTTTGGAGTGAACTTTCGGAATGGGCCAGTGTGTTTTCTCAGATTGCATTTCAGTTCGGCTTAAACGAATGGCTGAGCGCCGCCATTATGTGGATATTACCCCCATATATTTTCCTCTTGTTTGGCAAGAAAGAAGTTCATACAGATTGATGAAGGGCGGGAGCATCGGTTAAGATGTTCCCGCCTTTGTTATACCTTGTCCTGTTGTCCGGTCTGCTGCTTTGCTTTCCACGCGGCGTATTCCCGCTGCCGTCCCCGTTTACGGGCGACGGAGGGTTCTTTTAAATCGGGGTTGGGGTCTGGGCAAGGAGGAGGATCGCCACAACGGCGACCGCAAAGCCCGCAGCAGCGGCCAAAACCGCGATGCCGGTCCGAAGCCGCTTTCCGGTGGCTCTGCACACCAGCCAGACACACACCATACAGGCTGCGGCTGCCAGCAGGGAGATTCCCAGCCCCTTCCACAGCCACGCAAGCTCATAGAACCATCTCATATCAACTGTCCTCCCCTCTCCGCACAGCCTGTTTCAATTCTTCAAGGTCATGGTCATCCGGATGGGCGAGGGCGCGGTCAAAATTCCGGATCAGTCCATCCAGATTGGGGGCCGGATTGGGCTGCTGCTTCATTTTTTCATACCGCTCCCGGACCGCCATGGGCATTTTACCCTGGCACATATAGGCGCCGATGATCGAATTGCTCTCATCGATGCTCTCCTTTACCCGATCCAGCACCTTTTGAAAATAAGCCTCGCTTTCGCCGAAGCCCGCCGTGCCAAACAGAAAAATTTTCTTATTTTTCAGACGTTTCAAAAGCGCAAGCGCTGCTTCATCCGCAGTTCCCTTATCGGTCCAGAAGCCAACATATAGCTTTTCGGATTTGATCGCACCGGCTTCGTCCGTGCCGAAATGATTGCACAGGTCCGCCGGAAGGCTCTCCCGGATCGCCTCAGCCAGCAATCTGGTATTTCCCGTTCTGCTGGAATAAATAATGGAGTAGCGTTCATCGTTCATAAGCGTATCCTCTCTTTGCTTTGATTGTTGGGATGATCCGGTGCGCGTCA
>UMFX01044550.1_pt1 | contig 11157 bp, 6 predicted proteins | sample 1965131 | NCBI WGS metagenome assembly UMFX01 (sample SAMEA4836058, study PRJEB28245) | human gut metagenome | biome: gut microbiome; material: fecal sample | place: Denmark | collected 2008 | reverse complement strand
CCGCCGAAGCCGTCTCATAAAGGCATTCGGCCAATGGCAGACCTTCATACATGCTGATCGCGATTCCGCCGCCAAAGAAAAGCATCACATACAGCATCAAAAGTGTAGCTGCATCGCGTATTACATGATTATCAATTCGCCTGTGAAATGCACTTACCGTATCTTTACTTCGAAATGTTGCAAATGCATTTAAGAGCAGCACTGCAATTGTCGTTGTCTTCATACCTCCGGCTGTAGAACTCGGCGATCCACCGATCAGCATAAGAATGATAATAAGTGTCTGTGCCGGTTCCGCCATCTTTCCGATATCTACGGTGTTAAACCCGGCAGTTCTCGGTGTCACCGCCTGGAAAAACGATGCAAGCAGCCGTTCCTCCATTGCAAGATTTTTAAAATTCCAAAAGAAAAAGAAAAGGCTCGGCAATAAAATAAGCACTGCCGTCGTCACGAGAACGATCTTGCTTTGCAGTCGATAGCGCCGGAAATGATATGTGTTCGTGCACACATCTTCCCATGTAAGAAAACCAATGCCGCCAATAATGATAAGCAGCATAATCACTACATTTACAAGAGCATTTCCCGCATACTGCAGGAGGGACGGAAACGTATTTTTCGTCGTTCCGAGAATGTCAAATCCCGCATTGCAAAATGCAGAAATAGAATGAAAGATTGACATCCAGATTCCCTTCACGCCAAAATCTTTTCCGAAAACCGGCAGCAGTAATACCGCTCCGATAAGCTCTACCAGAAATGTTCCTTTTAATATAAACTTCGTCAGTCGGACAATTCCTCCGATCCTTGGCGCTGCAATGGCATCCTGCATTGTCGTACGCTGCATAAGAGAAATCTTTTTCCCGGACAACAATGTGACCGAAACCGTAACTGTCACCACGCCAAGCCCACCGATCTGGATCAGTATTAAAACAACAAGCTGTCCAAAGAAAGACCAGTAGCTCCCCGTGTCCAGCACTGCCAGCCCAGTCACGCACACCGCCGAAGTAGAAGTAAATAAAGCCTTGTGAAATGGCGTAAATACTCCCTCCACCGAGGAGATTGGCAACGTCAGCAAAAACGCGCCAAATAAGATAACTGCGGCAAAACCCATCGTGATCAATTGAAACGGTGTAAAATGTCTTCCTATGTTTTTCATCATGTCAAATCCCTAATTTCTTCTATTAATGAGTCAAACAATATCTACGTATAGCTGTAGTATAATACTACACCTGTTTGAAATCAAGATAGCCAAAAAACTGCCACTTTGCGATTGAACCATCGTAAAAGCGACAGCTTTTCAATTTTTCCTATTATCTAGAATAACAACTGAAGTCCCATTGCGATCATCTACATGTAAGCACATGTCTTTGGGATCATCAGCAGACCCACCATTGGTTTTTTCTTGCTGAACAATGTAACCGGGATGTAGCATCCGAAAGAAAGGATGATGGCAGCTACCATTCTTGTCAAATAACATAAATATTTTTTTTCATCATCTCACTCCGCATTTCTCTTCAAACATTCATTCGCATTGTTACAAATCTTTTGAAATACCTGGATGCACATCTGCATCTCTTCTTCTGTTAATCCATTTAAAACATTTTTCGCAAATTGCTTCTGTGCGTTTTTCCCTGCTTCTATGATCGGAATTGCATCATCTAATAAAACGATCTCAATACGCTTCTTATTATTCGGACTTTGAATCCTGTCGACCAGTCTCTTCGTCTCTAAATCCTTCAGTGAGATCGAAACGTGTGACTTCGTCGACTTGCGGACCTTAACAATATCAGCCGCTGTATTAAACTATCGAAGAAGCACATCAGATCACCATTTTCCTCGTACTTCGGGATGACCTTTCTGTGCTTCCTCAACCAAATATGATATTAAATTTAAATGATGTTATTGTTATCCGTAAACAAAAAAGTGATTAACTTGTAAAGACCATTAGTTCTTTTTTCTCAGCATTAAGCTTCTTGTTATTCCGGCAATCGCAATGAGCATAAGAACTGCCCATAAAATCGGCTTGGAACTGTCACCTGTTTTAACCGAAGCATTCTTTTTGCTTTTCACTTTTATTTTTACAGTTGTTTTCGTCTTGTTTTCTTTATCCTTACCTGTATTTGTATCTGTTCCACCACTTGATGGCTTCTCCGGCTCTGTCGTTTCGCCTGGCTTCTCCGGCTCTGTTGTCTCTCCCGGTTTTTCCGGCTCTGTCGTCTCGCCCGGCTTTTCTGGCTCTGTCGTCTCGCCCGGCTTTTCCGGCTCTGTCGTCTCGCCCGGTGCATTTGCATCTACCGGATATAAAGAAAGGTTCGGCACAGTCAGAATATCTCTCCAATATGTATCATTATCATAATCGATATCATTTACATTTTCTCCATCGATCAGATTTCGATTCGTTGTTCCTGCAAGCTTCACATTATCTGCCAACGCTTTTCCCGGTGTACTTGATTTGGAAACAGAAGCGCCGCCTTCTAAGTATGCATTTGCTACGGAAATCATTCCCGTACCGCTCACTGCATTTCCACCTTCTCCAAAATGTCCATCGCCACCGACGCAGATGAGTTTTCCTTCTCCGGTAATGGTTCCACCATTTAGCTCAACTGCTGTTCCGCCATTTGATGTAGTTGCATCTTTCCCACCGCCAAAGACAGCAAGTACAGCATCTTTTTCCAGAGTAAGTGTGCCATTAACTTTCAGTCCCCTCTGGCCGGTATAGCTTTTTCCTGTGGCAGCATCTGTTCCGGTAGGTGCCTCATCGCCGCGCACGAATACCTTTCCTTTCAATGAAACATTTCCATTTACAACAACGACCGGTTCTGTATTGTGACGCGCACTTGATCCATTGGCAATGTTGTTCGTATTCGAGTAAATTTTTGCATTTTCCAATGTTGCACCATCCTGCAAGATCAGTTGACCATTAATGGACGCTCCGTTCAAAAACTCGCCTTTTCCATAGTCGTTATAATTCATGGAAAATGTTCCGCCATTTTGCACTTCTACAACTCCCTGAATGACAGAATCTCGAAGTGTGAGCTTTGCACCGTTCTCAACAATAATTTTCACACTGGATAAAATATCCATATTCACCAATGTCAGATTGCATCCTTTTGGCAAGATCAATGTCTGCTTCTGTGCAGTGCCCTCTGGTACAGCGTATCCAAGTTCTCCATATGTACCACTTGTATGGGACCCATACCACGCTTTTACATCTGCCGGAACAGTGACACTCTGATCACCGGAAGCATCTGTAAAGTTTTTAATTGCCCACGGCTCCATATCATACATATATTTTCCATCTGCCGTTTTCGTGCAGTTCGATAATACAAGCTGCTCTTTTAATGTTTCTTCTCCACCGAAAATGCGAAACGGCAGGCTGTTACTTGTTGCAGTATGTCCGTCTTCGTCTGTGATCGATACGCTGATATCATATGTACCTGCACTTGCAGGGGTTCCGGCTAACGTAAGGGAACCATCATGAACGGAATACACACCCGCCATCCCAGAATCATTTCCTTTGGATGCATCGTCGTGATTTACAATTATCACCGAAGACTCTTTGGATTTTATACGAATATCGCTTTCGCTCAAAAGTTTCCAATCATCTTTTGTCGGTTCCTGATCTGCATTTACAAGTGCTACCTCTACACTTGCATCACTGTTTTTATTTTGCGTCACATTCGTAGATGCACCACTGATCGCATCGTATCCTTTTTGATTTACAAGTGCCGACTCAAAGCTTCCGACTAGTCGCACGTAAAGCTTCATGTTATCGCCTGGCTTTGTATCCTGCGAAATTGTAAGCTTTCCATCCGCGATAGCAACTTTGAAAGCTAATGTTTTGTATCCGGTTGCCGTAATTGAAATCACATCACCATTTTTCAACGCTGCGGTCTGACTGTAGCTTTTCTGTGCAAATTCAACGGCGCCGTCCCGGATACGATATTTTCCACCCATAGAAGGTGTGAAACTATACGCTTCCCAGTCCGTGTCATTGACAGAGATTTTCGTGATCGCATCCGTATAATTTGCATCCGCAAATTTCAATTGCCATAATCCGTTGAACGAATCCTGCTTTACGGAAATGCTGTCAATGGTAATCTCTTTCTCTGCTGCCGATACGTTTACTTCACCTATTATCACACCTGTGATTAGCAATAATACTGCCAGCAGAAGTGTTTTGCATTTTCTCCTCATTCTCTTCAATAGTCTTTCCTCCATATATTTAGTTAGTCAATGCTAATCACAGATTAACATCATGCAGAGTTAGTGTCAACTAATTATTTTCTCAATAACGGTACGCGTACTCAAAAAGGAGCCCGTACCGCTCACGATACAGGCTCCCTTAATCTCCTGCCGCCATTGCCTCCGTCCCTGGCACCAATAACATTGACAGCACCATCGCCATACTTAATAAGATACTTATAAATTTCTTATTCATATTCATTCCTTCTTTCGGAAACAATTTGTAAACCTTAACATGCGTCCTTTAAGGTTTGTTTACTATACAAAAATGATAGCATATGCCCTTTGAATAATCACTTCAAATCAAACGTCTGTAAGACTTGGCGCGTGATGTTTCTTACGTTCTTTTTTATATTGATACATATCCTGATCCGCTCTGTCTTTGACAACTGCAATATCTTCATCTGAAAATGGAGCTGACCCGTAAGAAACGGTTGGGAAAAATGTGAACTTTCTTCGTTTCTCTGTCCACCGCCGCAGAAATTCCTGTTTGCATTCCTCTTCTTTCGCTCCGTTTTTCAGTAATACACAAAACTCATCCCCACCTATCCGATAACAATATCCAAAGTCTGCATATGCTTTTTTGATACATTCCGCAATATCTGCAAGGCAAAGATCACCTTTCACGTGACCATGACAGTCATTGACCTGTTTGAAATCATCCGCGTCAAACACCACCAGCACTCCTTTGTTGTATTTTACCTCCCTGGTCTGTTTCAAATAGCTGTTCTGATTCAAAAGTCCTGTGAGTGCATCCAACTGATTCCACATTTCATTGCAATAGATAAAATATAATACAGAAAGCAACGTAATACATAACCATGTTACATGAAGTTCAGGCAGTGCAATCTGAATGACTGTTTCCGCCATCACAAAAAGAATCAATGGATAGATCAGCATCCTGCTGCGATTCTGAAATTCTCTGGCTGTGACGATCGTAGATATCGAAAGATACAAAATTGCCCCAAAATACATGATGACATATATGTAAAAATGCGGACCACGTGAATAAATATTATCCACACTCACGGAGAATACCATTCCATATGGAATAGAAATCAACAGAAACATAAGATATGCGATCTCACAACACACTGCAATTCTGATCTTCCGTCGGAGAGCTGTTTTTCTGTCCAATACATACACAAGACAGATAGACACCGCCGGCGACAGGCCAAACCCCAGATAATTAGACACAATATTCATCCATCGGTATCCGGACGGCAAGCCATCCACAACCACTGTTATGACCTCCAGCACTGAAATTCCTGCGATCATAAGATAGGCCAGAAAAAAGCCACGCTTTTGTTTTTCGCTAAGCGATTCACTCAGATATGTGAGTATGCACATAAAGCATAAAACAAAAAGATCAATTGTAGTTAATACATAAAAATATCCATCCATTACAAAACTTCCCATTTTTTCATCTATCACTGCTTTTTCACAAATATTTGCTTTGTTTAACTGCAGCAAAAGACTCTGTTTTCGAATTCATAAACCCTAAACTATATTCTAACAAACTATGCATGAAAAAGATATACACTTTCACATCTACATGCAAAATCCATTGTCAAAAAAATAGATGCATAAGATTGCTCTTTTCTCATGCATCTACTTCATAACAGGAGCATTCATCGTATTCTGCCGTCACAACAGACATTGAATGTTACCTTTTTTATATCTCTTCAGCTTTCACTAACGTAATGGTCCCGTTATCCAGGCATTCCACAAATTTGTAGACCAGATCCGGGTCAAATTGTTTTCCTGCGTCCTGAAGAAGTTTCTCTCTTGCTACATTCAATGAGAAGGCCTTCTTATAACAACGTTTGGACGTCATGGCATCAAAGGAATCTGCCACACACAGGATACGTGCTGTCAGAGGTATATCCTCTCCTGCGATCCGTCGTGGATATCCTTTGCCATCATAACGTTCATGATGACCGATAACAGCCGGAATAACATAATCCAGAGAAGGCAGATGACGGATAATATCGATAGACGATTCCACATGTCCCTTGATTATTTCATACTCGTCGTCTGTCAGTTTGCCGGCCTTATTTAATACATACTCCGGGATACCAATCTTACCAACATCATGCAAAAGGGCTGCCTGGCGAATGATCTCCACCATATCTTCATTCATGCCAAGTGCTGTTGCAAGCGCTGTTGCATAATAGGCCACATTTGTGGAATGGCTGAATGTATAATGATCTTTTGCATCGATTGCTGCTGTCAGTGCATAGATGGTTGATTCATATTCCTGATAAATATGTGCCCGGTTTGTTGACACTATATTCTTGTTGGCATTGCGGAACATGGTATCAAAGACCTGGATCCCGTTCTTTCCACTGTGTTTCACATGGTAAACTGCAAGATCCACATTCTCCAGCAGTTCCTTCACATTTTTTGCCGCATAAGGTGCCGCACTGATTCCCGCACTGACCGTAATTGCTTTCAGCTTCATGTCTGTCCTGCGATTATTCATAACAGAAATCTGCTTTTCAATGGATTCCACCAGATTTCTGGCTGAGAAAAGATCATATCCCGGCAACAAAACAGCATATTCTTTTCCACCGTAACGTGCAGCATATCCGTTTTCTCCCACACTGCTCTGGATGATTTTTGCAATGCGCTGGAGACACAGATCACCTTCTTTTAAACCATACAGCTGATTATATAACTTAAAATCATCTACATTGATAATTGCAAGTGCCAACGAGGCATCTTTATTCTTTTCAAATTCTTCATAAAGTACTTCATGGAAATATTTTCGATTCAACAAACCGGTCATCTCATCCGTTCTTGCCTCAATACAAGCTTTTTCGTACATTCTTGCATTTTTAATAGCAATAGAAGCCACCGATGTGATGTTTGAGATCAGTTCCACTTCATCATAGACCAATCTCTTTTTCCCGGAATCTGCTGTGATCAATATCACCCCTGCCAAAGTATCACCGTCTTTTAATCCGGCACAGTAGCGCGTGTGCTTCTTATCCAGATGATGTTTTTCTTCCTCCCACATGGACTTATATTCTACAGAATAGCGAAAATCCCTGTAAACTAACGGCTCTTCATGATCTTTCAGCCATTGTATCATCGGATTTTCTTCTTCCAGAGAAAATGCCAGATCGTTAAGAGGCTGGTCACTTGCAACTCCACAGTAAGTCTCTCCGGGTGCTTTCTGCATACATATATAGATATTTCCCACATCCATCAATTCTTTCATCACCCGGATGGTTCGATCCAGAATTTCCTGAAGATCCAGGGTTTTTGAAATTGCTGAATTAAATTCCCTTAACTTCTCCGCCTGATGATTCTCTTCCTTTACAAATACACTGCGGATCAAAAGCTTCCACAGATAAGTAAAGATTGCATAGGTAATCAGAAAAACAATGGCAAATACAAGGGTGTACATGGTGATATTCTTATCCGGCTGCATATGGAGAATTTTTTGCAGAAACGGCATGATATTTAAAAATACAAAAATAGAAAACAGCAATCCTACACCATAACATAAACTGGGAGATGCCAGCATCTGGAGGCGGAATAATCGTCTTCGAATCAGTGCATAAAACAGTAAAAATACATTTACTACACCACTTAAAATATCGATCGGAAAGCCGCTGAAAAAAGGAATTCCAAGAAATGCATTGCCAAGAAACAGTGCAAGCACTCCCATCATCACCGGTTCATACTGAACTTTCATGGTAGGATTTTCTTTACAGATCCGTACAAGAATTACGAAAAGATGAATCAGAAAAAATCCTGCCGGGATAAAAAATGCAATAATAGATGGCTTAATCTCATATACAAAGCTTTGTACCCCTCTTTTTTCTACCATCTCAGGGGCTTCCAGAAAAGCTCCAAATTGGTCATTCACCCAAAAGCAGATCAGCATGATTACCAGGTATATTCTACCGGTGGATCCGTTCCTGACTCCGCCAAAGGCAAGAATAAAACGGTAATACGCATATGGCAGTAATAAAATTCCCAACAGGGAAACCTGATACCAGAATTCGTATCCCGGCCAGAACTGTGCACGCATAAAGGCAGAACCTCCGGTCCAGAAAAGTAATCCCGTCAATACCACCAGAAAACTGTTTATTATTTTATTTTTCTTTGCTGTCAAAAACATCAACAGCAGAAAGCCATAGCACAGCATGGCTATAATTGATATATATCCGTAGGTTTCCATAAATTTCCCTTATCCCATTCTTTGCTTCACTCATAACTGTTCCATGCCTGCACAGTTATCTTACTTTATTTAGATATTCCTGCACATCCAGTAATTCCTTCATATCGTAATGAGAAGGATTCATCTGATGTATCTTTTTGCCTGTCTTTTTCTCATAGGCTTCAAAGGTTCCGCAGGTGAAAATTGTCACCTGTAATGGATCCATACCCAGAATCTTTTTCAGATCCCGATAATCCTGATCAATATATTTGAAATATGTACTCAGTAAATCCTTTAAAATATTGGCACTCATGGCATTGCTAAGAAGTGCCTCCTGTTCCAGTTCCACATACATGTGAAGATACGGTCGATTCTGTTCATTGTATTCTTTCGTTGCCACCCAGTTGGTGATTGGAAGTTTGGAAAGGCTGATTACACTTCGAATTCCATTTTCCGAAATTCTGGTAAATCCTGCGATATCAATGATCCAGGGTACCCGGTCCACATATTCAAAACGGGGGATCCTGGTCTCATCTTCCCGGTTTTCCAATCCCACACAGCGATACATATCTCCACAACGATAACGGGCAAACGCACCGCCCTTCAGAATCGTAAATACCAGCTCATACTTTTCACCAGGTCTCACCTCATCCATCAGATAGGTAGGCGGAATATAAGAAGGATCGTCATAATTCCTCATCATATCCTTCTCTGTGATAAACTCATAGAACGCAGTATCCGGAAAGAAATACATTCCCTTTCTTGTCCATGTCTCTGTACCCATAATGGAAGGCTCCGTACCGGCGAACAATTCCATGGGACGAATGCCCCAAAGTTCTTCCAGATCATCTTTATAACACAGGTTATCCGTACCTGCCACCATAAATCCTTTTAGATGAAACAGATCCTTTGGGAGAAATGTTCTGTTTTCTCTCTTACACCGGCGCTTTGCCTGAATCATACGTAAAATCATATGAGGCTTGCATTTCATAAGGCTTGACAGTTTAATGCCGCCACCTCCGCCACTGGTCAAAGAAGAAAGACTCAGACTCACTGCATAAGCCACACTTCCAAGGCCAAAGAAAAAACCAAGATCCTTCTGCATGGCCATCTTAAATCCCAGTTTATTTCTTTCGCTGAAGCTCATATTTACTGCTTCATCAACTGCCGGTAAAAATTCAATACCGATCTCCTCACCCAATGCCAGCGGAAAAAGTCCGGTTGCAAAAGGCAACGGTGCCAGGGCATACAAAAATTTGTCTGTAGCTTCCACATCAAAAGAGCCCTTTTCTTTACTGGTAGAAAGAATCAGACATGCTGTCACGTTGTTGCGATAGGTATCCAGCATGCTTCTGGTATAGGGCGCCACCTTAATGGGATGCTTTCCACCCTCCCAGGTCGTCTGGATCCAGATAACCGGATTGCCCGGAAGCATATCCGGCTGTTTGGTAAGCAGCACATCTGCATAGTCTTCATAGGTTGTCAATGGTACCATTTTTCGAAATTCATCCAGATTGCTCGGATGCTTTCCCTTCAAAATAGACTGTCCCAGACCACAGTTACTCCATAACCGGATCTGCTCCTCCATCAATCGCCGTTGAATTTTCATATATCCATCCATGGACAAATCAAGGAATCCACAGTACTGCTGCCAGATTTCTTTATACTGTTGTTTCTTTAATTTTTCTTCTAAATTCATAGTCTGTCCGCTCCAGATCGATCATTGTTTTCTGACACTATAGAAACATGCCTGTATGCTTTCTTTATTTGGTATTAAAAAAGGTGTATGTTTCTGATATTCCCTATAATTAAAAAATGTCTGCGGAAAAGTCCACAGATCCTGAAAAATGATATACAGATAATTCCAAAAAATCATAAGTAAAAAATAGATTCCCTGTTTCCATCCGCCAACCATTCCCCACATGCAAAAATATGCACCTGCAAACCACAAAACACCGGGATGCCGACACAATCCATACACCCCTTCTGTGTATGCAGCCCGTAATCTGTTTTCTTCACAATAGGTTTCCTCAAAAGGAAGGGCGAAAAACAAGGTGTATATGAGAAGTGTCAAAAAGCACATCGCTCCGATTCCGAATCCAATCATTCTTCCAATCCTGTGACTGCACTGTCCCCATGCAAGCCAAAGTTCCATGAACAGTGACAAAACAACCAGAATAGTGCCCACTGCGAAAAATTTTTGTAAATGTCTGTTCTGTTTTCTAACACTATTTATATCGTAAATAAAGTACAGAAGAAATCCTGCACTGCCTAAAATAATCTGCTGCATGTCCATTCTCCGAATTTTGTGCACAATAATATACCGACGCATAACCATGCACTTTTAATTATAATAAAAGTCACTATAAATAGCAAGAATAATTTGGTTTTGGTGTACAAAGGAGATTTTATTTCCCATACATATACTATGCATAATGCATAACTCCATGATCATGCCATTCCACCGTGCCACGCTTATTCTTAATTCCAAGTTCTACCAGCCTTTTGGCAATCGTACCACTGCCAATTCCCTGCAAATACACATCATATAAAAGGAAAGGGCGATCTGCAAATGCAAAACTGCGCGAAACTTAAATTCGTTGTATTTTCCTTTGTAGTCAAAGAAAAAGCACTATAAATCGTGATCAGCAAACGATTTCAGTGCTTTTTTACGTGTTATTCTATTAAATTTAACCTATTAGCTTATATTCCAACTTTAACTATGGTGTTGTGAAGTTCAATCA
>UMFX01039748.1_pt1 | contig 11197 bp, 16 predicted proteins | sample 1965131 | NCBI WGS metagenome assembly UMFX01 (sample SAMEA4836058, study PRJEB28245) | human gut metagenome | biome: gut microbiome; material: fecal sample | place: Denmark | collected 2008 | reverse complement strand
TGGCAAAGTTCAGTTCGGTGATCATGTTCATTCGTCCTTTCTTATTTACGGCCTTTGGCCGGTTTAAACGGTTTCGGTGGCGGGTTCGTAGGTTTCTCCAATGTACTGCTGATACTCTTCTTGTGTGATGACGCCATCGGCCACGTCGGCCCGCGCCAGGGTGCGTACGTCCTCCTTTACGGGGTCAAGGACGCCATCAAAGGTCCGTGCCCCCCGTTTGATACTGCGCCAGTAGCTGTGCGCGATTGCTTTTACTGCCATTGCTTTCAACCTCCTAGCATTTCATATATATCCAGCAACGCATCGTCCTGCTGTGCGTTGATAGATTCCTGTGCGGCCTGGCTCTCAAAGAGCGCGATAGCGGTTTCGTCGGTCTGTGCCAGAGATTCCTCCAGAGCTCCCTCCAGGGCCTCAATCCGCTCCAGAGGTGACGGCTCAGGTTCCGGCTCCGGCTCGGGAGGCCGCTCGGTGGGAGTGATGCCCACCAGTACCCCCTCCTCAATCTGGAGGTCACACCAGCCATAGGTCGCCCACACGGCGGCCTCCAGGTGGACGGGCACCTCTATGTAACCATCCTCCCACACCCTGGCGGCACCGTGGCGGGACTGGATGTTGCGGGAGCCGTTCTCGCGGGCGTTGATTTCGATGATGGTCATGAGCCACCTCCTCCAAATTTCAGGGCAACATAGCGATATGGATATTTACCTGACGCGGATATTTTGGTGTTGCCATCCCACTTAATAACATCAGTATTGGATGAGCCAAAGTCTACTTGAATATAAACGTCAATATCGGGGTAAAGCATAGAAGATTTTGCGGCTACATTAGTGGCACTATATCCGCATACCACCCACACTGCATCCGGCGTGAATGGCAGGGTAACGCTGCTCGTAAAAGTACCGATCGCAGCGCCTTCAAGGGTCGCTCCGCCGAGCTTGTCCGCCACACTCGACCCATCCGGCATAAATACCGCTTCGGCCAGGGTCTGCGGCATGACATCGCACTCCTTGCCCTGTAGCCGCTCCACCCGGTACGGGCTGTCTGGCATTGAGGTAGGCGTTTTGGTATAGGATAACTGTTTGTTGTCAGTTACCCAAGAGTTATCCATGATTTCCGTCTCGGCCTTTACAGTGAATTGTCCTCCTGCCGCGCTCGGAAACCTGGATACCGGGATAGTCACACTATCTTTACTCTTCAAGGTCAGTTCTCTCTGGTAATTGTTGTCGGTATTTTCAAAAATCTCTGTAATGCGAATGGTGTCACGGAAAACGTTGCTCAATACTGTATACGTTATTGCCCCCTTGATTTCCCCAATATCGCCTTCCGGCATGAATATTTCTAATGCACCCGAATCGAGTATGGTCACGGTCTTGGATACTATGGGTTCTCCATATTGGGTAGTTCCTATCGTGCTTCCGGCGGAAGCCCGGTATTGCACGCTTGTCCAATCTCCGGCTTTATCAATATACTTTAGCCCCGCTCCCGTATAGACCGTTACCCACCCGTCAGGGTTCACACTGCGCTCCAGTTTGTAGATATTGGCTCCCTTCACGGTTTCCCAAGCCACAGAAATATTATTTCCAGCCATTGCTGCATCGGGCACAGAGATAGAAGCAGGTGCCGGTGGTGCAGTTGAAATGCTCCCATCTGCCAGCACCAAAAGCGTGGTTGGCAATACTAATGCAGGACGGACACCTGCAAGCAATTCAGCGTCTCTCCTCTGAAAACCACCACTCGTTGCAATTGCCCACACCGCAATTTTCTCTGATGTAACCGGAGAACGGAGCCACCAAACGTATGGGGTGCCATTTAAGTTTGCGATGCGTTTTTGGTATGCGGAGGGACTGGTTCCACGTTCAAAGTAATTTAGTTTTGAACCATTCTCCGGAAAGTCAGGATTATAAGCAGTATCTAACCCGACCTCTTCGTCGGATAGCAAAAATATCTTACATAATAACCCTTTATCTCCATAAAAGTTAGTTCCTCCAAGGCCACCGTCAAACCTGTACGGAATTTTGACCTGCTTTATGGCACTACGTAAGTTGGCATCATATTTGTTAAGCATAGTATCATTGAGCCACTTCTGAATATCAGAATCCTCCAGCTCATTGATGTTGTCAGAAAACCACACACGTGTTTCAATAATATCCTTTCGTAAAAGCCATGTACCGTCACAGCTTCCATCGTAAAGAATAGACGGTAGCCCCTGATTCACAACCAAATATTCTACAGGAGAGCCGTTTTCGTTCAGTTTGATAATAGTCCCAACTGCCACATTTCCGAGTGTCTGTGCCATTTACCCCTCACCTCCTGTTTCTGTATAATCCGCCAGAATCAGGCCATAGAGCGTATTTGCCTTCCGGGAGGCCGGAGGCACCGCCTCCTCCACCTCATAAAATCCACCTATGTCAGGGAGCTGCTCACCAGGCACCTTGCCATCGGGCCCCAGCGTCGCCACGCCATTAGGCGCGCCCTTCTCCGTAGTGGGGATGTAGCCCATGGCGGGGAGTTGAGCATGAGGCACCTTGCCGCTCTCATCCAGTCCGGCAACCCCGCTCGGCTGGCCTACCTGTGAGGCCATTACTACCGGCAATTTTTCGCCTTTTGCCATTTGTATCACCTCATTCAACTTCTTCTAAGTAGGCAATCCCGTTGTCAATGCCCCATTTATATTTTTTTTGCGTTGTAATGTCGGTAATGCTCAGGTCAATGTCCGCCAAGTATTCCTCGATCAGCTCGATTGTTTCTGGGCGGGTCATGTATACGCCACTCTGGATGGTCAGGTCTATCTTTGTGTCGTTGCCCACATAGACCACAAGATCCATCTGCCGCTCTACCGGCTGTCCGGATGCGTAGGAGGGCATGAGATCCGCCTGGTCTCCGGCATTTCCGTAGGAGTACAGCACCTCCGCGATCTCCTGGCCTTCCGGGTAAACCGCCTTGGCGTACAGGGCCAGTTCGCGGAAGTACCAATCCTGCGTGATGTCCTGGTTTGAGTACACCCCGCCGAAAATGGCCTTTGCGTCGTTTGTCCGCTGCTTCTTGGTGATCGGAAGCTCCTTCACCGGAGAAGCAACCTCCGTCATCGTCCTGGCCGTCTTGCCGGGCGGGATATAGCCGGAGCCGAGTACGATTTTTGTCGGCGTGAATACGGCCCCCATCTGCACATGAGACAGGAGGGCCCGCCCGTTGTCTGTAATTGCGTTGTTCTGGAACTTTGCCATGGTATCCTCCCTCTCTTTACAATGTCGCCCCGATGGCGTACTGTTCGGCACCATACTCCCGATAGGCAACGCCAGCGCACAGCGGCATTTGCCCGGTCAGGGTGATGTAGATACCGTCCAGCTTTGCAGAGGCCCGCTTGACCTTATTCAGCAGGTTCAGGAACTCGGTCAGTTTCTCATTGGACAGTGACGGGTTGCTGGAGTACACCCGGAAGCGTCCTGGCTGGCCGTCATACTCGAACCACTCGGTTATATATCCCTCTCCGAAATAGCTATTGATGACGTTCTCAACCGCCCACTTCGTGCCCAGGCGCTTATAGACCAGGTCGCTGTCCTTAATCAGGGCCCGCTTGGTATCCAGTGACGCGCCGGTGTCATACCACAGGATATTGAGTTCCCAGGCCAGGGCGTCCAGCTCGTCCTCGCTCAGCTCGTCGATGTGATCCCACGTGGACAGGGTGGCAGTGCTCTGCGCCAGCTCAGGCACAATCTCGTCCATGGCGGCGGACAGGCCCTTGACCGCCCCGTCCTCTCTCATGAACTGGGGTAGCAGCCGGATAAATTCAAGCGTGCTCAGTTTCATCTCGTTCATGTAACCACCTCATGGGACACCGTCGGGACACCGGACAGCTTCGCTACCTGGGCCTTCGTGAGCTCCTGGAAGGTAGGGCTCGTGACCTCCAGCCGGAGGGCCCCGGTGCCGCTGGCCGGAGCCAACACAAAACGGCGGAGCTGGTCAGGGTTGATGTCCCGCGCCAGCGCCGCCGCTTGCCAAGCAATATATTGGTCGATTGCCCCGCCGTCTCCCTCGATTGTCTCGATGGTGGCGGCCTCGTCATCCTTGGTGCAATAATACTTGATATTGATGGTGTATTCCACCTGCTGCGGGGCCATAACCTGCACCTTGTCCGTCATGGGACGCACGTCGTCGGCCATAGCCGCCTGCACCTTTTCCAGCGTGTCACCGTCAGGGATCTCCCCGCCCCTCATCAGGGGGTAGATGTTGACCGTGTTCGGCTCATCCTCTGGGCAGTCAATGGCAACGTCCACGATATCGGGGTCGGCGGTCATGGTGTGGTATCTGTACCCGCTCTCCGGGCCAGCGGTGGACAGTGTGGACGGAGCCAACCGTATGCGTTCCCGCAGCCGGTCGTCGCCCTCCTCGGTGTATGGCTCGCCATCGTCGCCGCCGGTGCTGGTGGTCGTGTTGGACGCCCCCGAGATATAGGGGATCAGGTCAACCAGTGTCTTGATGGTTCCAATGGCGAACCCGTTGTAAGCGGAGCCGCCGGCGGTACACACCCCAAGCACGTCCACGGTCTGCGCCCCTACTGGCAGGACGGCGGTTTCCTGCGTGGCGAAATACACACTCCCATCCGTTGTGATGCGGGTGCCCGCCGGGATGATGATGTTCTCCGCCTGGGCCGCCGACGCGGTAAAGCGGAAGGTCGCCGATGCGCTGGCCGGCGCCGCCCGTTCCACGCCGTAGCGTGCCCCCAGGGCGTCCAGAACCTCGCCCCTGGCATACTGCAAGGTGCGCTGTCTCATCTTGTCGTTGAACTCGTTGTATAAGGCCACGAACACCGCCACCAAGGCCTCGCCAAAGATGCGCCGCTCGTCGCCGGGGTACAACGCTTCTCTGCACTCATCCATCAGGGAGCCGATGATCGCGGTGTAGAGCTTGGCGCTGTCGGTCTCCACAAAATTAAAATCTGCCAATCCGGCCCACCTCCTATGTGTTTTCTGTGACATCTGCCGCCACGACGTAGCCGCCGCCGGTGTCATTCTGCGCGACGGATATACCGTCCATTGTGACGCGGGGCTCGTAGGTCTCCAGCAGCCACTCGGCGTCCTGCTGGATCTCTGGTTCAGCCGTTGTGATTGGCTTGTCAATCATGCGCGGGTCAAGCCCCTTTATGCGCTCATAGGGGACTTCTCCACGGATGAGCCGCAGCAGATTCGACGCGCACACGTTCGGGGCTCCGTTCCCGTTTGCTCTCATAGTTCCGTCGCCCCCTTTATCCATCGTTTTTTTGCCTTGCCCAGTTGCTTACCTTTTTCTGCGCCTTGTCTGACTTGGAGGCTGTGGCATCCATGGCCGCCTTCTTGGCCGCTATGGTGGCCTTGTAGTTGGATGTGGCCTTTTGGGCGCGCGCTGAGCCACCGCCGCTTGTGGGATTGCTGGGCGCGGCGGCTTTGTTGCCCTTGGAATCCACCAGAGCCGATGTCTTGCCTTCGGAATACTCCTCCAGCGTCATGGCAACCTTGCAGGAAATCCACTTGCCAGTCGCCGTCATCTGCACTTCTGAGGTGGAGACTGCCGTCAGCTTCATCTTGGCAGGCCCGAACCGCTTTTCGCCGATATACAGCGGGTGGGACTGCCCCAACAGGGATTCCCACTCCTCCACCTGCGCCCTGGGGTCTACCCCCGCAGCGGCAAAATAGGTGGTCTCGAAGGAGATGGGGCGCAACTCCCGCCCCCGCGTATTGGTCGGGTTTGTGCCGCTGGTGTCGTTCTCGCTGTCCGCTTTCAGGGCCAACGATGTGGAAAACCCATTGAATGGGACGATTTTCGTGGGGGAAGTCAGGAACCCCTTCGGCCCCCACCTTGCAATGAATGTCATGTGATATGCTCCCCCTTACTGCGGCCCATTGGTGACCCCTGGGCCAGCCTCGACGCCGCTATGGGTGTGCCCGTTGTAGCTCGGCACCGCTCCAGTTTTCAGGTCTCCGCCTGGGATGCTCATATCACCCGTGGCTAGTTCCAGTCCATCATAGAGCTTGTGATTCCACTCCCCATCCATCCGGGCCAGAACAACCCCGGTATTATCCGGGAACACGGCATACACAACCGGCATTTTGACTTCCAGGCACTCCCACAAGAAGAAGGGCACCACAAGTTCAACGCTGACGCTCGTTCCCTCGAAGGCTGGCACCACAGCAGCCTTTCTCCCAGCCTCCTTGATGTCGGATACATAGCCCTTGTTGATCATCAATACCCCTCCAGTGGGCGGCGGAAAAAGATTTTACTTTTCCCGGCCCCGTAGTCGTTCCGTACATGCTCCAGGAACACCGCCCCGTCCCAGGAGGGGGCCCGGCTGTTCTCCAGAGTAACAGTAGAGGCCGCCGCATAGCCGGGCAGAATGCGAGACCGCACATACCCGGCGCAGCAGCCCTTATTTGCGGCCCTCAGCAGGCTTTTCGCATACCGGGCGGCCTCCGCATTGCTCGATATGTTCGGGGGTGTCTCTGGCCGCAGGACGCGCCCAACGCCATTGCCCGCGTCGAACTCGCCGGAGTATTCGCCTCCGGTGATGATGCAGGAGCCATACAGCTCCGCCCGCCGGTCGGTGTACTCATAATCGCCGTCCACGGTCACGGTCAGCACCTCAGACGGAGCCGCTGCCTCCATGTATGGCTCGGAGTACACGACCAGCTTCTTGTCGTACACCAGGAAGGCACAGCCCTCCAAAGTGCAGATCCGGTTGAGAAACGCGAAGTCGCTCACCCCGGACTGGAGCAGATAGGGATACAGCCTGTCATCCACCCCGTAGGAGGCGAAGGACAGGCCGTTATTGGCGGCGATTTCCGCCCCTATCTGAGATAAGCGAACCTGCTTCCACGCTTTGTTCTGCACCTCGTAACCGGATGCAGGGGCCGACCACGCGCACAGGTCATATGTCCCGTTGCGCGGCGTCGCAGACGCAAGAAACATGGTTCCGGTGCCGATGGTGCCATAGTCCACCTTGAGCTCGTCCCCGACGGCGGGTGTCCACTTATCCCACAAGTTATCCACATCATTCACACGCAGGTTGAGAGTATCAGCCCGACCGGCGGCATACATGTCGTGGTAGCAGCGGTTGATGGATACGCTCTCAGTGATGTCCACACCTTTATAGGTAATCCTTATCATGTCTCACGCCTCCAGGGTGGCAGGGTCTCAGGTGGTGTTATAGCTGCCTCGTCCGGGATATATAGCTCAACCCCGGCCCCGAAGACCAGCGTGCCGCAATGGTCGGGGTTGGCCTGGATGATGGCGCTGGACTGCTTCTCATCGTCGAAATACGCCAGCGCCAGGCCGTCGAAGGTGTCGCCTTCAACGGTAGTGTGAATACTAGCCATAGACCGGCTTCCCCCTTCCTGCGAACCACGCTTCCAGCATGTCGATAAATTCCGGATATTCGGCCTCGATGGCATCCATGATGCTCTCCTTGTCGGCCTGCCCGGTAACTGTGATATTGGGCGCGAAGGTCACGCCGCCCAGGTTCACGTCCCCACCGGAGCTTCCGCCGGACAAGCTGAACGATGTCCCGTCCTCGTCCGCACCAAGCATGCGACCAGCCTTGGCCCAGTATGCCAAGTTCTGCGCCCGATAGGCCGGGTCAAAGCTGATAACTGCCTCGGTTCCAGCCTCGCCCGCGATGGACGGGCCATTGGTGAAGCCGCCGGTAGCAAGAAGCGGGATGTTCGGGATGTTGATATGGAATCCCTTGCCGCCGATAAGCGGAACCCAGTCTGGCACATCAAATCCAATGGAATTGATTGCGTTAATGGCCTTATTCACAATGGAAATCACGCCGTTAATCGGGGCCTTTGCGATATTCATAATCATGCCGAAAATGTTCCCAAAGATGTCCACGATATTCTGCCACGCGGCCCCCCAGTTTCCGGCAAAGATGTTGCTGATAAAGTCAATTACTCCGCCGAAAATGGCCTTGATGTTCCCGACCACGTCCTGGATGCTCTGCCATACGCCATCCAAGAATGCCCCGAAGATCGGGAAATACTGGCTGATCGTTTCAATGGCCCCGGTTATCCATCCGGCAATGCTGTTCCATATCTCGCTCACCTTGTTCCCGAAGGCGATCAGGTGCTCTTTGGCCGTGTCCCAGTTGTTGTAAAGCCAGATCACTGCAGCGGTTATTGCAGCAATTGCAGCCACGGCGATGGTGATTGGAGAGGTCAGGAAAGCGATAGCCCCGTTCAGGGCCCACGTTGCTATCGTGGCGGCGTTTACGACAGTCGACCCGGTCGCAAGAACAGCTGTTTTGATTGCCTCCGCAGCGGCCACCCCCAGGGAAATTGTCTTGTAAGCCACAAATGCGGCGGTCAATCCTCCCACGACAGGGATCAGCCAATCCATGTTGTCCTTGAGCCACCCGATGCCATCCTCGGCCAGGGTTATGACATCATCGGTCAACTCACCGACCTGCTCGGCAATGGCTGTGAAGTCGGTCTCGCCAATGAGCTCCATAATTTTGTTCAAAATCTTGGTGAAGCCCTGCTGCACCGCCGTGGTGACCGGCTCTATTCGCTCTCCCATTTCGGCCAGCGTTTGGGTGTAGTCAGCGTTGGCTGCGTTGGCATCCATGAGGGTGCCCGCCGTCTCCTCGTACTTGTCGGCGGCCTCTCCGTAAAGGACAGTCAAGGTGTCGGTGATAAGAGCCTGCCGTTCCGCCTCGTCGGAACACTCAGACAGGGCCACGTTGAAGGCATCCTCCGCCGTGACCACCTCATCGTTCATGTACCCGGCCAGCATCTCGGCAGCCTCGCTGTTCCAGTTCAAGGCGTCCGCGAATGTTCCAGTAACTTTGCCCACCTTTGCTGTCTCCGCCGCAGTCTCAGCCAGGCTTTCCACCGGGAGAGCGTCCTGGTAGGTGCCCCACACGCCGGTCGTGATGCGCACCCATTCGTCAAGTTCTTCCTGGCTGTCTGCCATGCGGGCAATGTTGTTTGCCGCCTCAACAGCCCGGTCATCCTCACCGAACACAGAATAGAGGCCCTTCCAAGTCTCGGTCGCGGTATCGGCTGAGAATCCGGCCCGGTCAAAGGCCGTTTCAAGGGTCCCCATGTCCTGCCGGAACTCGCGGGTGCTTTCTGCCAAGCCATAAATGCCGGTAATGGCATCCTTGGCTGCTCCGGCGATGGCTTGGATTCCGCTGGACACAAGGTCAGCGGCGGCCCCTTTGGCGATGGTGAAGCCGCCCTTTAGGTCTTTGGATGCCTTCTCCAGTTCTTCGAGCTGAGATTGCGCATCATCCGCCACACCCTCCAGCATTTCCAGCCTGTCGGCCATGCTCTCGATTGCTGCCCGTACTGACGGGTCGATGTCGCCGCCGATGTTGATAGTCGTTCGGAACTCTTTCCCCTTGCCCATGGTGTCCTCACCTCCTACCTATGGCGCTTCCCTTTACAGGGTGGCTTGTTGGCCTTCATTTTGGCCTGCCGCCCCTTATCTTCTTCCACCGCTTCCCCGAACTCCTGGAGGAAGTCGGTCAGCCTCATTTGCCCGGCTTCTCGGATGCTTGTGTGGAATGTTCGGCTGTACTCTCGGAGGGCTCGTCGGAGGGTTTTTCCCCGGAGGTTGCCCCCGACCTCCGATAGGTAAAAAGCATGCCGATGTCGGTCAGCGCCAGGACGTCAAAACCCTTGATGCGCTCCAGATCGGAGATGTCGATCTCTGGGTTTACCGCGATAACGGCGAACATGCCCAGGTATAGGTGGAGCGCGTAGTCGTTCTCCCGCATTTTGAAGGAGAACGACTTGCTCTTATTGATGGCGGAGCTCCGGGCGCACGCCTCAGAGAACTGTGCCGCCGTGATCTCCATGGGGTCATAGGTCAGCTCCGAGACCTGCTTCCCGTTGATGGTGATGGGCTCGCCCAGTTTCAGTGTTTTCTTGCTCATGGTGTGTTCCTCCTTATGAAAAGGCCCCGCCGGTTACTGCCCGGCGGGGCTTGTGTGTTACAGCATGGAGCTCACGTCTCCATACTCAGTACCGGCAATGCGGCACTTTCCGGCAAGCCGGTCAATCAGGAACATCTCCTGCCCGTCAACAAACAGGTTGTACCGGGTGACGGTGATGGTGACCTCATTCTCCGACGCTGAGCCGACTTCCAGGCCAATGCCTGGGATCTTGTTCGGGATGCCTCGCAGAAACGCCTTGCACCCCACGTTTCTGGTGTTGCCGTTGGCGTCGGTGATAGTCTGCACCCAACGGAACTCCAGCGGCTTCATATCCGGCTTGATGAGGGCACGGAGCCCCATATCAACGCCGATCTTGGTCAGGGACGCCTCCATATTGTCCAGGAGCTGCCAGATAGGCAAGGTGAAGGTGCCCATGGCCTGGAGGTCTGCCGTCAGAGGCGTTACCTCCGGGAGGGTGATAGCCACGTCACGGGCCACCAGGGAGCCGTTAGAATATGCGGTGTCGGCCACAACAGGGCCGCAGATGTTGACAAATGCGCCAGCCATTTACTCCACCTCCCCGAAATAAGAATCAAAGCCCGCCGTGGTGTAGGCCACCCGCATAGTGCCGCTCTTGAAGGGCGGGGTGGGCGTTCCCTTCGTCGCCCAGGTGAAGTTGCCCTCCACCAGGTCGCCGGTGCTGTTGTCCTCCTCGGTGAACTCCACCACAGGCGTGCCAATCAACGCGCCCACGGCGGCCAGCGCGTCCGCCTTCTCCTGCTCTCGGTTCTTGATGGTGTCGGCCATAGCGCGGGTCATGGGCTGGTCGATGGTCAGCGCGTGCTCCTGCTGGAAACTGTTGGTGATGTGCATCATCGTCCGAATGGAGTTATCGAAGATTGCGCGGTTGTCTGTTACCTGCCCGTACTTATAGGCCGCCGTATGGGGCCCCCACAGCACCCACAGGCCACCCCAGTACACAAGGGTCGTGATGCCCTGGGCGTTGAGCTCGTTGCCACGCTGCTGGTCAAAGCCCCGGTTGGTAGCGTCCGTCCCGAAATACTGTCGAGCCACAGGGATGGCCTTATTGGAACAGCTCTCCATGGGGATGCCGTCGTGTGTCTCATCCACAAGCATCTGCCGCCAGACGCCCAGTGTGGAGGCATGAAAAATGCGCCCGGAGGTATCCATAGCCTTGGGCCAGAACACCTTTGAGCGCTCGTTGGTATATGCGTTTTCATCCTTCCACTTGATGGCCTTTTCTATGGTGTCCACCGCCTGGCCGCC